>Ga0206948_1015_pt1 | contig 57163 bp, 58 predicted proteins | sample Alteio_BWOrgHeat_FD_153236 | JGI IMG/M metagenome (GOLD analysis project Ga0206948, IMG submission 153236) | Enriched cells from forest soil in Barre Woods Harvard Forest LTER site, Petersham, Massachusetts, United States -... | ecosystem: Environmental > Terrestrial > Soil > Temperate forest > O... | reverse complement strand
TCGGCTCTGCACTAGGGTTGTCAGCAGTTAGCCTATCGGATGATGGTGGAGTATGGCATTGCGACTTCAGCGTCCCACAGGTGCTCGCGGTTTCCCCGGATGGTTCTCAGATCTGTTACATCGATGGGAACGGGAACATCGTTGCGGGAGCGAACCCGACATATAAGGGCATCTATATGACCGGACTGTCGGTAAGCCCAACATCGATAAAGGTTGGTGAAAAATCGAAGGGAACCGTGACTCTATCGAGACCGGCGCCGAGAGGCGGCACGCTAGTGAGCCTAAGTGCCTACAATAATATTGTCAAGGTTCCGGCAACCTTTACTATTCCTGCAGGCAAATCGAGTGGAACATTCGAGATATCCGTAACCGTCGCCCCTTTTTATACAGACGCTCAGGTTATGGCCAAGGTCTATGGCGGATATCAATCGGCGAGTTTGAATATTGAGTTACCGATACTTCAATCGGTGACTATTTCTCCTTCGACGGTGAAAGGAGGTAACTCGATTAGTGTAACCATAACTTTTGACTCGCCGGCACCCGCGGGTGGGATGCCTATCAACATTTGGGGCAGTTTGCCAATGAAGACATCAAAAATGATTGTTCCTGCCGGACAGAAAACACTATCCTTTACCGTTCAAACACCGATAGTAAATACACCCACAACGTACTCCGTGGAAGCAAACTGCAGCACCGGCGATATTACTGCCCAGGTTATCGTGAATTGATATAAAATGGACGGGCGGCCATCGTTAGAGCATTATGAAGAGAGTCTGAACGCCGTACTCGACGTTATCGAGAAGACTTACGACCAACCGCTGTCATTAGGTCGACTATCGGATATCGCCCAATTCTCTCCGTTTCATTTTCACCGCCTTTTTAAGGCATACACTGGGGAGACTCCGAACGTCTATGTCCGGCGCCTAAGGCTGCAGAAGGCGTTGGGAATGATCGAGCGGCGGTCAAAGAAGAACCTTGCCGAAATCGCGCAACAGTGTGGATTTGCTCAGTCTTCCGATTTCACGCGTGCATTTCTGGACGTATATGGATACCCACCTGTTGCGTCCCAATCCGTTTACTATCTCGTTAAAGATTCCCATGAAACTCATTTTGCTTCTTTCCACATCTCTCGCTCTTACCGCTACTTCATTCGCCGATCTGAAGAAGATTGATGGCACTTGGAAGCCGTTCGCAGGAACAATGGGCGGCAAGGCCCTCTCCAAAGCCATGCTCGACACGATGGTCATTGTCATCAAGAACGGGACTTACGACTACAGCGAAGGCCATGGCCATGACTATGGAGACTTAAAAGAGATCGGAACTAAGGCGCCTTTGGGCATGGATATCATCGGCACGAAGGGGCCCAACAAGGGCATGAAGTATGTGACCATTTACAAAATGGAAGGGAAAACTCTCGTCATCTGCTACGGCCTAGATGGCAAGCGGCCGAAGGCGTTTGATGAGAAGTCCAAGGGATTGACGATGTTGATGAAGTACCACAAGACAGACTAGCTCTGCCTTGGTATGCTCCAGAATACATGCTCAATCTCGCTGTTGCGATTGCGCTTCTTTCTGTCGGAAATATCGCCACCCTAGACGACGACCCGGGGCACTCTGAGCATGGATCTGCTTTTGACTCCGGCATGCGTACTCGACCCTGGGTGATCAAGGGGATCGGCGATACGCCATTCCCAATTACGACAAAAAGCCCCGAGGCTCAGGTGTGGTTCAACCAGGGAAACGCACTGCTCCATTCGTTCTGGTTTGAAGAGGCAGAGAGGTCGTTTCGCTGGTGCTTAAAACTGGACAAGGACTGCGCAATGGCTTACTGGGGGCTAGCCCGCTGTGGACTTACATGGTTCGAGCGTGGCAGCGGGCATATCGATGACACAAAATTTGGTCGATACAAATCTTTCCTTAAGGAAGCGGTCAAGCGTGAGGGCACGGTGTCCGATCGCGAAAAGATGTATATCGAGGTGTGGGCGAAAGGGTTCGCCGATGGGGTTTCTGGCCGTTCTCACAAGCTAATGGAGCTTCTCCAGAGCCTTGCTGCAAAGTATCCCGACGACATCGAGGCCAAGGCGCTTTTGGGGTTGTTCAGTATCGGCGAAATCAGCGCGGCTGAGACGCAAAAGACCATCGACGAGGTGCTTGCAAAGAACCCGATGCACCCGGGAGCGCACCACGCAAGCATCCACAATTGGGATGAAGCTGATCCCGCGAAGGCAATTAAGAGCTGCCAACTCTACGGCAAGGCGGCTCCCGGCGTCGGTCACGCCCTCCATATGCCTGGACACATCTATAGCAAGATCGGTATGTGGCATGAGGCGGCGATATCGATGGATTCCGCCACACGGACAGAGCTGAAGTACATGAATGAGCGGCTCGCTTTGCCTTACGAGAATTGGGATTACGCCCATAACCGGAATTACCTTTGCAACATCCAGGAGCAGCTGGGCATGGCCGAGGCTTCGCTTCGGGGGGCGAGGGACATGCTCGCTTCACCCCGCGACGTTGACGCTCGAGGTTCCGACAGTCGGGCCGAGCACGAGGGATTCAAGGCGTTGATCCGAGCACTCATCAAGTTCGAGCGATGGGATGATCTTCTGAGGCCTGGCGTTGTACCGTGGGCTGACGGAGAATCTGGAGATCGCAGACGCCGTCCTATAGACGAGATTCTTGCCTTGACTGGACAGGGGAACCTAGTGGAGGCCCGAAAGCAACTCACGGGTCTCAAGGCAACTTATGAAAAGGAGTCGGACAAGGGTGCGGGCGCCGAGTCGGGGCTGATGTTCCGGGTGGCGGAAGGAAAGCTGCTGATTGCGGAGGGCAAAACCGCCGAAGGCCTAAAGCAATTTGATGCTGCGGCATCAAGCGATTCGTTCGGGGGCGATCCGCCGGACCAGCCTTGGCCTGTTTCGAGATTGATCGGTGACGCCTATCTCGCTGCCAAAAACTATCCTGCGGCAGTCAAGGCGTACGATAAAGCGCTGTTGAAAGAACCGAACGACGGCTTCACGCTATCCGGCCTTGCCAAAACATACCATGCAATGGGTGACGATACCAAGGCCGAGATTTTCGCCGATCGACTGGTCTACGAATGGTCGAATGCTGATCCAGGACTGAGATGGATGTCTGAAGTCAAAGCGTTCGGACTTGGGAAACAGCCTGTCGCCGAGACTTTGACGCCGGAACGGAAGTACGATCCAAACTCCCTCCGGCGCTTCGGGCCAAGCAATTGGAAGCCCTTCGATGCCCCGAAGTTAGATGTCCGGGATGTCGATGGAAAACGGGTAACGCTCAACCAGTTTCTAGGAAAGAACGTTCTTTTAGTTTTTTACTTAGGCGACTATTGCATCCACTGCGTACAGCAACTTGAAGCCATCAACAAACGGATGAAGGAATTCGAACAGGACAATACGGTCGTCTTGGCTGTGTGCAGCGCGTCTCCTGCCAAGAACAAGGAGTCTGTCGCGCTTGGCGACGTTCGTATCACACTGCTTTCCGACAAGAATCACGAGAACGCCCGCCGCTTCGCTTCCTACGATGACTTCGAAAACCTCGAACTTCATAGCACGATACTTATCGACCCCGCAGGCAGAGTCCGGTGGAAGCGCAGTGGCGGCGATCCATTCTCAAACATCGATTTCCTACTGAAACAGATTCGACACGTCAACGGTGGGCAGCGAGCGGTGGAGTAACGGAGTTGTGGAATCCTCTGGTAACTTCAGAACCTGACGCCAATCGTTGCCTGTATCTGGTTCTGGCCGTAATTTGGATACTTCCTGCCGCCGTTTGAGATGTGAAAGTAGCGAAATCCGATGAGGAGCCGGTTAGTCGAACTTTGGAGAGGCATGAAATATCCGGCGCCAACCATGATGGCGCCATCAAAGCTTAAGGGCAAATCACGACTTGTGTGGTTGATTGATTCCGCACCGCCACCCCAATCGACGAAGTAACCTGTCGAGCTCTTCCAAGGGAATTCGTAGTGAGCGTAGAAAATGGCGCCAAGGGCGAAATCACTTGAAGGATCTTCTGGGAAGTTACCGCTGGCTCGGCTGTAGTCGAATTTCAATTCGCAAACCAACTGCGCCGGATATCCCCTAAACGCCAGCCGCTTATCCGGCTTGCCGTAGCCGTACTCAACCCCCATCATTGTGCGCCGATCCTGTGTCCCGAGAAGGAGTAACGACTCTCCGCCAAAGACTTTGATGTAATGAGCTGACCCAACTTCGTCGACGGGAAGTTGAGGTTTGACTCCCGAATCTCCCCAAGCGATGCATCCCATCCCCATTCCCGCCACCAGCCAAACCCTCATTCCTGTCATATCGAGAAGCATTGTACGCCGTGAGTCAACACTGAATAGACCCGCAGACGGTCGAAAAGCCTAAGACTCGAAGGAGCTCGAGCTGAATGGAGCCTTGCATTACCCGAGCATTGGGCGGAAATCTGCAACGAAGAAAACTAGAAAAATAGAAAAATGGTAAACTAGCACAATGAAAACCGCGCTTGATTTGCCGGACGAACTTGCAAGGGAAGTCAAAATTCGGGCTGCTCAAGAGGGTCGGAAGTTGAAGGATGTGGTTGCTGACCTTATTCGAGTGGGGCTGGATGCGGCTCGCGATCCTATGCATGATCGGCAATTCCGGCTTGCTATCGACGAGGTGTCGGGCCTTCCTGTTGTCTCATGTAGTCAGCCAACGAGACCTAATGAACAGTTGACGCCAAATAAAGTCGCCAGCATTCTGCTGGATCAGGAAGTCGCCTGGAACCATGAAGCTGGCCGATAGTAATGTTTGGCTGGCTCTCGTTCTCACGGGTCACGTGCATCATTCCGCAGCCTCAGCCTGGTTAAGCCAGCAAAAGACCCGCGAGGTGGCATTCTGCAGACTGACACAGCTTTCGTTGCTGCGATTACTCACAACAAGGGCCGTGTTGGGTCCATATGGGATCCCGCCTCTGACCAACAGCCAGGCTTGGCAAACGTATAACGGCCTTTGTGCCGATTCTCGAATTACATTTGCAACCGAGCATTCCGACATTGAGACACGGTGGATAGAACTCGCAAATGCGTCAACCTCATCGCCAAGGCTTTGGATGGATGCGTACCTTGCCGCATTCGCCATTTCCGGTGGTCATCAACTGGTTACATTTGATTCTGCTTTCACCCAATTCCGGGGTCTCGATCTTCTGTTGCTGCAGTGATGACCGGTTTTCGACAGCCAAAGTGTAAGCTTTTCCCATCGTGATCGCACCCCAAGAAGTCTCCGACCGCATCCTTGCAGAATGTTTCAACCGACCTCAAGCCTATAAGGAACTCCAGTGGCTTTGCGATAATGTCGGGAGCCGGACGAGCGGGGCGGAATCGGGGAACAAAGCCGAGGAATGGGGACATCGATTCTTCACAAAGTGGGGCCTTGAAAACGTTCGCTACGAAGAATTGCCGGTTACGGTCTGGTCGCGCGGTTTATTGGAAGTCGTTGTAACAGAACCGGCATCATGGGTGCTTACTTCGATGGCTCACGGAAACGCGCCATCAAATGTGAACCTTGAGGGCGAAGTTCTCGATGCAGGACATGCTGAGAAAGGTGATTTCGAACGCTTCGGGAATGTAGTCAAAGGAAAAGTCGTTCTCTGCGACGAGGGGGTAGCGGAAGGGCACCGTGCCCTGCATCGGACCGAAAAGTTGAAGATGGCTATTGAGGCAGGCGCGTCCGGTTTGATGATTTTGAGTTCGGCCTCTGGCGGACTTCCGCGAACCGGAGTTTGCTATTACGGCGAAGCGCCAATTCCAAGCATGGGCATATCCCAGGAAGACGGCGAGAGAATTAAGCGTTTGATCAACGCAGGCGCCAAACCTAAAGTTCGAATCTCAATGCGAAATTCGAACTCCACTGGCATCGCTCGCAATGTGCTTGCCGACATCACTGGCGCTGAAAAACCCGACGAGATCGTAATGGCGGGCGGACACTTGGATTGCTGGGATGTCGCGACCGGCGCCACCGATAACGGGCTTGGGTCGGCGATCGTGATGGAGATGGCCCACGCGCTTGCTTCTGTAGGGAAGAGACCCAAGCGCACACTCCGGTTCGCGCTCTGGGCAGCAGAAGAGGTCGGCTTGTGCGGCTCCCATGCCTACGTCAAGGATCACCGAGACGAACTTGACCGCATCTGTGGACTTCTCAATTTCGACATGACTGGAGACCCATTCGGCTTCTGGTCACCGGGACACAAGGATAAGCATCCTTTGCTGGCCGGCCTTGCCGAGCAACTCGCCGGCATAGGCATGAAGGAAGATTACGACCACAAAGCGGGTCTTCATAGCGATCACCAGCCGTTCATGCTGGAAGGCGTGCCGGTGGTTGGGCTTCTGGCCAAGCTCGAAGGGCAGGGTGGACACTACTATCACAGCGTGGGCGACACGTTCGAGAAAGTCTCGCAGGCTGCCCTAAACCGGGCTGCTGCCGTCGCCGCCCATACCATGTGGGCAATCGCAGACGCTCCAGAGCGTCCGTGGGCAAGGCTCACGCCAGCTGAAATCGAAACAATGATCGACGAAGACGACCTCCGCGAAGCGCTTTCCGCCGAGCAATAGTTAACGATAGTTCCGATGAGCAAGATTCGAGAAGTATAGCGGTCGGAACCGTGATATTCTTGTCTGCACTATGTCGGATACAAAGTTGATTCCTTATCTCTTCTTCACCGGTAACTGCGGGGAGGCAATGGAGTTTTACAAGTCCATTTTCGGTGGCAATCTCGCCTTGCGCATGCATGAAGGTGAAATGGCAGGCAAGGTGATGCACGCTCACCTAACAGGCGAAATCGAGTTTATGGCCTCCGATGGCACACGAACGACGCCTTATGAAACTAGCCGCATTTCCATGTCACTCGGCGGATCGGATATTGAGACGCTAACAGCAAAGTTTAATCAACTCGCTGAAGGCGGCCAGGTAGAAATGCCCCTCTCAAAACAGTTCTGGGGCGACACTTTCGGCATGCTAACCGACAAATTCGGCATCGACTGGATGGTAAACATCTCTGTGAGTTGACGTGACGTAGTTGACCCGATCCGAATTCCTCTCTGCCGCGCGAAAAGGCCAAGGGCGTGCGATCACAGCTTTGCGCGGTGGAGAGTACATTCCGTCGCTGCACGCCATGTGCCGCCTAGTCATCAGGTGGCCCGGATACGACTCACAATGCGAGATGTCGCGAGGCTGGTTCAGCGCCGAACTCATAAAGGCGTCTGCTTTTGAGGAAGAATTAATGGACCTCGTGATCCGGCATCTCGCTCGGACCAAAGGCCCTTGGCGTCACCGGAGCCACCGAAAGGCGGTCGTTCTCGAACTAGGCAAGCGCGGGTTTTCAGCTGCGAAGGATGCGCTATATACGCACTTCAATCCGAGAGATGACTTCCGATTTGCCGACGAGATCATTGAGTTAGACGGGCTTGTGGGCCTGGATTGGCTTATATCGCGGTCTTTAAATTATCTGCGATCTGACGTATGGAAATTGAGATGGTGGATTGAGGACCTTGAGAATGCCCGCGGAAAAGAAGCGGTTGCCGAGTGGCTGGATCGCGAATCGCTTACCCGGCCCGAAATCGCCGAGTTGGTTCAACTTGCCACCCAAGAACCGGTCCACAAGAAGCGAGAGAAACAAGCAGCCATTTCGTTCGAAGCCTTTCAAGAACAATGGCATCTCCCAAATGTCCCGCGCCCGTCGCCGCTGTCCTGGGCAATGACTGCCAGTGAGGATGAACTCAAAAAAGCATGGCGAGCGTTCGAATCCGAAGATGATCTCGAGTGGTTGCGTCGAATAGCCATTGGGTTGAGGCGGAAGCCGGAGCACTGCGATATCGGTAAAATAATCGTTCGTGCGAGAGCATGGACTCAAGAACCGAACCCATTCGTCAGGGCAATCGAGGATATTGCCGACCCTCGCTTGCGACAACTCGGCTTCGAATTGATTGCTAGCAGTAGGATTATTGAGGGCATCTCACTCCTATGGAACAACGCCCTTCCCGGCGACGAACCGGCGATCCTTGCTGCCATCGTCCCGCTGAGTGACGACTGGGATGTTCATAGCGTGGCCATGGATATGCTGAAGCTCGGAAAAGACCTAGATATTCGCGAACATCTAATCTGGGTCTACGAAAACTCTCCGTGTTCCCTATGCCGAAACAGCGCCGTCCGGGATCTCATCGAAATCAATCAAGCCCCCGACTCGATCCTCCAAGAATGCCTCTTGGACTGCGATACAGACCTTCGAAAACTAGCGGAAGACGCCCTGGTGTAACACAATATCAAGCAGAAAACATGGGTGCGATTATGACCCGATCCGAATTCCTCTCCGCTGCTAGAAAAGGCCAAGGGCGAGCAATCTCTTCCCTTCGCGACGGGGAATTCACTCCCTCTTTTCACGACCTCCGCCGGTTGATTCTCCGCTGGCCGGGGATCGATGCTCGATGTGAGGCGGGGCGCGGCTGGTATAGCGCCGAATTGATCAAGGGTTCCGAATTCGAAGAACAACTCAAGAATCTGGTAGTTCGGCATCTCGCCCGGGTGAAGGGCGACCGACGCCATCAGAATCACCGAATTGCCGTCGTCCACGAATTAGCCAAACGGGGGCATTTGGCTGCAAAAGAAGCCTTTTACGCCCAATATGATCCAAGCGACGAATTTCGATTTTCCGACGAAATCATCGATGTTGACGGCCTTGCCGGTCTGGACTGGCTGATTACACATTCCGAGGGCTTTGTCCTGCCAGAAGTTTCATTGCGATTCAGAGGTTGGATCAAAGACTTGGAGGAGGCTTGCGGCAAGGAAATGATAGCAAGCTGGCTGGCTAGCGAGTCGTCCCCACGGCCAGAAATAGCCGAGTTTCGTCGCTTGCTCGACTTTAGGCCCGAACCGAAGGAGAAGGGCGACAAGCCCCCGGTGGCCACAATCCCTTTCGAGACCCTTCGCGACCAATGGCTTGGTCACGTGGAGGGTCGAATGTGGGTTAGGCCTTGGGTTCGAACGGCAAGCGATGAGGATATCAAGAAGGCGTGGGTGGCTCTCGAAAATGATGTCGATCCACAGTGGCTAAACCATCTTGCTATCGAATTATCCGGAAAGCCAGAGCACTGCAACATCGAAAGGATGGTTCAACGTGCGCAAACCTGGACGGGTGAATTCAACCCATTCGCGATGGCTCTCGATAGGTGCTCCGATCCACGTGTTCGACAGCTTGGCTTTGATTTGATGAATTCCGGATCGATCCGGGACGGCATTGATCTCCTTGTGAGGCATGCTCAGTCCGGCGACGAACCAATGATCCTTGCCGCCGTTAGCAAAATCACGGAAAATAATGAGCTTCAAAGCGCAAGCTTGGCCATCTTGCGTTTTGGCGACAATCTGGAAACACGCAACCTCCTCATCTGGGTCTGCGAAAACTCCTCGTGCTCGATGTGCCGCGCAAGCGCAGTCTACGAACTTATCAAGAAGGGCACATTGCCTGAATCTGTCCGCCAAGAATGCCGGCTCGACTGCACCCCGGCAATTCGAAAGCTAACCGAGATGGAACTCGATTAGTTTCAATAGATGAGACTTGGCACGGCATCGAATTCTTACCGTCGCGGTTGCTGTGACACTCGAATAATTCCAAACATGCTGTGACCAATCTGTCATACACTAGAGCCACGATGCTGCTTTGTATTGCCATTGGTGTTCTTGCACAAACACGATTGGGGGCAATCGGGTCGGACCTGCGACTTGCTGGTGTGGTCTCTGCACGGCACGAAATCATTTCGCTAAGCGACCTGGCTCATGAATTCTCGGTGGAGTCAAAAGTTCAACTCCGGGTTCGAAAGAGCATCTCCGATCGCAAGGTCACCATCGTCTTTCTGGATCGTCCTCTTAAGGAGGCAATGGCGATGCTGGCGACTACGATGTTAATGGAGTGGCGCCCAATTACGGGAGGTGGATACGAACTCAACCTAACGGATCAAGAAGCGATCGACGAGCGGAGGACGGCTGCGATGGAGGACGACGAAATCAGGAGCGACGTCGCCTTCAGCTTAACTGAGATTCGGCGGCTGGCAGCAATTCCACCCTCGTCGCAGGTCGCAGAATCGAACAGAATCGATAGCGAAATTAAGCGATTAATGAAGAGCGGTGCTGCCGAGGACTCACTTCAAGTTAAGCGGCTCAAACGATCCTACCAGTCGCTTCACATTTCGCCCGGATTAGAATTCACTGGCCCCGCGCTTCAGTCCGAGTCGGTGACTATTGATTCACTGTTGAGCGGCACGCCATGTTTCGTCTCTCTGCAAAGAAGCGATCCAGTGCCTCACCTCGATCCACAGGCCGTCACCGATTTGACTACGCGAATCGGGGCGACTGACCTGATGGGCATCGTTTGGGTAACCGACACATTACGGCTGCAAACCGATGTTATCTTCTCGAAGGATGGATTTCCCGGAAGCACACGCGGCTTCTCCTGGCCGATCTTTCGCTCGTTACCGACCGGTCCAAGTCCGCTCGACAAGGCGATGGAGGCATGGTGTCGTGATCCAGACGGCCAAACCAGATCGAAGTCACTGGCTAAACCCGATTTGCCCGTACCGAAGAGCGAGTTCGCATCCGGCAAATTCGGACGCGCCCAACATTTACTCTTCATCGCAGACCAAACAGGTATTCCGGTGATTGGAGATGCGTTCCGCATCCCCCTGACCGCAGCGGCTTGGCTGCCGGGGAAGACTTTGGGTGATTGGTTAGATGCTTACCGGACCGCCTTGAAATCCTCAATCTATAAACCAGGTCCCGAAAACGTTAGGTTGCAGGATGGATGGTTACTGTTCAGAAAGGATCATTGGTGGCAAAGGCTGGCAACGGAGATTCCGGAGAGTGTCCTTGTTCCATTGGAATCTCAAGCTCGAAAGTCGGGACTCCTCCTCTCGCTAGATCGATTTGCCAAACTTGCGGGTGCCCTGACGCCGTCCCAATGCGCGGCAATAGGGCAGGAAGGAAGAGGCGTCCTCTTTAGATTTCTGGTAGGAAACTTCTCATCCGCATATCAGGGCCTACGGCTGTACTCTCACCTCGATGCAAATCAGCGATCTTCTGCACGGTCCAATGTCGGGCTCGACTTGGCAACTGCTAATTCCGATGCCCAAGACGACGCATATAAGGCTATTTTCCAGCAAGGAATTCAGGCGAAGGACATTCAATTCATTCGTGCCTTGTTTCCCGGTTCCGGATTTCTACGTGGCTTCAAGTTCTTTGCCGACGATGTCACCACCGGACCACCAATCCCCGATTTGCATTGTTTTTTTAATTTTGGCCAAACGCTCCGAGAGAGCCACCATTTGCTATTTCAAGGCAGTTCGAAACTACCTTAGAAACATGAATTGTCGCTGAACCGATCTCGCGTTTCAGCTAGTTGACCTTTGGTCTTACATCTGAATCAGTGCATCATCGCATCATGATGCTATAATAAGACCATGAGGACGACAATTACGTTGGAGCCTGAGGCTTATCGCTTGGCTCGCGCACTGGCGTTTCAGCGCCATACCAGTGTGGGCAAGATATTGAGCGAGGCGCTTCTAAGTCAATTCCGCCCTACAACGATCCCAAGTATCGAAGTGATTATGGATGCGGACGGATTTCCCACGCTGTACCTTGGAAGACCGTTGACCTCTGAAGAGGTGGCATCGGCAATTGAGGAAGATTGACCTATCTTCTGGATTCCAACGCTTTGATTGCAATGTGCTTCCCGGACCACTTGCATCACGCTTCGGTCCGAAAATGGCTGGCTAGCAGCCCTGAATTCGCGGTTTGTCCCGTCACTGAGGGAGCGCTCGTGCGATTGATCATGCGGACTTACCCGAACGGGGCGAAACTGTCAGAGGCGGTCCTTCAAGGACTTACCAAATCGAAGGGTTACGAGTTTTGGCCAGATAGTATTTCGTACGTCTCAACGAAACTTGGAAGGGTTACTGGCCATAAGCAAGTTACGGATGCCTACCTCGTCGCGTTGGCCGATGTACATTCAAGCCGATTGGCAACATTTGACGGCGCTTTGGCCGCTGTTCACCCGGAATCAATTCTGATCCCTTTCGTTTGAATTGATGAGCGCAGTTTTGTTGCCGAGTGAGTAGTTTAACCGCTATAATTGAAGTTACGGCTTGCGCCTGTGTTTAGAAGCGGCGGTGTTAGAGAAATTGCAAATTCAGACCGCCGGTAATTTGCCGATACAAGCGACCACTTTCGTCGGTCGGCGGACAGAAGTCGAAACTATACAGGCGCTGGTTAGTAAACGGCGTTTGGTAACGCTCGTCGGCTCGGGTGGATGTGGGAAGACTCGCCTATCACTAGAAGTTGCTGCGACCCAAGTTGAGCGTTTTGAGGACGGCATATGGTTTGTCGACTTTTCTTCGTTGACGGCCGGCGAGCAAATTGTCAGAGCGGTCGCCAATGTCCTTTCCATTAAAGGTGAGGCCGATCTGCCCCTTCTCGAATCCATCATCGCTTTCCTCGGGACGCGCCAAGTCCTCCTGTTACTGGACAACTGCGAACATCTTTTGGATGCGAGCGCGGAATTCACCTCCGCAATTCTGAGTCGATGCTCGGATGTGTTCCTATTGGCCACAAGCCGAGAATTGTTGTCGGTTCGTGGGGAAACGATGTTTCGCGTCCCGTCGCTTTCCGTGCCAGACGGCGGCGCCCAAACAGCCGCGGAAGTGATGAAGACGGAGTCCGGCCGCCTTTTTCTTGAGCGTGCCAACCATCAGCAGGTTGACTTTGAGATCGATGAAGAGAATGCGGCGGGAATTGCCGGGATTTGCACGCGTCTCGACGGCATTCCCTTGGCGATTGAACTCGCGGCTGCACAGGTCCGGACGCTCAGCGTGACGGAGATTCTTGACAGCCTCAACGACTGCTTCCGCGTCCTCACATCCGGTGAGCGTGGGGCACTGCCAAGGCAGCGGACCATTCGAGCGACAATCGAGTGGTCCACGAACACGCTTGATATCGATCAAAGGCGGTTGCTTCATCGTCTATCTGTGTTTTCCGGCGGATTTACGCTAGGGGCGGTAGATGCCATTTGCGGCGAAGGAAAGTCTCAACTCGATGGTCTTTTGTTGCTCGCGGACAAGAATCTTATTGTCGCGCGGGAGTCAGGCAAAGGAGAGCGTCGCCGACTTTTGGAGACCGTTCGGCAATTTGCAGAAATGCATTTGGTCAGAGACGGTGAAGACCAGCTCATCTCGAAGCGACACAGTGACTACTTTCAGCAAATGGCTTCGGAAGCACGGCCCGAAAAGCATCAAGACACCGCAGGCTGGCTCAGCAAGCTCAGCGCCGACCGTGACAACCTTCGCGGGGCAATCGAATGGAGCCTTACCCAGCCGGATGGACTGGAACCAGCTCTGCGAATGACAGCAGACCTCGGTTGGTATTGGTATCAGCACGGACAAGTATTGGAAGGATGTGACCTGCTGGCTCAGGGGCTTGCGATGCCGCTTGACCTCGTCAGCACAAATACCAGGCTTGATTCTCTATATACGTTCGCATGGCTGTTGAACTCAAGCGGCAGGTCTCAGGAGGCGTCTTATCGATTCAAGGAGATGGCAGCCCTCGCGTTGGAGACAGAGGACCGGCTCCATGAGGCAGAGGCACTCAATGGCCTCGGGCTTGTGGCCTATCATCAGAACTACGAGCAGGCCAGATCCTATTTCGAGGAAGCTCTAGAGCTCAATCGTTCGCTTTCAGATGGGGGCAACAGCATCGCCAATTTGAATAACCTTTGCCTCCTTGCTTTGTCACAAGGCGAATACGAAGCGGCGCATCGCTATGGGGAGCAGACCGTCAAAATCGCACGGCAGAAGGGGCGGTTTGAGGTCGAAGGAGTAGCTCAGTTCCTACTGGCAGTTAACGCCGAAGCGATGGAGGATAACGAAAAGGCGAGCGAACTCTTTCGGGAGTCCGAAAGGCTTCTGCGGAAGCATGGCTTTAGGCAACGCCTCATGCATACGTTGATCATGCACGCCGATCATCAGATGGATTGTGAGGACACCGCGAGCGCACACCACATGTATCGCGAGGCGCTTGATATCTGCCTGGAGCTTCACGCCACAACCGTGGAACACCAGGTCCAATGTGGGTTTGGAGCATGTCTTGCCGCCCGAGGACGCTCGGGAGAGGCTCGGCGGCTACTCGTGAAAGGTCTCGAACTGTGCAAAACGGTCGAAGACAAAGGCCATCTTGCACATGCACTTGAGGACACCTCCGTTTATTTGGTCGCCAAGAATGATCTAGAGTCCGCCGCGCGACTCTTGGGAGCAGCATGGAAGTTGCGAGAAGACCATCCCGGTAGAATTCATCCCAATGTGCTTCGCCGGTTTGCACGACTGTCTCAACCTATCCGGGATGGCATCGGCGAACCTGCATACGAAAGCCTATATGGAGAGGGACGCCGGCTTAGCTCAATCGGGGCAGTTGGCTTCGCGCTAGACAGCCTCGAGGTTGCGGTCGTTAACGCTTGAGGTTATTCGCCGACTCGTCCGAGTCCGGAAATGTAGGGGAAAGGCGTGCCTTGCTTGCCATTATTGGGGGATAGCAGGGCACGCCCAGCCCCTACAGACCGTGCCGCAGTTTGTTGAAGCAATTGAGAGCCGCGCTCTCGAAAGGCGAAGGCTACTCGGCAGACATCCCCAGAAATAGGTCGCGCACTTTCGGGTCGATGTGGTCTTTGACTGTCGTTTTTGTTGCCGAACCGTAGTGCATAAACTCGTTAAGTGCTTTTTCCAGTGCTGGCCAGAACGGTTTCTTTGGCAAGGTCTGTTCGAAGTGCCATTCACGCAATTCAAGGACGCCGTTTCGGTTCCAGAACTCGGCGCGGGCTACCAACTCGTCCCCGAACAGGATGGGGAGGACGTAGTAGCCCCACCTTCGCTTGACGAGAGGGGTGTAGATCTCCCAGGTGTAGTCAAATCCGAAGACGTGGGCAATCATTTTTCGGTCCCACATGAACTGGTCGAGGGGGGCGATGAATGCGACACGGGGCTTGATTGAAGGCTGGTCAAGGAGAGCCAAGAACTCGGGGGTTGCATGCGCTTTGACGCCTTCGACCATCACCGGAACGATCTGACCACGCTTGGCAAGCTCCGAGATCGCATCCAGCTTGTCGTACATTAAGACCTGATACGACCACACTTCGGCCGCGGCAGAGGGCCGCACCATTCCCATGGCTCGATGCCGCTCCATCACTAGCTCACGGATCGCGTCCTTAGCTTCTAGAACAGGCTCGTCCCGCAGGTGTTGGGGCACAACGCGCTCGGTGAGGTCGTAGAGGTGCTGTCCGCTCTTCCGTCCCGAGGTCATGATGAGGCCCGAATGCCAGAGCGCGCGCAGGGTTTGCTTGGTGACGCTCGGTCCGAACCAAGATCCCTTCCACTCCTCTCGATGCTGTTGGAACTCGAAATCCTTCGGCATCATCGGTCCGCGATCGGTTATCTCTTTGAGGATTAACTCCACTGCGTCTTTGTGATCGACAAAGATTTTCTGTTCAAAGTTGCGCCGACCTATATCGTTGATATATCGACGAAGCGGCCAACCCTCGAACGGCACCAGCGACGCCATCTTGTCCCACCCATCATAGATGTGCCGTTCCTTATACGCGAGCTTTTGCCAGTCTCCGATCTTATAGCCCTTAACCCGCGACTGGAGTACAAGATCGTGATTGCAACCTACCGGCGCGATTGGATCAAACTGGATACTCCGCAGCCGGTTAAATGCCTCGTGTTGGGTATTACAAGGCGCAAAATGATGTCGCACCATCGCACGACGGACATCCGATTTAGAAAGCGAAATTGAAGTCACCACGATTCCGTGCGCCACAACCCCCAGACATTCGGTTCTTCCCATTCCTCCGGCGGCTCCTGTCCATTGAGGCGAAGAGCAAGAAAAATCAGCCCAACATGCCATCCGTCGTGCCACACCATGTGTTGCAGAAACAGAACTGGGTTGTCGTAGACGACATGCTCGCCAGCCATTTTGCCGCCCTTCTTCAAGGCTGCCTGCACCGCCTCTCGAACGGCTAGTCCGCTTGCCGTCAGGGACGCTTTGATAGCTTCAAGATCTTCAAGCGGAGTCCCCTCGCTGTCGGCAGACGCACTAACGAGGCTAGCCGCATGCTCAGGCGATACCTGCGAAAGGAAAAACCGGCGCACACCATGCATGTGCGCAAGCTGGCGATCGAGCGCCATACCGTCATCGGAAGGTTGAACGTGTCTGTTCTCTTCGTCGATGAGGGTGACAACCGAGTTGACAATCCGGCACTGACGATCCCAGGAGTCGAGAAGCTGTTCGGCAAGATCCATTCCCAATTATAGTCGCGGCTTGGATCGCGATGTCGAACCCTATGTTAACGAAACATAGGGTTCAAACCAGGTTTCATGTCATGAGCCGCATGCCAGTGGCGTGGCGGATGTCAAGGGTCCGGGACCTCGTCCGGTACTCGTGATATGAAGACCCCTCGAAATGTTGCTTTCATCACGACGCCGAATCTCAGGGCTGGGGCTATACTTTATGGCAGGAGGACTCCACCGCAATGCCGACATTTAGCGATTCCCTCGTTTCGGTTTATTCTTCCGACATGTCTCGGGCTGCTCACTTTTACGGGAGGATCTTGGGCTTGCAGCAGACTTACTGCTTTCCTTATGAGGGTGAGCCTGAGCACATTGAGTACCGCATTGGCTCAACGACCATCGCGATCAGCTCACCGCGGGGGCTTGAGTCGCACGGGATGCCGCCTCCAACTCCCGGCCACTCTTTTGAGATCGGCCTTCGAACGGAGAACGTCGACACTCTGATCGAAGAATTACGCGCCCAAGGCGTCACCATTTTGAGAGAACCCTTCTCGAGCCCAGCCGGAAACCGCACAGCCTACTTCGCGGACCCCGACGGAACATGGATCTCGGTCTATCACAAGCTGCCGAAGTGACCACACGTTTCCTGCGAAATTAGCGTTTTTCGAACCAAAAACTATTTCAAAACTAATAAGATGATCCTTCGGTTCGTGGGTCTTTCTATGAGAAGTTGCTATATCCTTAATCACCGCCATCTCTACGCCTGCCTTTTGGTGGGAATGGTGCTTCTTGGCGCCGGATGCGGTGGAAGCGGGGTCAGGGTGTCGCCGGTTGGCTCAAACGGATTCGCGAATGCGAAGGTACCCATCAGATGGGGGGCGCGATCTCGAGCGATTGGCGGGCCGGGCTCTGCTCTCTCGGTTGTAATTACCTTTGATCTCGCCGGCACTACCCATCAATCCGTATCGATGGAAGCCGATCGAAATCTTTCTCCCGGCGCCTATCAGCAGACCTACCTCACGACCGAAACGGTAAGGCTCGGCGTCGAATCGATACACGTCAGCTTCTATTCCGAGGCCGGCGCACAGGGAAGCCTGGTCGCGGAGGCCGATGCGTCGGTGCTCGTCAAGACCGATGGCGCCTTGGCGAGAGCAACTGGATCGCCGCTCGGCACAATCCAGGCAAATGGCCAAGTTGCCTGGGTCTCAATTTCTGGGCCGCAGACGATCTCGATCGGTGCGCCCCAGGCTATCAGCACAGCCGTATTCGATGCCCATAACGATCTCCTAGCAGTGAGCGGCGGATCCGTTTTCTACCAAGTCATCAACGGTACAGGCTCTGCCACCATCGATTCTAGCGGTGAGATAACAGGAGTTACTTCCGGTTCGGTCTCCGTCACGGCGACAGTCGATGGCATCTCAAGCCTTCCGATTCAGGTTATCGTTACGTCGCAGGCACTGCCGATGAGCTCATTGACTCAGCCGACAGTCGCCTTGGCCGTTCATCCTTTGACGGGGAACATCTGGGCGACCGTTCCTGCGACGGAACCGAAATACGGAAACTCGGTTATCGAAATCGACTATACGACCCATCAGATTGTATCCACCATCCCAGTCGGCAGCAGCCCCACTGTGCTTGCGTTCTCGGACGACGGTACCGCTCTGTACGTTGGGCTCCAGGGCGCTGGAAGTTACGCCCGCGTCGATCCGATCGGCAAAACACTCGTCGCAAGCTATCCGCTCAGCTCGACGGGGTTTGGAGGCGCCCAATATGCTACGGCCATCGCGGTTCAGCCGGGTCATCCGAATGTGGTGGCAGTATGCGAGCAGGATGATTCCGATAGCGGATTCACGGGGGGATGCATTTACAATAATGGCGTCTTACTGCCGAACAATATGGGAATCTACAACGGCTATGTTCTGGGATTTTCGAATGCCACCACACTTTGGGGTTCGGATCCAGGTTTCAGTCCCCAAAGTATTTTTGAAGCCACGGTAGACGCTACGGGCGCCACGCTGACGAATACAAACGACGGATTGGGAGGATCGTTCTCCGTGCTCGGCGGAAACCTCTACTTCACGAACGGTCAGGTCGTTTCGGGAGTCACCGGAAATCTGATGGGCACGTATCCAGTACAGGGTTTCGGGCAAGGAGCTGCAGTGGATTTCGCAAGCCAGACTGCCTATATCATCCAACAGTCCTCCGGCAGTTACCAAGTGTCATCCTACGGCGCCGCCAATTTCAAGTCCATATCGGCCTTCGGAATTCCGAGTGGCCCAACCGCAATCAACAGCTTCTCACTGGCGAAGGGAGGTCAGTTCGTCTTTGCCGACGGCGCGAAAGTGTACTTCGTGCAACTTCCATCGAATTCGAATTCGCGCAATCGGTCAGCCCGGACGAAATCTTGACGGCTCTAAGCCAGTAAAAAGGGTGTTAAGACCCGTCAAGAATTGAAGATCGGTTTATGGAAACGCACTCGTTATCGACATATATCGCAAATTTCATTGCGGAACATGGGGTTCCTCAGGTTTTGGACGTGGACCACTCGATTCTTGTCCACAAGCCGACGCTGACGGGGTCGGATTCGCCGGCTAGCTATTACATTCGGCCGCCTGACGGAATGTCGGCGGACAGCTTCATCGAGTGGTTTGAGTCGATACCTGGGGTCAGAGAATTTAGGCTCACCCTCGTGCCGATTCTTGGCATCGATACTTATCACCAACCGTTGATTTCGAGCGATGACTTTGCCGGGAAGTACTTTCGCGACAACCAGTTTCGATATGTTCGGGTCGTAGGTAAGTCGGACAACGCAATTGCTGCTATGGTGGCATTCGTCGAGGCGCTCAAAAGGCCATTCGATTCGAATTCCTTTCCGCACCATGGAGAGTTCTCTGTTAGCGCCTATAGAGCCGCCGAGAAGGGAAGGGCTTCTGAGCTTAAGCTCTTGTACATGCCCGCCGACCACACCCAATTGATGAAAATAGAGCGGCTCGTGAGCGTTCATTTGGACGAGTGGAATTTGGGTCGTGAGATCGTGGCCTCAAGACATGCGACTCGAGACCAAGCGCCCGAGTTGATCCTGGCATCTACCAGCGATGCGGCAACAGGAGTTGCCTTTCTTGAAGCCTTGGCACACAGCCTTCCCCGAGCTACACCTGAAGAAATCGCAGAAGCCACCGATGCCGCTAAACGAGCAACAGTTCACGCTGCGCCCGCGCCAAGTATCCAGGCAAGATTCGTTCAGCCTCAGGCGCCCACGGTAGTTTTTACTCTTGAAGAGCTAAAAAGAAGGGCAATCGCCAACTTAGCCGACGTTATGAGGGCGAGCCGCTTTGCTGGGGGTTCTGAAGTCAAGGTAATTCAGGCGGGCACAACGATCGAAGTTGAGTTTCCTCGAAGTATCAGTTCTCTGTGGCTCACAACCACCTTCAATAAGGGCAAACACATTATCGATGTTGCCAACTCTTGTGTAGGAGTAAGAGTCGACCCGTCACTTCGAAAAGGTTGGTCGGCCGTCTACAACTATGATTCGAAGACGGGGAAGCTCCATATTAGGGCGGTGGAGACTGGGGCTGAGCCACCAAGTGGTTGGAAGCTGGTCCCATATGTGGACTAATCCCGCGTGAGTGGCGGATTCTGGGCTCTACAATACTTTTGGACTTTTTCGGTTGCTCACCGGAACTCCCCTTCTCCCGGTTCGGCCTTCGTTCCTCAGACTCTCACAGACCTCTCCCTCGGAGGGTCGAGGTGAGAGGCTTTTGCGGCCATTTTGGGGTGGCGATTTCGATTGTATTGGACTCCAATTTCGACGATAATGCTTTCATGGCCTCTTTGGGCTGCTGGAGATGTGATTCGTGATTATCTTAGCTTTAGCCATCGGTCTTGCAGCTTCACCGCCGGTGTTGAGGAAGGTAAACGTGATCGCTGATCCGACGCTTGATGCGCCTGCTCGATATGGAGTCCACAAACTCGTAGATGCCCTCCGAGCAAAGGGCCTGCAAGTCACCGAAGATGCCACCTCAAAACGTGGTGACCTTACTATCCTTGCCGGTATTTCTTCGAACGGCGGACCTGCGTTCAAAGCCCTTAAGCAAGCAGGAGCTAACCAACCGATTGGCCGGCAAGCTTTGGCGGTTAGAACGCACACCAACTATCAAGGTAGGCCGGCTGTTGCCCTGGTTGGGGCCGATGGAGTCGGTCTTATGTACGCCGCTCTCGATCTGGCGGATCGAGTGGGATGGTCTACGGAGTCGAGCAATCCATTGGAGTTCGCGAGGGATGTCTCGGAAAGGCCATTCCTCAAGGATCGCGGGGTCGTGATGTTCACGATGAACCAGGCTTACTTCGAGAGTCGCCTGCTCGATCGGAAGTTCTGGGTCCGATACTTGGACATGATGGCGTCCAACCGCTTCAACCGGCTGGTGCTGACGTTCGGCTATGAGGATGGAGGCTACATGGCGCCGCCTTACCCTTACTTTTTCAATGTCGATGGCTTCCCGAACGTCCATGTTGTGGGCCAAACACCCGAGCAGCAGACGCGGAACCTCGATGCTCTGAGGACCGTCATCCGTCTCGCCGCCGAGCGTGGAATCCGCATCAAGCCCGGGATCTGGGAGCACATCTACCGGGGGCGACCCCGTGGACAGGACGGTGGAATTCCATGGGCGGCGGACGGACTTAAACCGACTCCGGGACTGGTGTGGGGCCTCGATGCTCAGAACCTCATTCCCTACACGGTCGCCGCGCTTAGGAAGTTCCACAAGATGCTCCCCGAGATCGATGAGGTGCAGTTCCGGATGCACGGCGAATCGGGTCTCTTTACCAATGAGATCGAAGGGTTCTGGCACGAGGTATTCGGCTTCTACCGAGCCGAACGGCGCAACGTCAAGCTCGAGTTGAGGGTCAAGGAACTGCCGAAATCGGTGATCAAGGATGCGCAAGCTCAAGGCCTAAATATCCAACTCGACACGAAGGTATGGATGGAGCAGATGGGGCTGCCGTTCCATCCAACCCACATCAATAGGGAGAACCAAATGGAGGCTCGGCACAGCTACGCCGATCTCCTCGAATACCCTCAGACCTACCACATGAACTGGACCCTTTGGAACGGCGGCACTGCCCGTCTGCTTCTTTGGGGCGACCCGGATTACGCGCGAAGGATGGTCGAAAACGCCCGCCTCTATGACGGCCAAGGCCTTGCGGCAACGGAGATGGAGGCGACCAAAATGCTTGGCGACACCCACGATACGAAGCCTCGGGACTTCTTGAATGCCCGCTACCGATATACCGATTACGAATTCGAGCGGTATTGGGATTTCTATCGCATGTTTGGCCGACTCGCTTACAATCCCAGGCTTTCGCCGGAAGTGTATGAGAAGGAATTCGATCACCGATTCGGCTCGGCAGCAGCTCCTCATCTGATGAAAGCCCTCGAATTGTCGAGCCGGGTGCTGCCACGAATTGTGGCGGCAAGCATTCCCTACCAGATGTTCCCAACCACGAACGGATGGCCGGAGATGATGCACATCGGAAGCCTGCCCAAGTACGCCGAGCAGGAGGAGGGAAGCGACGTTCAGCAATTCCTAAACTTTCGTGAAGAGGCGGCACGCATCGCCAACGGAGCCGATACGCCAAAGCGGCGTCCGGAAGAGACGAGCCGATGGTTTGCGAAAACCTCGGAATCGATTCTCGCCGAGGTGGCGGCGGCAGAGAAGTCAATTGGCGGTCAACCCCCAAGTAACGAGTTCAAGTCCACAATCGCCGACGCCAAAATCCTGGCCGCGCTCGCGCGATACCACTCATGGCGTCAACTGGGTGGCGTGAACTATGAACTCTATAAGCTGGCGGGCGATCTTGGCGCTTTCGACGAAGCGATTGCCGACGAGCGTCAAGCCATCCAAGCTTGGCGCGACATTGTCTCCGCTGCGGGCGACATGTACATCGACAACATCGCCTTCGGACCAGCAGCCCGTGGCTTTCCTCGTCACTGGAAGGATGAGCTAAAACCACTAGATTCCGAGTTCGACCAACTGGTGGCGGAACGTCGAACTCGAAGCGAAGCGGAGATCCCGGCGAGTGTTGCGAGTCGGGACGGAAGAGGGGGAGAAAATAGTCCACGTAAAAGTCCGATTTTGCCTGACCTCCGAGTCCGCCCCCTTCGCGCAGATCCAAATCCGCCGATCGTGTCATTCCTACCTGGCACACCCCTCGCGACGCCTGGCAAAGAATTCGTCGTTAACGTGAGGGCGTTTGCACCTGCCGGAGTGAAGTGGATTCACCTCCGCTACCGTCACCTGAACCAGAAAGAAGATTATCAGTCTGTAGACATGGTATCAACGGGCCAACCCGGCGCCTACAGAGCCGCCATCCCCGCGTCCTTCATCGACCCTCACTGGGACCTAATGTATTTCGTCGAGGTCGTGGACAACAAGGGCGCCGGAAGGATGTATCCCGACTTGGAAGTTGAGACTCCGTATAAGATCATCGGCGTCTCGCGCTAACGACAAGCCTTTATTGTTGCGTAGCGACTGGCACTTTTTTCACATTGTTCGCCGCATCGATGGCGACGATCCACACGCTTTCTCCCTTTACTGAAGAATCGGAATGCTTGTCGACACTGGTCGTGCCAGCGTAGGTGATCCCATCTGCTGCAACCTTCATCCCTGTGTAACGCACGAGTACACCGTGAGGGTCGAGCACCTGAAGCTGGACGCTCACCAATGGCAATGCAACGTCTGTTACTAAGGCAATTGCGGAGATCGCGCCTCCGCCGACTGGGGGGGACTTAGGGGAGAGGACGACGTTTGACACGACAGGCTGTGCAGATGAATTCAACTGAATCTGGACTACTTCACTCTTATCATTCCCTGCAACATCCTTTGCATCGATGACTAGCGATTCGCCAACACTTGAGTTGTTGGCGTTCAGGTCGACCTGGATCGCGCCCGAGTAAGTAAGGCCATCGGACCCGACGGTCATACCTTGGGTCCTGACGACCAAACCCTGCGGCGTGAGAACCTTGAGTTGTACGGTTGCCAACGGCAGCTCTTTGTCGGTCGCCTTGGCTGACACGGATATCGTTGCTCCGGCCACAGGAATGGGTTTTGGCGAGTAGGCAACGTTTGAAATTGTAGGCTTCTCAGCTGAAAACGGTTGCTTCAGCTCCACTTGCTGAAGATTCCCCGCTGCATCGACTGCTTCGATGACGATCGTTTCGCCAGGTTTGGAGTTGCTTGTATTTTCATCTAACGTGGCGGCACCTTTATAGGTGATTCCGTCACTTTGCTTGGTCATAATGGAACTGCGTAGGAATGATCCACCAGGCGCGTTGACAATCACCTCAACAACCGACAATGGCACATCGAAGCTCTTTATCTTTGCCGTAATCGGGATCAGTCCGCCGGCAGCGGGAAGCGGGTCCGGCTTATAAACGACATTTGAAATCGAAGGCGGCACTTTAGCATATGATTGGGTCGCTACCAGGTTGGTGTCGGTATTTGTCGCGGCATCAACCGCCGTGATGTTAACGGTCTGACCGTTGCGACTGTGGTCCGGGTTAAGATCCACGTCCACCGAACCTTTGTAAGTCTTGCCATCCGCGCCGACTTTCATTCCCACTGAGCGCACCTCAGTGCCGCCCGGCCATTTCACGTGAAGCGTCACCCCGACAATCGGCAGGACGTCGGTCACGACGGCGGTAACAGCGACTGCCCCTCCCGCGACCGGAATGGGGTCGGGCAAATACGTAACTTTCGCGATCAGCGGGAGGACATTCGAGAAGCCCTGAGTCCCAACAATGACCTTATCCGAGTTCCCGCCTGTGTCGTGGGCAACTACATCGATTTCCTCTCCATTGACGGAATTGCTGGTGTTGATATCCACGGTCACCGTGCCCACATAAACCCCGCTGGGCGTCCTGATCATGTTCGCCCCGTGGATGAGCGAACCGTTCAAGTACACACCAACTGTCACCGAACTTACCGGGTACTTGCCCGCCTTTATTTGGGCATCAACATATACTTTGCCTCCGGCGATGGGAATGGCATTGGAAGTCGCATGGAGGATTAACACCCCTTGCGCCATCCCCAGGGCCGGCGCCATCGCGCAAAGCAAAACAGCCACCCAGAGCATTGCTCGGCGAATTTGAAGGCGAGAAAAATTCATAAGCGGTATCCCGGCAGATTCAATCGACAGAATCTAACGGACTATATCACTTCCACTAGATTCTTAATGTGTTCAAGGCTTCCTAGCGAGGATTGTGAGCTTCACGTCCATGCGGCTTACGCTCGCCATGACGAATGGGTCGTATCCGTGGGGCTTGGCTCCGTTCATGTCGTCCGCGGAACCGGCGAAAATCATCAGGGGGTCGGCTTTTTTTAGTTTAAGCCTGACTTCAAAACTGTCGATCCTACCACCCGAGCTGTGGTCGTTGCCACGTCGCCGGCCGTTCGAACGCACTGTTCAAGAAGTCCACGGCTGTGCGAGGGCTTCAAGTTAAGGGCAACTTTTACGGCGACTGACGTATTTAATGAAAAATCCACCGCGATTATAAGCAAGCCAATTCGCGTACATCGAACCATGGCCGTTTGACTAAATGCGGGACTGCTTGGTTGCGGGAATGTTAATACGCAAGCCGGGTCCCAAAAATGCGCCGAAAACCTGGATCAAAGCCGTCCAACATCGCGTCAAATCCGATTCCAAAGGAGGAATCCCGTGGGTACAGAGACGCAAGAAATGATGGGCACTTCGCCGACGCGACAGCATGAATGGCTGCAGAAGCTGGTAGGCGAGTGGCGGACCGAAACGGAGATGACCATGCCGGACGGGTCGAAACAGAAATCGCAGGGGGCAGAAAGCGTGTCCAGCCGTGGGTTCTTGCCGCAATAAAGATTACTTTAGAATGAAGAGGCTTCCGCCGTCGCTAATCGGACTCACATTCGCGCCGCCTTGCGAAGTCGAACCATAGATGTGTCCCGCGTGATCGAAGGTTAGCCCAGTCTGCGGGTATGACGGATTGAGCTTCTTTACCGCTCCGAACTTGGTATAGCCACCAAAGTCGTGAAGATCCTTATACACGCCAGTGCTTGACAACTCAAACACGACTCCTTTCCCATTCAAGCCGCCGCTACTTGTCGTGCCAAAGAGGTTTCCGTTGCTGTCCACGATTACGCCGCCGTGCGCGTCGATCCCGTCGTTCTGATTGGTGAATTCGTAGAGAAGCGAATATGTTCCTGTCGTGGACAGCTTCCAAACCGTTCCGGGGGTAGTGCCGTAAAGATTTCCGCCCTTATCTAACGACGGGGTCCCTTCCGGGTCGCCGCCATCCCTTGTTGTAGAGCCCCCCACACTGGACACCATTCCGCCGAAGTCATGAAGGTTCTGGTATTTGCCCGAGGCCGTGATCTCCCAAACAATCCCCTGAGGGCCGCCCGGGCCCCCGTAAAGGCCGCCAACCCAAGTGACGCCAAACAGATTTCCCGATGAGTCGAGCACAACGCCTAGCGGTTGGATTCCGTCATAGATTGGTTTCGTTCCGATATAAGTCGTGAGTCCGCCAAAGTCGTGAACATCGGTGTAGGTCCCATTTGAGGACAGCTGAAATGCCATTCCACGGTTGTACAAGCCGCCAAAACCCGCGGCGCCAAAGAGATTTCCGTTCGCATCGATAGCGAGACCGCTCGGCCCAACACCATCCGCTACAAATGTGCCCGCCGTCGTTTCAGCGATATTGCCAAAGTCGTGAATGTCGGTGTAAGTCCCTTTCTGTGTGAGCTTCCACAGAATGCCGAATCCCATGCTTGACGAGCTAGATCCATCCCGACCGTAGTAGCCTCCAGTTCCGGCACATCCGTAGAGATTGCCATTCTTGTCGATCAAGACGGACCCACCTCCGGTTCCATCTGGGCCCATGTTTCCGTTTGCTCTCTTAACCTTCCCGCCGAAATCGTGGATGTCCGTATATTTGCCAGCTGGAGTCAACTTCCAGATATTCCCATATCCATAAAGACCACCGCCGGCCGTTGTACCGTACATATTTCCGACCGAATCGAAGATTACAGCTGCTCCGGGAGGTCCGCCATCCCTCAAGGACGCATTGGAGGCGTTGCGGACGATACCCCCGAAGTCGTGGAGGTCCGAATATTTTAGGCTACTAGGGGCAGCGGCGATCGCAGATAACCCAACCGCCGAGGACGTGAGCAAAAGGAACCGAAGATTCGAAACAGCCATCTATTTTCTCCAGACCAAACGGAGCTTTCTGCGCTTCCGATTACATCTGCCAAACAGTTTATCACTCGATTCGCAAGGCATGTGCTAGCCCTTGTTATGTTGCGCGTTTCCACCCCACATCGTCCAACCATCTGCGTCCTTATCGCCTGTTTTTAAGCAGATGAGGAGGCCATTTGCGGTACCCATGTAGACGTTTCCGTTCGCAAGGGCTGGCTGGAAAACTATCGGTTCCTTGAAGTTATATAGGAACTTTGGGGCGCCGTCGGATTGACGTACGGCGGCAACGTAACCCATTCCGCTGCCGAGATACATGTTGTGCGCTCCCATAGATGGAGGCGAAAAGAGCTGCTGACCGGTATTGATATTCTTGCCCCGCGCCTCTGAACGCCAGACAGCTTTACCTGACGCCGACATGCCGTTAAGAGTCAACCCCTGAGCATTATAGAATTGGCCGTTCCCGTGGGCAACGCGTGAACCCTGGTACGCCCATCCGCCAACGATTGAGTTCACACCGAGTTGAGTGTTTGCCGTAGCCATTTTGGCAGCGGCTGGGGCGCTTGAAAACCCCACTGAAGCGTCCATCGACTTCTGCGAAGCAGAACTAAGGGCAACACCGCCTCCTCTGCCCGCTGAAAGATATTGAGCCGAACCTTCGGCGATCAATCCACGATCTGCAAATGCGCCCTTCGAGTCCATCCGCCGGATTCCTTCCACGATGCGACCATTCTCGACCTGCTTTTGAGTGAAAACTGGCTTTCCGTCGACGATTAGCGGCGCGCTGGCGCCCGAGTTTTGCTTGGTCCACTTCACCGCGCCGGAAAGAGCGTCGAGGCAAAAGCTTGTGCCGTTCATGCAGGTGAAGTAAAGGTTTTCCTTCTCGACCACCGGCGCAGAGATCACGTCGGTTGGAATATCTTGCTCCCAGAAGTGCGCGCCCGTGTGCAGGTCTGCGCACAGCATGCGGAAGCCGTACCCTGAATTTCGAGATTTGGGATGGTTCCGCTGGCCGGCGGGATACGCAATGTAGAGGCGGCCATGGCTAATTGCAGGCTGGCTCATAAGCGGATCCCCCAGCCATTCCTGCCAAAGAATTCGCCCCGTTCTCGCGTCGGTGACAATCACCGTGCAGCTTTCGGTGTTAAATGCAACGCAGTCGTCCTCGACAACGGCGGCGGTGGGTACATCGTCGGAAGTTGTGATCTTCCAATCGAGGTCCCCGCGAGCGGCGTCGAACGCATAGAATTCGTGTGAACCGAATCCACCTCCGACGAAGATCTTTCCGTTGGCGTAGGCGGGAGTCGCAATGGGGCGATCTCCCGGGAGCTTGACTACCCAGCCCGTGCGGCCATCAGGAGTCCGGAATGCCGCTGCTTTCAGAGGCTGCATCTGAGGCAAGTTCACGGTAAGTGCCTTATCGAGATCCATTCGGACGACCTTTCCTGGAGCTGTCTGAGCCTTTATCGCCAAAGTTTGAGCAACCGCGGACCCGATTGCGAGGGTCGCAACGACGCCTCCGAGACACCACATCTTTTTCATCTGTTACACCGTCCGGATGAGCTCGGCAGTTACTGCGAGCCCGTTAGTGTGTGTCGGCGGGCGGCCGAACCGTTCATTCTTAACCGATATTGGCGCCTGTATGTCGAAGATCAGCTTGTTCGAACGACTACCTTGCGGAGTGGACCGCTTCATAATTGCGGAACGACGAGGAGATTTTGATGTCTGAACTTATCAAACGTACCAAGCAGGAATTTGAGTGGAGTCGGGACCGAATGTTGGGCTTGTTGAAGGACACGCCCGACGACAAATTGAATTGGTCGCCTTCGCCAACAGCCCGAACACCGTTGGCCATCGTCACCCATTCGGCAAGGTCGCTTCACCACATCACCGAAATGCTGAAAGGACGACCGTTTGGCGTGTCTACCACCGCAGTCGCCGACGAAGGTTTCCGGCAAGAGGAGCAAGAGTTCACCTCTCGCGACAAGGTAGTTGAAATCTTCGAAGAGAACGCCAAGGCGTATGTCGATTGGATCGATACCCTCACCGAAGAGGGTCTCAATGACCCAATCACGTTCCCATTTGGGTTAGGCACCGGCACCGTGAGTTACGGAATGAACGCAGCCGCCCGCCACACCGAAGCCCACATCGCCCAGCTTGAATACATTCAAACAATCTACGGCGACCATAACTGGCACATCGGAGTCTAAGTGAGCTGTAGACTTCCAGCGTAATGTAGCGCTTCACCCCACTAGTCGGCACATAATCTTGGTTTTGAGTTTGTTTGGGTCTGGCTCGTGAGAAGGATCAGTTATGTAGATCTCAGCTCTAGCGCCCCAAGCAACGCCTTGTTTTGCCGGTTTCTGATCGAGTGAAAGGCGGTGCTTACTTGCCCAATTAATAACGGTGCCATTCGCGCCAATTAAGCCGGAATAGGGCCCGGTGTAGGTGTAGGTGATATACCGACCGGCCGGGAAGGCGCCGGCGAGCAGAGGGGCAACCGCTTTTACCGGCTTCCCGACCGGGAACCCAATCTGGATTTCGAGATGCTTGGGCATATCGACGACCAGATAGCGAACGAAGGGTGGTCCGGCGGGCTGAATACCGTGGGCGCCTAACAATCCCGCAACTTGCCCTATTCCGGCGGGAATGACCTTGTTTAGCTGCTCGATCGACGCTTCCATGCGAACTGCAACATACGGTTGGAGGGGCAATGCCTCAATCTTAGGTGGCGCATCGCGTTGGGAAATGCCTTGTGCGGCTTCTCCTTGCACAGCAAATCCCAATGCGATAACCGACAGAACGAAAATGATTTTGCGTGAATTCATAAGTTTCTCGACTTTTACTGGATCGGTGCATAAAGGTCAGTCCGCAGTGTCTCGGCGGGAGTGATCATGCAGTTGTCGACGTACAGCTCGAAACACGGACCCGGACGAGAGCCGTTGTCGCTGTTAGCTAAGAGCTCCATGAAAGTGCTCCAGGCAGCGTTGAGGCCGGGGTAGGGGCCGATGTGCCGGTAGATGGCGTACTTTCCGCCGTTGATCGTAACCAGCTGTGCGCCTACACACGGCCCTTCGCCATCGGCCAATTCGTAGCAGGCTTCCGATCGCAATTGGTCGACCGGCGTCGATTCAGGATCGTCGTAGTAAAGGGCGTACATCGTGGGCGCTGGCTTTGGTGGTCGTAGTTTCCAGAATGTCTTCCCGATCTCGTAATAGGGCCCGGTATGCCGTATCGCCGCGAGTCTGACATCGGCGATCTCCTCAATCCTGAGGGCGGATGTGTCTAAATCCATGCGTTTTTCTCCTAAAAAATTGATATTAGGGATGAATTCACCGCGTTGCCAGTGGATGCCGTTTGGAGCATGAAGAGTGCGTCGGTCAACTGCCTTGAGCCTTCTGAATTGGCTTGGCGCGGCGCAAAATCGGGTCCGAAAGTGGCGGCTGAAGCCTTCGAGCGACTCGAAGCCTGCCTCAAGCGCAATCTCAGTCACCGAAGTTTCGCTGTTGATAAGCTCACTGGCGGCACGTTCCATCCTCAGTCTCATCGCCATCTCGGAGGGGCCCTCTCCGTAGACGGCTTTGAAGATTCGATGGAAGTAGAACGGGGAAACGCAGAGCCGATCGGCGATCGTTTGGCAAGACAGGTCGTCGTCCAAGCCTTTGCAGATCATTTCGACTGCGGAGGCCGTGAGCTCGCGATACGTTTGCAATGTCTGGATCTTCATCCCACGACATCGTATCGCGATTCATCCATCCATTACTTGACCGATCTTGCTCATTTGATCCTAAGATTCAAGGTTTCTTGGTGAGAATCGTGAGCTTCACGTTCAGGCGGTTTTCGCTCGCCATCCAGGCGTATTACGGGATGATCCGCCCGATATTGTGACCGTTGAACTCGCACACCCAAAGCTTGCCGTCCGCGCTTGACTGAGCGATTCTTGGCATTCCTTGGCGAGTTTGGCGGCGGGTGTGTTCCTCGCCGACCCGCGGTCGGGACCAAAGGGCCTATGCAGTCGGTGCAACAAGGTTTATGCTTGAACGCCGTTACCGAAAGTCGCGTCTTGAGAAGTAGATTGTTTTTTCTCGACGGTGTTTCGTTGCCTTCGTGCTGCTCCTTCTGTCGCTTTCTGCGAATGCACAGTTATCCAAGTCTTCCTGGCCGAAATATCACGGGGACTCTAAGAACACTGGATTGGCTTTGTCTTCTGGCGCCGATAACGTGCTTAAGTGGTCGTTTAGCCTTGGTACGAAGGAATCACCCGTAATCGGCCTCGACGGCACACTTTATGTGGGCTCAGTGGACGATCACCTTTATGCGTTGAACAGCGCCAACGGAGCCTTAAAGTGGACTTTCTTCCCCAACGATTTGAGGGGACGGCTGCGTTCTTGTCCTGCCATTGGGTCTGACGGCACCATTTTCGTTAGTAGCGGCGACGGCGGCGGATCCAGCAGCGCAAACGTAATGTATGCCTTACACGCTAATTCAGGCGCGGTGATCTGGTCGTTTGGTCTGGATTCGCCTGTTTCCTTCGATCCCTCATCTCCCGCCATCGGTGCTGATGGCACAGTGTATTTTGGTTGCACGAACAGACCGGCAAATTGGCGCGGGCCGCCGGAGGCCCGCGCCATCACCTGCTATTGGTTGTGCGGAACGGAAATGACCAAGCTAGTCGTTGCGGTCTGACCGCCGAGGGTTTTCCCGGATGCCGTAATCGTGTATGCTCGCCCTGCTTTGTCGCCGCCCCTTCGGCTAGCGACCAATCCGACAGTGAACGTGTAGCTTCCGTCAGACGCGAACGCGAACGTTCCGGATGGCTGATCCTGTCCATAAGAGTCCGCGACTGCAAAGGCGCCCGAGTTGATGTCGATTGTCGAAAATGCGCTTGTAAGCTGTCCGGCAACCGTCACGGTATCGGTTTTTCCGTTTGGCGGCCAAAGAGTCGTCGTGCTGGAACTAGCCGTCATCGTTGGCGGCGATGCAGGGGTGAGAAGCACTGCGTGGTGGAATGCCCCGAACAATGCGCTAGCAATGATCTGACCGCCGTCGCTGATTCCGTTCGCCGACTGAACGACGTATCCAGCCCCGCTCGAATCGATCAGGGAATTAAGGTCCTTCATGATGCCGTTAATAGTGATGAAAGCGTCGCCTTGTTCCTGACCAAGCTGGGAGGGATAATCAGACGGCCAGGCATAGTTCGGATATGCAGACGTCGTGCCTGGGAGATCGGAGTAGCCGACAATTTGGCCCAGTGAATTCACCGCTTGGGCTGAGGAATTGGTTCCACCAAGGGTCCCGAGATCGACGACAGATCCGTTCGACCAACTGCAGGCATGAAAGGCGCCGTTTCCGGCAATGTCGGAAAAACCAACGATCGTGCCTGAGTTGTTAATGGCCTGCCCAAAGGATTGGGCGCCGCCAAGCGTCCCAAGATCACTGATGGAGTTTCCGGACCAAGCAACTGCGTGGAATGCATTGTTCGGTGGCCCCACAACCGCGTAGCCTACTGCCGCTCCGGAATCGTTGACCCCGAGCGCCAAGGACGCAAAGCCGAACGTCGGAAGAAATTGTGTGTTTCCGCCTGAGAAGAGGAAGGGAGTTGCCCCGAAGCCAGGGTTGTTCATAAATCCTGCCACAAGGCCGGAGGCGTTGATTGCAAGTGGCGTGACCGATCCGCCGTTGATTCCCGGAATTGTTGTGAAGGATCCAGTCGTGCCTACAAAGCCCCCAAGTGAGTCCTCGGTTCCCACGGTCAGGCCGTTCCCGTTGATCGCAAGGCCTTGTCCGGTTCCAAAACCTGCCGGGTCGAGATCGCTCATCACGCCACCCGACCATATGAACGGTCGAAGGGTTCCGAACCCATTTGTGTAAGAGAGCCCTGTGACTTGCCCGGAATCGTTGATTCCGAGCGGCCAAGACTGGTACCCCGCGTTCAGAGTTCCAAGGTCGGTCAAGTGGTAAAGCTGCGCGGACGACAACGCGACGGCGCAGAAAGCGACGAACGAAGCAACTGTTTTTGCCATGAAATTGACTCTTGCTATAGAAAGATTGTAAAGCACACCAGCAAATAGCTGCGAGTGCGTTCGCTGTAATCTATCGAAGCTGACTCTTAAAAAGTCTTAAATTTTTGATTTCAGGACAAATTGATCCACGGATTATGCGCAGCGCAAATCAACCCCTCTTCGGACATGGCGTCCCTTGCTTGAAGCTCAATGGCGATTACTGCTTCGTGAAGCTAATCTCGCCGGTGGAGTCGGTGCCGCCATCGGTTCGGACGCTGGCGCGGAGGACGCAGGGTTTGCCGGCGACCGGAGTTTGCCTGACTCGCAAGGCGTATACGTTGTCGACAGTGTCTCCGCCGGTGCGGCCGGGATGCTCGTCGCGAGCGAGGACCGCGTCGCCTTGGACGAGTTCAGCCCACGCGATGTCTAAGCGGCAGGCGCCTTCGGTGTATGAAAAGGTCACCTTGTAGTCGCCCGGCCCGTCGATCTTGTTGGGCAGCGGCCAGGAGTGAACCCCGAAAGTTTCCTTCATTTCTCCGGACTTCCAAGTGCCGACGGCCTGCATGACTGGGCCATCGATTGGCCGATAGTTGACGTCCAGAGCTTGCAGCCGCTCCAAGTGGGGCCGGAGCCGGGACATGAAGTCTATGTAGCTTCGCTGATCCTTTTGCGACCAGTCGACCTCGGCCATCGCACATATGCGTGGAAACGCCATGTACTCGACGTGCCTGGGGTTCGGAATGTACTCTGTCCAGAGTTGGCACTGTCCGCCCAGAACATGCCGCGCCTCCTCCGGGGTCAGCGACGCGGGGATTGGCTCGTAACCGTAGATCCGGCTCAGGGGAAGGTAACCGCCGATAGCCACCGGCTCGCTGGTGTGGTCTGTGGACTGATAGTGATCAAGGTAGGTGAACTCACCCGGCGCCATCACGACGTCATGGTTGGCCTTTGCGGCTGCGATTCCACCGTTGATTCCACGCCAGGACATCACGGTTGCGCCCTGAGCGAGTCCGCCCTCGAGAATCTCATCCCAGCCAACGAGGCGCCTGCCATGCGCGGTCAGGAACTTGTCCATTTGGCCCACGAACCAGCTTTGAAGCCCGTCTTCATTCTTCAATCCCAAGTCCTTCATCTGAGTTTGGACCTCGGGATTGTTGTGCCACGGTCCCTTGTCGACCTCGTCGCCTCCGATGTGAATGAACTTCGAGGGAAAGATCTCCATGACCTCGGTGAGGATTTCTTGATAGACCTGGATCGTCCGCTCGCTTGTGTTGAGAACGTTCGGCGATCCCTCGTTGACACCGGGTACGCGAGACGGCTTGCCAGTATTCCCCAGTGTTGTGTACGACGCAATCGCTGCCGCGCTGTGGCCCGGCATCTCAATCTCCGGCACTATCGTGATGAAACGCGCGCCGGCGTACGCCACCAACTCCCGAAGGTCGTCTTGGGTGTAGTACCCGCCGTCCGGCTTGCTGTTCAAGGTCGTCGGATCGTCCGTCAGCTTGTTAGCCTTGTGCCAGGCGCCAACCTCGGTGAGAAGCGGATATTTCTTGATTTGGATCCGCCATCCCTGATCGTCCGTGAAGTGAATGTGGAAGGTATTCATCTTGTGGAGGGCGAGCAGGTCCACGAACTTCAGGAGGAACGACTTCGGCATGAAGTGGCGGGAGACGTCCAGCATTGCGCCGCGCCAGGTGAACCGCGGCATGTCCTCGATATGAACGCACGGCACTTCGGTCACGAGCCCGGGCGTCGCAGATTGACGAAATGTTTGGTAGGGAAGAAGCTGCCGAAAACTTTGAATCCCATAAAACAATCCCGCCTGCGCTGAGGCGCGAATCTCGACACCGTTCGGACGAACGTCCAAGACATACCCTTCCGGTCCAAGCTTGGTTAGCCCGCGATCGAGCCGAAGGTTGACGGCGTTCCGTCCGCCTCGCCGCGTCACATCGAGCGGGAACCCGGTTCCTGGCCGAAGCATTGATTCGAGCAAATATCCAAGCCCTTCGGTCTCCCCCGAAACCGCAATCCGCGTCCCCGCATCAACCCGAAACGCCCCCGACCCCGCCACGACGATGTTCGGTTTAGGAATGATATTGATCGGCGGAGCAGAAGTATCCCCCCGAAGGGCAGTCAGCGCAAGCAAAAACACCATGTTCCCGATCAGTTTAGCCGCATGACAAGGCGCTGGGATCTGATCGCAGAGTCATGCGGCGGTCTTGGTAACGATGAGTTGTCTCGAGGCGTCTATGTCCATGGCGGCCGAGGGAGCCTTAAGTCATATGAACTTCTCAATCATTGGAACACTGATTTTGTTTGGGGGCGTCTTCAACCCGTCGAACGGACACGTTGCGGTGGCGTTTGAGCCGTCCGCAGTCCAGAAAGTAAGTTCAAAGGTGAACGTGGACATGGTGGAGATCCGGGCGGGCGAATTTCTTATGGGCGGATCTCACGGGAACGAGCAGCCGCGCCGGCAGGTCTATCTCGACGCCTACCTCATCGGGAGGACAGCGGTGACTGTTGCCCAATACAAACAGTATTGTGCAGACGCCGGAATCGATTTTTCGACCTTCAAGGTTCCGAATTGGGGCTGGATCGATACCCATCCGATGGTCAACGTAAGCTGGCAGCAAGCTCGCGACTTCTGCAAATGGGCAGGAGGGGATCTGCCGACGGAAGCTCAGTGGGAAAAGGCCGCTACCGGCACAGATGGCAGGGAATACCCGTGGGGAAACGAATTCGATCCTAGCCGTATGCAGTGCAGCAAAACGGATTTCGGCGACGCTAAATCGACGGCGCCAGTCGGCAGTTTTCCATCCGGAAAGAGTCCATTCGGATGCCTAGATATGGAAGGGAATGTATGGCAGTGGTGTCGAGACTACTACGTCGACGGCTACGGTGGTCAGCCGGACCGCAATCCGACCGGTCCAGAGTCCGGCCGATTCCATACGTTGCGCGGGGACGGCTGGGCCATGGTCGGGCCCCAGGCGTTTCGCTCCCACGGTCGTTGGCAAGGCAACCCCGATCGCCAAGACGACTACATCGGCTTTCGCTTGGTCCGTCCTCTCCGGTCGCGTTAATCGGTGGGCTAGATCGTCTATCGCGAAGTCGGTGCAAATTCAGCGAAATCCGTTGAATACTCATAACGTCTAACGCTCGATACCTATCTAGGTATCGAGCGTTAGACGTTGGGTGGGGTGCAGCTATGGGTCGACTTTGTAGATTTTCGGGATTGGTGGTCGCTTGTTGCTCTTTTGCGGTTGCCCTTGGCGCGAGAGGGCAATCCGACCCGAAGATTACGTTGACGGTGCAGGCTTCTTATGCGGGGGTGGCGTTGCAGGAACTGGGGGCGGCGGGGCATGTTCAGTTGCTTACTTCGCCTCAAACGGCTAGGGATGTGATCTGTTTTCAGTTAAAGGATGTTCCGCTTTCTGAGGCGATGGCGCGGATTGCGGGTGCGGTTGACGGGACTTGGAAGCAGGTGGGGCAATCTTATCGCCTGATTCGGACTGCGAAACAGCAGAGCGACGAGAGTCGGAAGGAGTTCGATGAGACGGTTAGGTCGATCCGGAAGTCGATTAAGAAGAGAGCAGACGAGCTTCAAAAGATGACCGCTTGGAACGCGGACGAGGCCGATGCTTTGGCAACCAAGGTTCAGGCCCTAATAAGGGCCTTCAACCCAAAAGTTTACAACGGGGATTGGATTCGGCAGGGAGACCAATTCAGCAATCAAACGCCGATTGGGCGAGCCTTGACCAAGATCGTTGCTGCTTTGGATCCTATCGAGTTGTCGTCGCTCCCGAGTCATATGAAAGCCGTTTGGTCGTCTAATCCGACGCCAACCCAAAAGCTGTTTACCAGCAAACTCTTGCCGATCGGCGACGAATTTGTGAAAGGTCAAGCCGACTGGGCGGCTGCTATCGACAAGCATCAACTTAAGGCGCCTGTCACCGATGGATTTGCCCACTACGTCGGCGGACTTCGGGCGTTCAAAGACCACGCCAATGGAACGGTCCAAGCGATCCTTTTGTCCGTTACTCCCCAGGGGCCCAAGAATGGGTTCTATTGTGACCTTACGGCCTACGACGAAAAGGGGAAGATCATTGCTCAAGCCAACACGATTCTAAGCAACAGCGGCGCCGACAACAAGGAACTGCCTGCAATGCCTACCCCCACCGATGAGGAGAAGATCAAGCTCGATGCCGACGCTCTAGCCCTTCTCGCCAACCGCAATACAAGCCCGGGACGAGCCAAGAAGCTGGCGGGCAGCTTGCTCAACAAACTTATCCGACCGGAGCAGTTCGATCCTCTTAGTATCTTTTTGTCGCCCAAATTAATTCAAGCGGCAACTATCAAGAAGGTCAACATGGTCGCCCATCTGACCGATGACATGTTCAATCCCGACGCGTACTTTTCGACCAAAGAGACTACCGTCGACGACTTTCTGCGAAAAAATGTTAGCAGTGCGGGGACGGTAGAGCTAACGGATGGGTGGCTAACCGTGAGACCCAAGCGTCCGAGCGAATGTCGATCTCGGCAGGCGGATCGTACCGAGCTGGGCAAGTACCTCAGGAAGTTGGCAACCGGCAGACCATTTTCGATCGACGAACTTGCCGCGTTCGCGTTATCGCTTCCAGACACAGTCGATAACTTCATGCCGACGAGCATGTCCGGCTTCATCAGAACTGAGCGCTTCGACGATTACGAACCGAATATGCTGCGCCTGTACGGACTTCTAACCCAGAATCAAAAGTCGACCATGGCCAACGGCGGGATTCGCTTTGGCGCACTGGGAAGTGAGGAGCTCAGTTACGTCAACCGCTTAATCTACAAAATGCGACCGAATATTGGGTACCAGGCTCCGAGTGGCCAGCCTGCCGAACAAACGAAGGCAGACGAGGAAGTGTTCAACAGCGACCTCATGCGAGAAGCAACGGAGCTTTTGCCAAACGGTATTCCTCGCCAGGGCCTTCTTACTTTAGAGTTGAAAAATACGAATGCGGCCTTCGCGTTCGTCGCCGACTCCGATTTGGATCTCAGCGGAGCCTCGGGATCAGCAAAGAGCGCACGAGAGCTGGCATGGTGTAGGTACAGCCAGGAGCGGCCTGACCTCTTTCCGGTAAAGGATAAATCCTTTACGTATAACCTCAATCGCGTCCTATTTGGGCGGCAAGTCAGCATGACGTTTTCGTTTCAGTTCACGCCGACGATATTAACGATATACGCCTTGAACGACACGAACCTTCGTGATTTCCAATCTATGACCCTGAACGACCTTCCGGACGACTTCAAGAAGGAGTTTCAGGATGCGTACAACCACTACGTTATGGTCTACGCCAACGCGAAGCCCGGTCAACTTAACGGCGTAGGCTCCGGGCCTCCGCCTTAACCGGTAATGACCCAGCAAGTCTCGCCAATAACTAGCATTGTCCTGGGTCGCCGCCTTATACTTTGCCTGCTGTGAAAAAGATTTCAGTTTTGCTTTCGCTGATCGCCGTTGTTGGGCTAGCCCATGCCGACCTGAGGTCCGACATCATCGCCGCCAATAAGAGGCTGGAGAAGGCCGCGATGGCGAAGGATATCAAAGCGGCGGAGACAATTATGAAGGAGACGATGACGTCGAACTTCAAATACATGCAGGATGGCAAAGCGCAAGACCTAAAGACATTCATGGGCAACTACACGGCGAGCATCGCCATGACGGACAAGGTCACCTCCCATTCCACAAGGATTATTAGCCTTAAAGAAACTGGAAACAAGGCCACCGCCGAGCTTGAGAAAAAGATGACAGGAACCTTGAAGATGCCGGACAAGAAGCCCCACACAATGGACTGGACAGGCGTGTTTACCGAGGAGTACCGGAAAGTTGGGGGCAAGTGGAAAACAGCCGTGATGACCGCAGGAAAGCAGAAGTTCCTGATGGACGGCAAGCCCGCGAAGATGTAGGGGCCCCCGTTATTCCGATCACGTCCCCTCGCCCTGGCTAAGGGAGAGGGTTAGAAGATGCATACGCCTTCCGACGAAGTCGGCATTCATCCAACTTGGCTTATCACCAGATTTCTTCTGACGTTCGACGTTGGTAATCCAATCGCTAACTTATCGATTTCGTTCTTTGAGTGGCCACCCGACTCCGTCGGCGCTGGATCGAAAACCCTCGCCCTTGCCCTCATAGCCATTTAGACAAGGACTTTACCGAAACCGTTTTCTCCCCCTCTCCCGGTTCGTTCCTCACCGACCTCTCCCGCGGAGGGGAGAGGTGTGGTGCTGCTGTAATCGATTTTCGTTGTTGCACTGGAAACTGGAAGCGTGTATTATATCAACTGGTTAATTAACTAATTGATTAAATAGCTCCAATGGATGAACTCAGCTTAGTATTTGGCGCACTCGCGGATCCGACTCGCAGGGCAATTCTGGCTCGCCTTACCCAAGGCGAGGCGACGGTCGCCGAGTTGGCGAAACCGTTTTCGATCAGCCTTCCGGCTGTGTCCAAGCACCTCAAGGTTCTTGAGACGGCAGGACTCCTCAAGCAGCGAGTGGTCGCCCAGACACGTCCTTGTCGCGTGGAGGGCGAGCCCCTAAAGCGGGCAGCAGATTACGTAGAGATGTTTCGCCCGTTTTGGGATGATCGCTTCGATAGACTGGCCGGTTATTTGGAGGAGCTAAAAGCACAGGACCAAGAACATGAATAACTTCACGATCTCACGAACATTCGACGCCCCCCGATCCCTGGTCTTCAAATGCTGGGTAGTGCCAGAGCACTTCGAAAAATGGGGTTTGGCCCCCGCCGGCTGCAAGTGCAGACTCCTTCACGCCGACGTAAGGCCCGGCGGCTACTACATCATCCAGCAAGAAGGGCCGAGTGATAACCCTATATGCAGCAAAGTCGAATTCCAGCAGATAAATCCGATCGACCAACTCGTATTCGTCGTGTCGCTCTGCGATGCGAAAGGAGAGGTCATCACTAATCCGTTTTTTCCTGACTGGCCGAGAAGACTGCTCACTACCGTTGATTTCGAGGACGACGGCTCAGGAACGAAAGTGACCGTGCTTTGGGATCTCCTCGAAGACGCCACCGCTGTCGAAGTCGCGTTCTTTATGAAGAACCTCGAAATTGGACAACAAGGCTGGAGCGAAACATTTGATCGTCTGCAAAAGACGATCGACGGGGTGGAACCCTAAGTTGCTAAGATAGCGGCTTGGCCTTCTGGCGCATGGTTTTGTTACACTACGACTATGAACGGAATGCAGCCGTTTGACGATTACTATCGGAGGGTTGGCAGCTCGCCCGACGCTCAATTGGGCAGGGTAAGACTTGAACTCCCCTCCGAAAAGCACATCGACAGCTTCTTTGGGGCGATGGCGGAATTTGAGAGTGAAGGAGATCACCAATACTCAAAAGTCATGACGCGAGAGGAGTTTCCCGCCTACGTGCAGCAACTTCACGATAAAGCCGAAGGGAAGAACTTGAAGGAAGGACATATTCCTGACAAGGAATTCTGGATCATCGACTCGGACGGCTTCGCGGGAAGAATTATTCTAGGTCTCGCTTTTTACCCAGACCCGGATAGAGTTGGTAATCACGTCGGTTACGCGGTGCGGCCGAGCAGGCGAGGAAAGGGATACGCGACCAAGGCTCTTCGATTACTGCTAGATGAGGCAAGGAAGCTGAATATCAAGAAGCTCATGCCAATCTGCGACGCTGCTAACATCGCCTCGCGGAAGGTGATCGAAAGGAATGGGGGAGTGCTAATAGTGAGCCCTCCGAATGATCCAGATCGCTTCGGTGGGCTCAGGTTTGTCATCGATCTAGACGAACGCTGCTAGCCCTTGGCGCCGATTACTCTTTCTTTGCAAAGCCCTGGTCGACCAACCAGTCCGTCATTCTTTGCGGCCAGGTTTGCACGGAGATGAGTTTTTTCTCACGATTGCCGAGGTTGAAGCCATGTCCTCCGCCGCTCGTCACATGCATCTCGGAGGAAACCTTTGCCTTGCGATACAGATTCATGATATCGATCGTTGGCCGGAGGTGGCTTTCGTCGTCGAACGCGCATAGCAGGAAGGACGGAGGGAGGTTCGGCATGACTGCCGGTGTTTCCTTGGGAACCGCGACCGGACCGGTGTAAATCCACATGGCGTAGTCTGGGCGCGCATTAGCGCCATCGATCAAGTCGGGCGATTTTACGGCCGGAGCGTCACCAAAGACGACGGAGGAGACAACCTCGCCGCCTGCCGAAAAACCGATGAAGCCGATTTTGGAAGGATCAATGCCGAAGTCGGCGGCCTTAAACCGGACCATCCGCATTGCGCGATAGCCGTCTTCTTTCGCTGACACATCCACGGTCACCTTTGAACCCGGCTCACGCGAAAGCCGATATTTCAGAACAAAGGCGGTGATGCCAAGCTTGTTAAAATATGCCGCCGGCTGCTCTCCCTCCGGGCCGAAGACGTTCGAGGTGAATCCGCCGCCAGGCGCAATAACGATTGCCACCCCGTTTGCCTTTCCCTGGGCTGGGCGAAATACGGTCAAAGATGGGTTTTGAATATTCTTGATCGAGTAATTGTTCGGCCTCAATTCCGGTTCGTTCCGCCTTTCCTCCGACCCCGGAGCCCCATTTGGCCAAAGCGTAATAACTTCAGGCGCCTGAGCAAACGAACCATGCGCAATCGCCGATGACAGGATCAGATGTAGGAGCAAACTCACTGTTTAACCCTACCCCGAATTTCGACATCATTTGACGCATTGCTCCTAAGGTCGGAGCGCTTCGTCATCTCGTTTCGCATAGTCGGCTTGGTGGCTCTCGATCAATTCTTTGATCCGCTTGGCATCGGCCTTTTTGTGGCCATGGCTCGTAAGAGGGTCCGCGCCACCCGAACTCTCGATGAGGATAGTCGACCAGACGAGACCGGTCGTGATGTGGACCGAAGCGACCTTGCTGATGCTTACACTGATCTCGTCGCGGGTGAACCACGACCGCTTGCGAAGCGTCACCGCCTTCTCGCTGACCTCGATTATCGTCGGAAACAAATGGTTTCCGCGCGTCCAGCGGCTTGCATGAAAGATTTCGGTTGGCATTCTAACTCTCCGGAATAGTCCTATCTTAACCCGTTTCCAATTAGAGCCTTGAAATTTATCGGAGTCGGATGGGGCAATGAATGAATGACCGTTGAGAGACCGATGGTGTATTGAAGCTAACTAGCTCCCTTAAGCATTGGCGCTAGGAATATGTCCTAGTGCTTTCGGATTAGGTCGAGGTCCCTTGAGTTGGCAGTGACCCTCTGAGGCGGACAATGGAACAATGCCAGGATCAAGTCGATCGAGAACAACAAAAAACATCTTTGCTTGACCTGTGACTGTGTGAATCACGACCTTATATCTGTCATCGATGCCCGTTATGTCTACGGTCCGATCAATGGTAGCAGTAACCAGGTCGACTAGCTTTGGACCCAAGTTACTGAGGAAACTTAAATAGCTGATATCGTTCTTTATACTGGTCTTTTCCGCCGGCATCAGCTCAGGGTTTTCATCGACGAATGCAGCCAGCAGTGCTTGGCCAAACGCCGATGTCAAGTCGGCAGTATCTTCTACACAATGACTAGCAGCGGCTACCGCAATTGGACCAAGTTCAACGTTAGCTGACAGAATACAAAAAATTGCGGTCTGCGATATGAGTCCAGAGTTAACGGTCAAATAATCTGCGATAAAGCCCGCGGTAAGGATCGAGCCTAGCTTTTCTAAAGTAACGCCATCAAGGAAACGCGAAAAAACGTCTGCCCCCACCAGGGTGAACGCCGTAGACGGCGTAGCCATGTCAACGTCGAACTTGGCACCATCTGGGGTTACCAAGATTGATGTGCTAGCTGTGCCAAGAACAGCATCCTGGTCATCAAGACTCAGTGCCGTTATGTTGAAGACACCCGGAGAGGAGATCAGTCCTACCTCAAACGAATTACTCGGCCAAGAAATGCTTTCAGAGGCAGTCAACAGGTCACTGGTGATTCCCAGTTTAACGCCCGGGACATCCGCCGCTATTGTGAACATAACTGGCGTGTTCGCATCGTAAGGATTGCCTTCTACAAGACTTAGTGTGAGGGGTGCGGCCATGACCAAATGATACACGGACTCCCTCAATGATCTGGCCGGTAATCATTGCGTTTCATTCAAACAAAGCAAGGTTGAGGAACGATCCTGCGTGGCTCGTTTTGAGGCGGTACGTCACCTGGCGAGCCACCAATTGGTGGCGCAAAGGCTTTGCCATATACGAACAAGGTGACAGCCAATCTTTGCTCAAAATCCGTTCGCCTAATCAACCTGAGCTGAACTCATACAAGGATTTCGCGCACGCAACCGGCTGAAGGAGTTCGCGCGATCGCAGTCGCTATACTTGATTTATAGCAAGCAGCAAAGCCGATGTTTACAGGAACAATCACTCTGGAGGAATCGCATGCGATTTGAACGCTGGGGCACATTCTCAGTCAAGGACCACATTGGGGCACATGCTTTAAGTGCCGAAGTCCTTCTTTATGATCGATTAGTCCTTCCCCGAGCCGTCAATCCTAATGTGCGTAATCGCTGGGCGGACAATGGCTGGGACCCGGACCGGTTAGATAGTTTTTTGAACATTCTCAAGGTGGATCAGCCTGATGGGCATGCGCTGGCCATACCATGGACTGAGGAAACAGAACAGCACTTCGAAGAGCGATATGAGTCCGCCAGGTTAGTTGACCGAGATGCCGAAAGGTTTTGGTTCTCTGCTGTTCTCGGCACACTCGAACTCATGCCTGGGGCGCCGCCGGGAACATTTCCAATTTCAGTCATGGTGGCCTATCCGGGCGCCGATGCGGCAGCGAAGGATTGGCGTCCTAACGACCAGGCCTCAAGAGTCAGCCTGACGTTGGCTCTTGCCCACGCGATAGCCGTTCCCGCCCCACTGGGAAAGTCCGACGAAGAATTGCTGCGGGAGGCAGCTGCGCTTGCCGACGACGCCGGGTTCCAGGCAAAGCGCGCGGCACTGTACGAATGGCAAGACGAAACGATCCGAAACGGCGTGCCGAATGGAATGGCGCTGGAACAAATGTCGGATCTGCTTGGCGACTACAACGCGCAGGTCACAAGGGCCGTTGGCCAAGTTTACTGGAAATTCGCGTTTACCCTTGCGCCAATCGCGTTGACAGTTTTGGGAGGACCGCTCGGTGTGGCAGCCGGAGTCGGAGCCGGGATCAACCTCGTGAAGTTTTGGGTCTACGACAGAAAGCCGGCCGCTCCTACTGGAAAACCTGTCGCCGCAGCGATGTTTCACCAAATCGGGCAGGACCTTGGCTGGGAGTTTCGCTAAATTGTCGTAGCGCAGAATGGACCTTCTGAGAGTTCCGACACATAGGTTACACATTGTTCCGGACACATCCTCCTTCGCCAAGGCTTCGGCGGTCAGGTAGGTAACACATTCTCCTCTTGTAGGAGGGTGATGATGAGCTGTTCCCGTTAGGCGGACCCGTGTAGAGTGTGAATTCGTCTTGAATCACACGCAATGGCACGAGAAAGCAGCCTTTCGAGCCGCTCAGGGATTGTCCGACTTGATCGACGGGATCGGATCACCGCGGTTTTTGTGACTGTAGTTGGGTGAGTTTGGCGCGAAACGATCCCGCGATCCGGCTGTGCCACTTATCCGGTATCTCGATCGCGATCCGACCCAAAACGAATCCGTCGCCGACTTTGTCGATCCTCAGGCAACCGGAAAATCGATCTGAATACATGTTGGTAACGGGTGTTCTCGTCCCTGGTAGCCGGTGATTGACGAGCAGGTTCCTGAGTTTCGGCAACAGATGTCCTTCCGAATCTTTGGCAAAAAATGAATCTCGGTATTCTTTCGACGAAGAGACCAAAGGCTTCGCCCGAAAAACTTGATTCGTCAAGGGTTTGGTACGGTTCGCCAGGATGAACAGCATCACTCCGTCGGCGGACTTTTCCGGACTCGCGCGAATCTCCATGATCATCTGCATTTGCGGCTCGCTACCCGCCGGATTAGAGATGCTGATCAAAGTCGGAACAAATCTCTGGCCACAAATACTTCCCGTCAACGCTGAGTTGGGAATCGGCCGATTCGAAACATCGGGGGCAAGCCGCTTCGAATCGTCTTGCCCAAGTCCCACCACGATCGCAGCCATTCCGACCGTTGAAACTGCGATTGCCGGCACTCGATATGTCATGTCGCAATTCTATCCGCAACATCAATTACCGGTTTGACCTGCTGCAGATGGATTCTGCGCATGTTTAAGATGATCCCGATCGCAACAATGCTCGGTAAGGTCAACGCAACCATCCCAAGTTGATCGCTCTTCGTATGGTCCTTTGCCCAGCCCATCCAAAGAGGGCCAAGGAATCCACCCATGATCCCGATCATGTTGATCGCGGCAATGCCGGCGGCCAATGATTTCTTCTTTAGAAACTCTGGGGCAAGGGATAGGTACGGAGCTTGCAGGGCCGAAAATCCGATCATCATGAACGTAAGGGCCGGGACTGCGATCAAGGCAACTGTGGAAATGCCGGCGATGAGAAAGCCCATGAAAATGAGTACGAACGGTACGACTATGTGTATGTATCGCTCCTTCAACCGATCGGACCTAGCTGCGGTCCAAAGCATGGCGAGGGCTCCCGAGATTCCCATTCCGGTTACAAGAAAGCCGACGTTCTTCGTGCTAAATCCAGTGAGATTCTTCAATATCGCGGGCTGGGAGAAAGCGAAGGCGTACGCCGCGAGCTGCATACAGAGGCTAAACGCTCCAATTTGCATGACCCTGGGATCTCTTAGGGCGTCGACAATTCCATGGGATTGGTTTTTCGACTCTGCATCTGCCTGGATTCGAGTCTCGATCCAATCGCGTTCTGCCGGCGTTAGCCATTTGGCCTGAGACGGACAATCCGGAAGCAAGCAGAAGAATACAACGCTCAAAACAATTGCAGGCAAACCCTCTAATAGGAAGAGCCATTGCCATCCCGCAAGTCCTAGCCTTCCTTGAAGACTTAGCAAAGCACCCGCTAAGGCTCCCATGACCGCCGTCGCAAGCGGGTTCGAAATGTAGAATCTACTAATTGCTCTTGCCCTCAGTTCGAGCGGAAACCACTGCATGAGGTAGTAAATCACGCCGGGGAAAAAGCCTGCCTCTGCCATTCCAAGCAGGAATCGTACGATGTAGAACTGATTTGGGGTCCGAACGAACATCATGCTGGTGGCGATAATTCCCCAAGTGATCATGATTCGGGAAAGCCAGACCCGTGCTCCCCATCGGTAAAGCATAAGATTGGACGGAATTTCGCAGGCCGCATAACTCAGAAAAAAGAGCCCGGCACCAAGTCCATAGATCGTCGCACTAAAGTGGAGATCTTTGTTCATCTGAAGCGAGGCAAAACTGATGTTTGCCCGGTCAATGTATGCGACGCCGTAACCGATACCGATGAGAGGAAGCAGGCGCCAAGAAGCCTTCTTAATTGCACTCTTGCCTATTTCATCTTGGGTGACGATCTCAACGTTATCAACCGCCATGGTTTGCGTGATTATGGGTGGGTCTTGCCCGGAATTACCGCATAGGGCACCCGTCAAGCGTTGAACGGTGTCGGTTTGTTGGGTATGAAAGTTCCGACACATAGGTTACACATTGTTCCGGACACATCCTCCTTCGCCAAGGCTTCCGCGGTCAGGTAGGTAACACATTCTCCTCTTGTAGGAGGGTGATGATGCCTTGGAAGGAGTGTTCGGTGATGGAAGAACGTTTTCGTTTTGTTATTCGCCTCCTTGAAGCTGAGGAGATGAGTTCTTTGTGTCGGGGATATGGGATCTCTCGCAAGACGGTTACAAGATCTTTGACCGTAACATAGAGTGATGTCGTCGGCCATACCGTTGCCGCAATCAGCTGCTTGAGCAGGTCGAATTCGTCTATCTCAATAAATCAAGAAATGCGTCAACGGACAGCCCAGCATCGCGCAAAATTCGCCGGAGAGTTCCTGCGGGGAGTTCGCGATGGCGCGGAACAGCGATGGTCAAAGTCGATCCCGGCTTTGTGAGGACCATATGGCTGCCACTTTGCCTTTGGAAATTCCATCCTGCACGCTCAAGCGCTTTGCGGACGTCGTCGCCGCTGACAACGGGCAACTTTCGCAAGGACTACACCAGCACTTCGACTGTAGCGGTTTCTACGACCAATGGCATGTCGAGGTCCTTACGAACCGCGATGCAGAGTTCGGCGGCGTCATGAACGTTCGCGAGCGCTTCTTCACGCGTTTTTCCGTCGCTTCCACATCCCGGAATGGCAGGGATCTCAGCGATCCAGATTCCATCTTCATCCTGATAAAGTCGAACGTCCAGTTTCATATTTGACCTCGAACTATTTGAGGGTTGGTCTTGAGAACAATTGAGCTTGGTATTCGCGAGTTCGGCTCCTGTGTGCAAAGGTACGGGGCCGCGTTTTGGTGGGCGGTACAGGACTTGAACCTGTGACCCCTACAGTGTCATTGTAGTGCTCTACCACTGAGCTAACCGCCCCTCTTTGCTGCGCTGAATGCGCGGAGAAGTTGAATTATGGGTTCAAATGTGCTCAGAAGTCAAGGAAAATGCGTCGGTGGGTTCCGACCACAAGTGCCGCATCATTCGTTAGAATAATCGCGTGGTTAGCGCGGCTAAGACGGTTGACGAGTATTTGCGTGAGCTTCCGGATGGGCGGAGGGAGGCGATTCAGGCTATTCGGGATGTCATTCTTGGTAATTTGCCGGCGGGATATAAGGAAGGGATGATGTATGGGATGATTGGTTACTTTTTGCCGGTGGATGTATTGCCTGTCAAAAGCGGTCCTCCCGTGGCATATATTTCACTTGCATCGCAGAAGAATAATTTGGCGCTGTATCTCGGATGTCAAAGCTCGGAGCGAATCGACAGATTCCGAGAGGCCTACAGGGCGACGGGAAAGAAAGTGGATATGGGAAAAGGCTGTTTTCGCTTCAAGAGGCTGGACGATTTGCCTCTCGATCTAGTCGCGGAGTTCGTAGCGAGTTGCCCGCTTGAGCAATTCGTTCTGGAGTACAAACCCGGCTGCTAACAGGCTGTTATGGAGAAGGACCCGCCCGCCGAACTGTTATCCTTTCTAACTCGCTACTCAGCCGGTGTCGGCGAAGTGCTCTTGGCTGCTCGCGAAAAAGTATTCGCCATCGCTCCCGACGCGACGGAAATTGTTACCAACGCCTCTTACACCGTGGCCTGCGGATACACTTTTTCGCGCTCCATCAAGCATGCGTTTCTTTACGTCGGGGCGTATACCAAGCACGTCAACTTCGGTTTTGTCCTCGGAACATCGCTTGATGATCCTGAGAATCGGCTCAAGGGCGATGGCAAGTCTATGAGGCACCTGTCGTATAACACTGTCGAAAGCTTGAATGACCCTTATGTCGACGGATTGCTTGACCAGACCTTGGCTCTCGCCTACAGGCCAGACGAAGCATTGGTTCCGAAGACGGTTATCACCAAGATGAAGAAATAAGGGGTGATCAGTCTAAAGTCGACTTGGGAAGAACGCGCGAGTCAGTGCACAGAGCGATGGCATCTTTCCGCCTTGCGATGGCGAGAACATAACGGAACAGCCAAGATTGCCTTCTGCGAAAGCCCATTCGGTAAAGCTGTTCTGAAGGTCAGTAACGAAGCGGGGATGGTCGGGTATGAAGCCAAGGCTTTGGATCATTTCGGTACTGAGATCTGTCCCGCAGTTTTTGCCCTTGCAGAAGACCTTGAATCGATACTGCTTGAAGAGGTCGATGCGGTCGGAGATTTGTCCGATTGGTATCCAGATGCTGAACGGGAAGTTGAGACTTGGATCCCGTTTTTCTGGGCAGTTGAAGGCAACAAGGTCGTGCCAGATGGATTCCCAACGTTATCCAAATATGCGGAGGTTTTCGATCGGGCTCTAGAAAACCATCTTCCTAGTGAGTTAAAGAGCCTGATGGTTATCGGCGACCGGCAGCGAGGGATCCTGACGGCGCCCGAGGGTCAGAATCGCCTTCTTCATGGGGATATGCATCATTTCAATCTCCTGAAAGGCAAAACAGACAGCTGGCGCCTCATCGATCCACATGGGGTCGTCGGGCATCCTTACTATGAGTTGGGCGCTTTCTTGCGCAATCCATGGGGTGCTTGCTATACCGAACCGGGGGTTAAAGAACGATTGGACAAGCGTGTCTATTTGCTCGCCGAAAAACTTGGAATTACCCCGTGCGAAGTGGCCAAATATGGATTCTATGGCGCAGCCTTTTCGATTGCTTGGAGCATTGAGGATGGCAGCGATGACCTCGAAGGGATGATCGTGATGGCGAATACGTGCTTGACCTTCATAGGTGAATCCTTTTAAGCAGAGAGGAACCTTGAGCGGTACTCGTAGTGAGTATCAGCAAAAGGGAGAGCTGAATGGAATTCAACACACTTGGGAGGACTGGTCTGCGGGTTTCTGTTGCCGGGCTAGGCTGCGGTGGTCACAGCAGGCTCGGAATAAGCCAGGGAAAAACGCCGGACGAAGCGGTTCAAATTGTCCGAGAGGCCCTGGATTTGGGAATTAACTTCATCGACACCGCCGAGACGTATCGAACAGAAGAAATCGTTGGGACGGCACTAAGGGAAGTTCCCCGAAGCCAAGTCATCCTCTCGACAAAAGCAGGCGTAGATTGGCAGGACAGGCTTTCGACTGCGTCCGAGTTGCGCGATCGAGTGGACGCGTGCCTTGGGCGGCTAGGAACCGACTATGTGGACGTATTCCATCTGCACGGCGTTTCCGTAGAAGAATACGATTACGCCACTCAAGGACTCGTCCCGGCTTTGCTCGAGTTGAAGGCAGCCGGAAAAATCCGATTCGTTGGCATCACTGAGGCATTTGCATCCGACCCTGCCCACAAGATGTTGGTTCGAGCAGTCCAGGACGACTGTTGGGACGTGATGATGGTCGGTTTCAACATCCTGAATCAATCAGCCCGTGAAAGAGTGCTTCGAGTGACTCGAGAAAAGGACATCGGCATCCTGTGCATGTTCGCAGTAAGGAGAGCTCTCAGCAGGTCGGATGCCCTCCGAGAGCTTATGATGCAGTTGGTCGATCAAGGGTTGGTAGGTGATATCGATGCCGAGGATGCCCTCGGATTCCTCGTGGCGAATGGTGTTGGAGATAGCGTTCAAGATGCGGCCTACCGATTCTGCCGTTGGGAGCCTGGGATAGACCTCGTCCTTTCGGGGACGGGGAATATTGAGCATCTTAGGGCTAATGCTGAGTCGCTTGGTCGACCGCCTCTTCCGCCTTCGATTGTGGATCGGTTGAAGTCGATGTTCGAGAGAGTGGATTCGATTACGGGGAACTAAGTAAGGCGTTTCGCTTCGGTAGCGTTGAAGCGTTAGAGCGTTCAAGGGAGAACGAGAATGTTCAATTTCCCTCGAACGCTTCAACGCCAAACGCTCTAATGCTGTCACTTGTTCGTGTGACCAGAAAAGGGTGTCTTATTGATATTTGGTTATCCGTATATCCTGCAGACATTCATTTAACCGGTTAATTATAATATTGATCAACCGGGTTTTGTTTAAGCCTCGCGACGGACTAAGGAATTATCTGCAATGAAGCGAATTGCCATTGTTATCTCATCTCAGAGCGGTCAGACCCAAAAGATCGCCGATCGCATTTCCACGCAGCTTAAGCATGGGAATTGCCTTGTCGACGTCCTTACGGTTGAGTTCGACCAAGTGGTTTCTGAGGCGAGGTTAAAGCAATACGACGCGGTAATCCTCGGGTGTCCGGTTTACCTTGGCGACTTCCCTCAGATGCTTTTGGACTGGGCTTGGGAGCATCGAGATACATTGAATACTGTGCCGACCGGACTCTTTACCGAGAGCCTTAATGCAGCGGATCCGCGTCCGAGAGCGAGAGTTGTCGACGACAAAGTGCTGCGGACATTCATCGACCAAACGGATCTACGCCCCCGATTTGTTGCATGCTTTGCCGGAGCCCTTGAATACACGCAATACAGCTTCTTTAAGAAGTGCGTGCTGCAGGGTATGAGCGCGGCTGCCGGTGGTCCAACGGATACTTCCAGAGATTTTGAGTTGACAGACTGGTCAGATGTGGCCGGATTCACACAGGCCTTTAAGGATCAAGATACTCGCTCTGGATTTGCGGCAATCAATAGATTGCCGGTCGTTTCCGATCACGTCTGGTCTCTCACATTCCCAAGCGTTGCCTAGCCGTTTACTTCAAGCCTGCTCTGCTGAGAATGTCCAAAAACTGGGCTTTTGTCCTCATGTCGATCGTCTGGGCGATCATATGACCTTTGCGGTCATAGAGAAAACTCTTTGGAATGCCTTGGATGCGATACATCTGGTTCACGTTTCGACCCGGGTCTAGCAGTATCGGCCAGCTATATTTGTGGTCTGCCACAAAAGGATTCACCTTGCCGGCGTCCTCATCCGAGATCGAAAGAATCACGAAGCCCTTGCTCTTGAATTGGTTATAAAGCGTCTGCAGGTCCGGCATTTCTTTGCGGCAAGGAGGGCACCAAGTCGCCCAGAAATTCACCAAAACCACCTTGCCCTTTAGAGCCGACAAGGTCCATGGGTGGCCGGCGAGATCGCTAAGAGTGAAGTCGACTTTTTTCCTTTCATCATCGACGGCGTCTAAAGCAGCGACCGCCTTTCGATATTCTGCCGAGTCCATCGAAACATTCATGTGCTCGTACTTCGCAAGTTGAGCCAATTCGTCGTAGCCCGGATAAGGTTGGTCTCCTCCTCGGGGCGACGGCGTTTCCGTGAGCGCTACAGCTAGCGTCGTCGTAACTTCTTGAAGCGTATCGCGGCCGAAATCACCTTCCGTTGCAAGATTCGCGAGGCTGTTAGCCAGCCCAGCCTTCCCCGCGCCTGCCGGCAGTGCTCGAATTTGCAGCGCCAACTTCTTAGTTAAAACACTTCGATCTGCATCGGCCATCGAGCGCAGACCGCTAAGTTGCTTACCGATATCTGTTTCAGCGGCAGAGCGGTTCTGTAGCCCGCCGGCAAATCCGGTGACAACCAATAAAGTCAAACTTCCGAGAGCGATTGCCTTAAGTGCTGAACGATTCGCGATTCGAGCCATGAAATTTACGATACCACTGATATTGTCTGCACCCCCGGACACGGACTTTTTCGAATTCGGATTCTCCCCCTCACCACTCATCACAAAAAGGTGATATAATTATCACGTATCAATGAATTTGGATTCAGACACCGTCTGGCGAGCGCTAGCAAGCCCGCACCGCAGGGCGATTCTCGACGACCTACGAGAAGGACCCAAATCGACTGGCCAACTGAATCGTGCGCTGCCCGATCTAAGCCGGTTCGCGGTTATGCAGCACCTCAAGGTGCTTGAGGAAGCCAATCTCGTGTTGTCGCGAAGGGAAGGGAGGAGTCGGCTCAGCTACTCGAATCCCGTTCCTCTGCGACAGATTTACGAACGCTGGGTCACTGGCCTGGCTTCCGGCGCGGCCGAGACGGCCTTACAGTTCAAGCGATACGCCGAAACCAAGGAGGATACAAAACACTTGAACGACTTCAGAAGTGTCCAGATTGAAACAGAGATTATCGTCAACGCGTCGCCGCAAACCTGCTTCGACGCTCTGACCAAGAACTACAACGAGTGGTTCCCGTTCCGGTACAAGAAGGGGGCCACCGTTTACAGCGATTCCCATGTCGGGGGCACAAACGGCGAACGGTTTCCCGACGGTGGAGGGGCTATTCACGGCACTGTGCTGTATGTGGACTCTCCTCACGCGATTACCGTGGGAGGTGCGGGCGCGATGTTAGACGGCTGCAACGTATTCAGCAGCCATAAGCTGATTGCACAGGATGGAGGCACGAAGGTTCAGCGCCGCATGCACTTGTGGGGCAACGTAACCGAGGAACTTGAGAAGATGCTCCGAGACGGGACCAGGCACCTGTTTGAGAAGTCGTTTCGGGAATACGTCGAAAGTGGAATTGGCTTCACGGAGGTGCAGGCATGATCCCCGTCCTTATATCGGCCTTCTTCTTTCAACGAGCCGCTATCCTGTCCGACCCAACTTACCAGGAGCTGAGCAAGTTAGTCGGTGGAAACTGGACTTCGCATCCGGATGCCGATACTCTCATCCGCCAGCACTTCGAATTCGGCGTGGAAGGAAAGGTGATTCGAGGTACCGGGTCCGTCGAAGTGAAGGGCAAAACAGTAATGTACATCCACTCGAACCTAGGTTGGGACCCGATCGCGAAGAAAGTGACCTACGTCGATTTTCACAACCACGACACGATCTATATGGGGCATATCGTTCTCAAAAATGGATGGTTGGAATACGACTTCAATGAATTCGCGGACCCAAAGAAGCATTACGAAGCCAAATCCCGCATCGTGGACGCCAACCACTACGAATTCACGGTCGGCAAGGAAGTCCTAACAATGGAGCGAATGAAGTAACCTTGGGAACCAGACCAGGCCAGACCATGTTAGAATAAATTGCTGTGACAATTCGAAACGTTTCTGACGCCAAGGAGCAACTTTCGGCCTTATTGGTAATGGTTGAACAGGGCGAAGACGTTGTTATCGCTCGATCTGGACGGCCGATTGCAAGACTAATTCAGTTCGAGCGACCCAAAGCTCCACGAAAGCTTGGAGCTCTCGAAGGTCAAATATGGATTAGCCCCGACTTTGATGATCCTGACCCCGAATTTGAAAAGTCTTTCTACGAGGGGCCGCTTGAACCTACTACTTGATACTCACATTTTAATGTGGAGCCTCACCCATGTTAGCCGACTCCCGGCTGCATGCCGTGAGGCCCTTGTTTCACCCGAGAACGAAGTCTGGGTGAGTTCAATTAGCGTGTGGGAGATTAGAATCAAGGCCAAACTCGGAAAGGCCGATGCCCATGAAGGTTTAAGATCCGCAATCATCTCGCAAGATATGAAGGTCTTGCCGTTTACGCTGGACCATGCCGATGCCGTTTCACACATTCCGCTTTATCATCGCGACCCATTCGATCGTGCTTTGCTTGCTCAAGCCATGACTGAGAAACTTCGATTCGTCACCGCGGACAGAGAGATTCAAAGGTATGCGGGGCTCGTCGACTTGATGATGGTGATTTGAGTCGGTGCTCGCCAAGAACTACTCTTCGAATGTAAGAACCAACCGAGGTCGAAGATACTCTTTCGACTCTTTTTGCCCGTAGACCTTGTACACGCACGACCGGCCTTCGACGCTGGGGTCCAGGGCCGATGTGATCGATAGGCTAAATTGATGTGAAGGCGATCCCGCCGCCTGGGCGAGCGCTTTTGCAAAGAGATTTGGACCAGCTAGTAAGTCGATTGAGATAGCGACCGGCGCTCCTGGGGTGATCGATTTTGGATAGCCCGTCCCATAGACAGAGTTCTTCCCACTTGCCGGGCGAACCTTTGCCGCCATCTCGAAAGCCCAAGTCTTCGCGCTGAAATCTCCAACGATCTCCCGCGCCTCGAGGGGTGACTTCTTCGCGATATCGAGGGTGAAGCCTGGATCGGGAATGTTGCTGAATTCCAACTTCGCCGACAACAGCTTCGTCTTCGGCAAGTCGGTGAAATCCCACTTGAGATAGCTGTAAGAGAAGGCGCCGGCGTCCTCACCCTCCGCTGGACAAGATTTTCCTTCAACTCCCCAAGCCCGCAAAAACGTCCCATCCGCCGGCGAAGAAGCGTTCTCATAGACCCAGATGGTTTCCTTCGGAACCAAAACCAAAGTTTTTGGGGTCATCGACATGAATGCGACGAGAGACAGAAGCATGGTCAAATTATGACGCGAGCCAAACACAAGCAAGGCACGCCTTGCCCCTACACCTGCCAGAATGGCATTTAGATGCACGCGCTTCAGGTGCTTGAATTTGACGCTATAACGGCACGGCTCCAGGGACACTGTGAGACGGCGCTGGGTGGCATCTTGGCAGGCGATCTATCTCCGGCGTTTGAGGCGGAGAAGACTTGGAAGTTGTTGGCCCTGACCGGTGAGGCACATGAAGCGCTGGCAAAGCATCAGGTTCCTAGCCTTGGGCCTGTACGCGACTTGCGTCAACCGTTGAAGATTTCGTCAAAGGGCGGCGTACTCGGTGGTCACGAGCTTTTCCTCATCGCGGATGCCCTTGCAGCGATGCGGAACTTCAAGGCATTTTTGATCGCGCGAAAGGCGGACATGCCGAAGCTTTCGCCGTATGGCGATAGCCTGCCGGAAGCGGCGCGATTGGAACAGCAGTTGTTTGACAGTCTTGACCCGGATGGGACGCTTAAAGATGGCGCGAGTCCGACGCTTGCCAACCTTCGACAGAAGAAAAAGAGCACCACGGCCCGAATTCAGGAACGTATTCAAAGCTACACAAGTGGCAAGACACGCGACCTTCTTAGCGATCCAATCTATACGGTTCGCGATGGCCGCTATGTCATTCCTCTCAAAGCAGAGAACCGAGGCAAGATTCGTGGGATCGTCCATGACACAAGCTCGAGCGGGCAAACAATTTTTGTGGAACCGGAAGACGTGCTCCAGCTTGGCAACTCTCTCCGGGAGGTTCAAGCGGCCGAGCGCGCCGAGGAGCTAAGGATCTTAACTCAGCTGAGCGAAAAGGTCGGTGTTTTCGCGAACGAGGCAATTGGCGGCATCGAAGCGGCCGCGCAGCTTGATCTCGCATTTTCCAAGGCCCGCCTGGGATTCCAAATGAAGGGGACGATGCCGGTACCGCAGGGCGAGCATTGGATCCAGGTGCAGGGCGGCAAGCACCCCTTGCTCGATCCTGAAACGACGATTCCTCTCGATTTGGCGATTGGGATCGGCTCCAGCGTTCTTATTACCGGACCAAACACGGGGGGTAAAACCGTGGCAATCAAGACCATCGGTTTGTTTGTGCTGATGGCTCAATCTGGGTTGATGCCGCCTGCGTTGGATATTCGGCTTGGGCCGTTCACGCAAGTTTGGGCTGACATTGGCGACGAACAAAGCCTTGAGCAGTCTCTCTCCACGTTTAGCGGACACATTAAGAACATTGCCGAGGCACTGAAGTATTTCAAGCGCGGCGCTCTGATCCTGCTCGACGAGGTGGGAGCGGGTACAGATCCGGCAGAGGGTGCGTCTCTTGCCCAATCGATCTTGCAGGAGTTGTCCGACCGTGGCGGCTCGATCCTGGCGAGTACCCATTACGGCGAACTCAAAGCGTTCGCCTATAACACACCAGGATTTCAAAACGCGGCGATGGAGTTTGACCAAAAGAACTTCCGGCCGACTTACCGCCTGTTAATAGGCGCGCCGGGAGCGTCGCACGCCCTTCGAATTGCCGAGCGATATGGCATTCCCAAGAAAGTCGTCGATCGGGCTCGCGAAGGGCTGGGCGCTCAAGCTCTTGACATGGCGACGATGATGGAACAGCTGGAGCAATCTCAACGGCAAGCCCGCATTGCTCAAGGCGAGGCCGACCGACGAGCCGACGAACTGCGAAAAGCCGAACAACGGGCGGCCCGCAAGCTTGCCGAGGCGGAAGAGATTCGAAAGAATGCCCATAGCAAGGCGCATGAAATTATCGAAGCCGCCCTTCGGGAGATCCGTATCGAAGCCAGCCGGGTCTTCGAGGAACTGAAGAGGTCGCCGTCCGATCAGCGAGTTCATCAAGCGGTTCGAGATCAACTCAAGCAGCTCCAAGAAGTTGGGCAAGATTTCGCAAACGAGTTCCTGCCGAAGGGGAGCAAAGGTGAATCCGCCAATGTTGACGCCCTTAAGAAAGGAATGTCGGTTAGGATCGAGGGATACACTCAAATCGGAACTCTGGTCGACGAACCGAAAGGGAAGAACGCAATCGTCCAAATGGGGCCGATCAAGATCACGGTTCCCGTTTCAAGTCTCACGACAACTGCACCTGCGCCTTCGGCTGGTCTGAAACCGAGATCAAGCGTTCAGCTGCAAAAGGCGATTCATGCGACAACGGAGATCCACTTGCGGCAAATGAGGGCCGAAGAGGCGATTCGTGATTTGGAGAAGTTTGTCGACGACGCCATGCTTGCGGGCTTGCCGAGTATTCGGATCATTCACGGCAAGGGGGAAGGAATTTTGCGAAAAGTAACCCAGGAGTTCCTCAAAAAACACCCAGGCGTTGCATCCTTCCGTGATGGCGAACCTTCAGAAGGGGGGCACGGCGCCACTATCGCCACGTTCCGCTAAGGGCATATTATGAATTCAGATCGCCTCATAGAATCAGCTATCTCCGCAAGAAAAGCAGCCTATGCACCCTATAGCGGATACACGGTCGGCGCCGCCGTTATGGATTCGGAAGATAGAATCTGGACAGGATGCAACGTCGAAAACGTGTCATACGGACTATGCATTTGCGCCGAGCGATCGGCCGTATGTAAGATGGTCGGCGAAGGGGGGCGGCAGGTGTCCGCGGTGGCGGTTTCGACCCGTGACGGCGGCACTCCCTGCGGTATGTGTTTACAAACACTACTTGAGTTCTCTCACGATCCTAGTGCCGTCGAGGTATTCACGATTTCGGATTCAGGGGAAACGAATCGACACGTTTTAA
>Ga0206948_1013_pt1 | contig 59514 bp, 43 predicted proteins | sample Alteio_BWOrgHeat_FD_153236 | JGI IMG/M metagenome (GOLD analysis project Ga0206948, IMG submission 153236) | Enriched cells from forest soil in Barre Woods Harvard Forest LTER site, Petersham, Massachusetts, United States -... | ecosystem: Environmental > Terrestrial > Soil > Temperate forest > O... | reverse complement strand
CCAAAGCAAACTCGGTGAAGGTTCCACCTTCATTGTCTCCCTCCCTGTTAGCTAAAATGGCCGTCGGAGCATGAAAAAAATATTTAATGATATCGAAGCCGTGGTGGCGGACCTGCGCAAGGGCAAGATGGTGATCGTGGTAGATGATGCTGACCGGGAAAACGAGGGTGACCTGGTGATGGCGGCGCAATTTGTGACGCCGACGGCGGTGAATTTCATGGCGAAACACGGGCGCGGCTTGATCTGTGTGCCGACAACGGGCGAGCGGCTCCAGCAACTGGGCATCGCGCAGATGGTGAAACAGAATCGCGAAGTGTTCCGTACGGATTTTCAGGTGAGCGTGGACGCGGCGCACGGGATCGGCAGCGGCATCAGCGCGGCGGACCGGTCGAAGACGATCGAGGTGATGGCCTCGCCGACGGCGTTGCCGGATGACTTGGTGCAGCCGGGGCATGTGTTTCCGCTGCGCGCCAAATCGGGCGGCGTGTTGCAACGGGCGGGACACACGGAGGCAGCGGTGGATCTGGTGGTGCTGGCGGGCGCACGGCCGATCGGCGTGATCTGCGAGATCATGAACGATGACGGCACGATGGCGCGGCTACCGGCTTTGTTGAAATTTGCGAAGAAGCATCGTTTGAAGATCTGCACGATCGCGGATCTCATTGAGTTCCGGCGCACGAAGGAACGATTGGTGGAGCAGGTGGAGGTGGTGAAGATGCCGACGGAATACGGCGATTTTGACCTGCACTTGTATCGGTCCAAGACGGATGGGCAACATCACCTGGCGCTGGTGCGCGGGGATATCTCGGGCAAGAAGAATGTACTGGTGCGCGTGCACAGTGAATGCCTGACGGGCGATGTGTTCGGCTCGTGCCGGTGTGATTGCGGACCGCAGTTGCATCAGGCCATGCGACAGGTGGCGGAATCGGGTCGCGGTGTGATCTTATACATGCGGCAGGAAGGCCGGGGCATTGGTCTGGCACCGAAGATTCAAGCGTATAAATTGCAAGAGCAGGGCTATGACACGGTGGAAGCGAACGAGAAGCTGGGCTACGGCATGGACCTGCGCGAGTATGGTCTGGGCGCGCAAATCCTATGTGATCTTGGACTGAAAACCATTCGCTTGCTGACGAATAATCCGCGCAAGGTGGTGGGCCTGGAAGGTTACGGTCTGAAGATCGTGGAGCAGGTGCCGATCAAGGTGAAGCCGAACCCGCACAATGAACGGTATCTGAAGACAAAGCGGGAGAAGCTGGGGCATCTGTTGTAAGATGCAATCGCATGATTCGGGGTGCCACTATTTCCGACAGCGAGCCGATCGCGAAGGCGCTTTGGAATATTTGGCATCAATTCAAAATTTTGCAGATTCCTTCACCTATTCGCAGGTATTCTTCATCGGAAGCTTTGAGCCAAGAAATAAGCCGTGATTTAAGCCGATGGTTGGTATGTGAAGGGGTCGATTTACAGCCGGCAGGCTTCTTTTCTGTATCGTCAATTGGTGATGATAAAATTTACAAGCGATGGCGTTTTCCGCAACGCTCAATTCGGATGGAGCAATTCGCCTGCTTGCTTACCGGCGAGGTTATTCTCCACCAGTTTCAGCTTTTAGTGGCTCATTTGCCACAACAGAGCATTCTGCTTTGCATACCGTCATCATTGAGAGATGCACATTGGGCGGCTTTAAAGGCGGGCTTTCGGCAATTGGGCGATTGTCAGTTGATAGTCGGAGGATTTGTATGGTTGTACTTAGACCGTGAAGGCCGACATAATGAGATTCTAACCAAGTTGCGACGAGCGAAAGTTATCGCTTAACGCAGCTTCGGAACCTGGCCTTTTACTTTCCTGACCGGACGCGCTCTTTCTTTTCTTCGAGTTCGGCTTGAAGGCGGCGGCGGTCGGTCATGAGTTGTTCGCGCAGGGATTCTTCTTTTTCCACGTCATCGGTGACTTTGGCGATCTCGCTGTTCAAGGCGATTTCGCGGCCGGCGATGAGGGCGGCGTATTTGGAATCGAGTTCGGCGAGTTGCTTTTTCTGGTCGGCACTGAGCTTGACCGAAGGCGAGGTCTTGTTCAGGCGTTCCATGGCGAGTTCGTAGGCAGATTTCATAAAATGTAAAATGGTTGATTTGGATCAATGGGAACCGTGGGAAGTGGGATCGGTTTTTTCGGTCTTTTTCTTCCAAGGTTGATCGGGAAATTTATCGGGCATGCGGATGACTTTGACGGCGGGGGTGGGCGGTTTGGCCATCTGCAATTCGGGATCGCCAGCGGCGGGAGCGGGTTGATTGGACTTGGCGGCGGCGTTTTCAGCGCGCCAGCCGGCGATACGGGCCTGCAAGCCATGATGTTCGGCGGTGACTTTATCACCGGATTTCATGTAGAAGAGGGAGAGATTGGTGTGGACGAGCTGTTCTTTGGGGCGCAGTTTTTCGGCCTTGTGGCCTTCGATAATGGCGGCGGGAAGGTCCCCTAAACGATAAAGGGCCATGCCGAGGGCGAGTTGGGCCTCAAAATTGTCAACTTCTTGAGCCAAAACGGCTTTCAACTTGGAGGCAGCGGAGGCGAAATCGCCCTGGCTGAAATCAAACATCGCGTCGTCGTATTGTGCCTGCAAGGTCATGTCTGGCGTCACGCTAACCTACGAAGTGGACCGGACGCAAGGGGCACGATTTGGCTGATAGTGTTGGCAGCTAAAATTAGGTATTCTAATAAGCATGATAGGAGGGACTCGGGTTTCATTATGTTTTTGTGTAAATTGCTTAAATGGAACAAGATATAAGTCTCATTAGAAATTGACACATTCCCCTAGAGTGCCGTAACTTGTCACTGCAACGGTGTCGTGCTGAAACGACTTTCAGTCCACCCTGCCAAAGAAAACTTTTAGTTTCAAGGTTCCTATATATGAGTAATGCAGCAGCAGGAGCACCGTCGTCTGAAGGTGCGTCGAAGGTGGCCAAGATCAGTGAGGCCGTGATCCGGATCGCGGGTAATTCGCAGGATGGTATCCAGGCCATCGGCGGTTTTTTGGCGCGTCTGGCAGGGCGCAGCGAGCAGGAAGTCATGACATTTATGACGATTCCGGCGACGATTTCGGGCGGTCCTTCCATTTTTCAAGTCCGCATGGGCAGCGGCGAAGTCTTGAGCTCGGGCGACGAGGCGGACGTATTGCTGGCATTTTACCAGCACAGCTATGACGGGCATCTGAACTCGCTGAAAAAGGGCGGGATTGTGCTGTATGATTCCGACCATGTGGTGCCGAATCCGGAATTGGTAACTGTATATCATCATGTGGGTGTGCCGATCTCCGGCCTGACGGTGGAAGCGATCGGCGGCACGGCGAAGGACAAGGGCAAGAACATCTATGCGCTGGGTTTGATCGCGAAGATGTTTGACCTGAATGTTCCGAAACTGGAGAAGCTGGTGGGCGAACGTTTCACGGGCAAGGATCCGAGCATCTTGAACAACGCGCTGGCGGCGTTTCACGCGGGCTATTCGCATTCGCTGGGGAACATCCTGGAGACTTTCAAATTTGTCGACAGCCAGAAGAAGGACGGTCATCAAGTGGTGATGAACGGCAACGAAGCGGTGGGCCTGGGCCTGATCGCGGCGGGTGTGCGCTTCGGCGCGGGTTACCCGATCACGCCGTGGTCGGACATTATGGAATTGCTGCGCCGCGAACTGCCGAAGTACGGCGGGACGTTTGTGCAGACGGAAGACGAGATCGCGGCGATCTCAATGGCGATCGGCGCGAGCTATGCCGGCCGCGTGGCGGTGACGGGCTCAAGCGGCCCGGGCATCTCGCTGAAGACGGAAGCGCTGGGCTGGGCGATCATGGCGGAAATGCCGCTGGTGATCATCGATGTGCAACGCGGCGGGCCTTCCACGGGCATGCCGACGAACATCGAGCAATCGGATTTGAACATCGCCATCAACGGCGGTCACGGTGACGCGCCCCGCGTGGTGATCGCGCCGGCGAACGTGGAAGATTGTTTTTACATGGCGATCGAGGCGGTGAACATCGCGCGCAAATACAGTGTGCCGGTGATCTTCCTGACGGACCAGGGCATCGCGACGCGCATCGAGGCGTTTGTGGAACCGAACCTGGAAAAAATTTGCCAGGACATTTCGCCGAATTTCGCGCCGGTGGCGGATCACAAGCCGTACGATCTCTCGAAGCCCGATGGCATCACGACGCATCTGCCGCCCGGAACGCGGATCGAAAGCGGCAAGTATCCGATCGTGACGGGTCTCGAACACGATGAGCTGGGGCACCCGACGGGTTCGCCGAAATTGCACATGCAGATGAACGCGAAGCGCCGCAAGAAATTGCAAGCGCTGGCGGCCTCGCTGCCGACACCGAAGATCTACGGTCCGCCGGAAGGCAATGTGTTGCTGGTGGGCTGGGGTTCGACCGAGGGTCCGATCCGCGAAGCGGTCGACCGCGCGCGCGCGGCGGGCGACAGTGTTTCATCGTTGCACCTGCGCCACATCAATCCGTTGCCGAACGGCTTGGATAATATTTTTGCCGGCTTCAATCATATCCTCGTGGTGGAGATGAACGACGAAGGCATCTACGGCTTCGGCCAACTGGGTGCGGTGTTGCGCGCCCGTTTCTGCGATCCGAAGATCCGGGGCATCAACAAGACCGACGGCCTGACCTGGAAGGTGAAGGAAATCCTGGAACGTGCGAAGGGCACGGTCACCGCGAGCATGGCCAAACGGTAAAATTGAACAGCCACCACGTTTTTAACATCTGATTTATTATGAGTGAAACTTTGATCGCCAATCCGTCCGTCAATCCGGTTGTGCCCCCGAGCGGTGAACGCAAGGGCCTGACCAAGAAAGAAATCGCCGCCGACCATCCGACCTGGTGCCCTGGCTGCGGTGATTTCTCGGTGCTCGCGCTATATTTCAAGCTGATCGAGAAGCGCAAGATGTGGCACGAAAAGATCACGACGGTGGCGGGCATCGGCTGCTCGAGCCGCTTCCCGTATTTCGTACAGGCTCACGGCGCGCATTTCATCCACGGCCGCGCACTGCCTTTTGCGAGCGGCATTTCGCTGACGCGCCCGGACCTGCATGTGTTTGTGTTCGGCGGCGACGGTGATGCGTTTTCCATCGGCGGCAATCATTTCAACCACACGGCGCGGAAGAACGTGAAGATGACGTATTGCGTGATGGACAACTGGGTGTACGGCCTGACGAAGAAGCAGACTTCGCCGACGTCGCCGCTGGGTTTCAAGAGCAAGACGGATCAATGGGGCGCGGTGGATTATCCGATCAACCCGATGAAGCAGGCGATCTCGGCCGGGGCGACGTTTGTGGCGCGCACGACGCACACGAACCCGAACCATGTGTTGCAGATGATGGAAGCGGCGATGGACCACGACGGTTTCAGCTTCATCGAATGCCTGAGTGAGTGCGTGGAATTCTACGAAGGCGCCTTCGATGCGAGCAACCCGCGCAAAGGTGGCGTGTTCAATGAAGTGCCCAAGTCCCACGATGTGACGGATGAACTGGCGGCGTACAAGCTGGCCGGCGAACCGTTCCCGGGCAACTTCGGCGTCTTCTACAAGGTGAACAAGCCGACGAAGAACGCGAAGGAAGCGGAGATCAACAAGAGCTTCCAAAGCAAGGTCGCCGGGATGAAAGACTGGCAGATTCTGCAGAAGAATTTTGACCGGATGAAGTAACTCGGTATTCCTGATTTTCGATATACGATTTACGAGTCCGCTGGAGCGATCCACGGGCTCGTAAATTTTTTGGTAGCTGGTCAATAGACCCTAAACTATGGGACTCGATGGTGTTGAAATCGTAATGAAAGCGGAGGAAGCCTTCGGCATTCAAATCGAAGATGCCGAGGCCGAGGCCATGCGTACGCCGCGAGACCTGATCGAGTGCGTCATGAAGAAGATCGAGCCCGCTGAAACGAACGTTTGCCTGACTCAAAGGGCTTTCAATCGCATTCGTTCTTTGCTGGTCAAGCGCGAAGGCTTTGAACGCAAACGGATCCGGCCAGATATGCGAATGAATGATCTATTGAATCCGAAAAGCCGGCAGCAATTTCTGCAGCAGGTGCTCGCCGACACAGGGTTGATGATGGTTCCTGAGCTGGTGCGGCCTTCATGGGTGGTTTTGGCAGCATTTGTAATTTCAATGTCAGCAGGAGCTGCGGTGGTCTTTTTCTTAATCTCTTCGCACTTTTTCTCATCAAACGATGCGGCGAAGTATCTGTTCTTCCTTGGGACATTATCCGCCATGTTGGCAGGTTGGCTTCTAACGGGTGTCACCGAAGGAATGCGCCGCGAATTTGACCGGAAAATATCCACGGTTGGCGATCTTTCCCGCTGGATTGCAGCTCAAGGGCCAACTTTACATGATCCACCCATATCCCGCTGGACCCGTGAACAAGTTTCGTTGAAAGTCAGGGAGATTGTGATTGATATTCTTGATTGCGAAAAAATCTACGGGGAAGATGCCAGCTTCATAAAGGACTTGGGCCTGAATTGACAGGCACAAACGTCTCTCCGGATGGCGTAAAACGTATATCGCAAATTGTAAATTTCCATGCCCCATATCCACGAAAAAATTGATTTCACGGTGGCGATCTTCATCGTGCACGAGCGGAAAATCCTGGTGATCCATCATCGCAAGCTGGGGAAGTGGCTGCCGCTGGGCGGGCATATCGAGTTGGAAGAGGATCCGGAGCAGGCGGCGTTGCGCGAGGCGAAGGAGGAGAGCGGGTTGGACGTGGAATTGATCGGCGAACGGCCGCCAACGACTTCGCCGGGGACGCGCGCGTTAATCGGGCCGCGATTTTTAGACATCCATCGTATCAGCGACACGCATGAGCACATCGGCATGATCTATTGGGCGCGACCGAAGAATGGTAAACTGACACTGGCGACGGAGGAGCATCATGACATCCGCTGGTGCGCGCTGGAGGAGCTGGAGCAGCTTTCGCCGCCGATGAGCGACGCTGTGAAATGGTATTGCCGCAAGGCCATCGAGGAGATCTCTGCACTGTGACCCGCCCCTTCCGGACGCTGTGTTATACCATCGAAGGCATCAACTCCTTCGCGACGGTGATCTATTTCAATTATCTGTATTTTTTCTTTCGTGCGCGGTTTGGTTTTGACGACCGGCAGAACCTGGAACTGGCGGCACTGATCGGGATGGTCTATGTGATCGCTTCGTGGCAGGCGGGAAAATTTGCGCAACGGTACGGCAATTTCACGGCATTAAATATTGGCTTTGCGCTCATGGCCGCGGGGCTGGCGGCGGGGATCGAGTTTCAAAGTCTGGCCGCGCAAATCGTGCTGGCATGCGTGGTGAACGCGGGGCAATGTTTCATCTGGCCCGTGCTGGAGGCGCTGGTGAGCGAGGGGCCCGCGCCCGCGCGTGCCGTGGGCATCTACAATATGACGTGGGCGGTGAACAATGCCTGCGCATTTTTCATCGGCGGTACGATCATCCATGAGTTTGGTTATCAAAGCATGTTCGGGGTGCCGCTGGCGTTGACGGCACTGCAGTTTGCCCTGGTTTTTTGGCTCAATAAACTTCATGACGCGGTGAGGCCGGTGTCGGCACACGAGCCGCTAGAAGCGGAAGCGCATCGGCCGGCGCCGGTAATGGCGCGAAAATTTCAGGCCATGGCGTGGTTATCCAATCCGTTTGCGTACATCGCCATCAATACGCTGATCGCTGTGTTGCCGGGCATCGCGGCGAAGTTCAAATTATCGGCGATGGAGGCGGGGTTCATGTGTTCGCTGTGGGGTTTTGCGCGTGTGTTTGCTTTTGCGGTGCTATGGAAATGGGCGGGCTGGCATTACCGGTTTCGCTGGCTGCTCGGCTCTTTTGTGCTGTTGATCGTATCGTTCGCGGTCATCCTGGTCGCGCCGAGCCGGGTGGCGATCATGGTGGCGCAGATCTTTTTCGGGCTGGCGATCGGGTTGATCTATTACTCGTCGTTGTATTACGCGATGCATGCGAGCGAGACCAAAAGTGAACATGGTGGAATTCATGAGGCGGCGATCGGTGTGGGCAATTGTCTGGGGCCGGCGGCGGGCGCGGCGGCGTTGTGGCTGGCGCCGCAGAATCCCACGATCGGCGCATGGGCGGTTTCGGGACTGTTGACCATCGGGCTTGGTGGCTTGGTCTGGTTGAAGCAGAGGCCGGAGCGCGGCGCTTAGCCGCTCGCATTTTTTGGCGCAACGGATATAATGTAATCATGAACGAAGACTTGCAGAAACGCATCCAGGCGGCGCTGGCCAATCCCCAGAACATGGGCGAGATGACGGGGGCGGATTCCATCGGCACAGTGGGAAATGCGGATTGCGGCGAGATGTTGCGCCTGTGGGTGAAGTTCAAGGAGCAGAACGGCAAGCGCGTGATCGACCGCGCGACGTTCCAATCGTTTGGGTGTGAGACGGCGATCGCGGTGGCGAGCCTGGCTACGGAATTGATCCGGGGCAAGACGGCGGAAGAGGCGCTGGCACTCAAGACCGAGGAACTGGCGGGCGAACTCGGGCCGCTGCCGCCGATGAAGATCCATTGTGCGCAGCTTGTCGAAGGCGCGCTGCGTTCAGCGCTGGAACCGGAGAAGGCGGAAGCCAAACCGGCGGCGCCGGCTGCCAGTGGCGGAACCACTTTGCTGGATAGTTTTACCAAACCAAAAGAGGGCGGGGTGAAGCTGACTTTTCTGGATTAGCGTTTTCTGAAAAACGCCCGGCGCTCACAGAGCGCCGCTACAGTTGAGAGTTTATTTCGCTGGATCTATTTCGCTTTTCCCACTGCCTTAGCGAGGGCGGCAACGCGTTTGGCATCTACTGGATTATGCAGTTTGCCATCGCGTTTCAAGGATGAGCCCACGATGACGCCGTCGGCGAGGCGCAGGAAATCCGCGACATTGTCCACGTTCACACCGCTGCCGAGGAGGATTTTTGCTTCCGGGCAAACTTGCCGGACGCTTTCCACATCCGCGATATCAGCGACGCGACCGGTGCCGGAGACGATGAGCGCATCCGCGAGGCCGCGTTCCAGCGTGTCGTTCGCGGCATCTTCCAGCGACCAATCGCCCAGGGGCACGGCGTGTTTCACGTGGACATCGGCCAGGATCTGCGCGCCGGGAGCGATGGCTTCGCGGTAGCGGAGCGTGTGGTAGGCATCGCCCTCGATGATGCCCTGGTCGGTGAGCATGGAGCCGCTGTGGACGTTCACGCGGATGAAAGCGCCATCGCAGGCGGCGCAGAGCGCGAGGGCGGCGCGTGCGTCGTTACGCAGGACATTGAAGCCGATGGGCAATTTCACGGCGGCGCGCACGGCACAACCGGCGGCGGTCATGGCGGCGATAGTTTCCGGAGCGACGCTGGATTTGGTGAAAGGGACATCGCCGAAATTTTCGATGAACACGGCATGAGCGCCGCCGCGTTCGTAAGCGACGGCATCGGCCACGGCGCAGCGGATGATCTCCGCGATCTTCAGGCGATGGCGCGGCGCGCCGGGCAACGGCTTGAGGTGCACGACGCCGATGAGAAGTTTGGGGTGCGCAGTGAAAAGGTTTTTCATGAGGCAGTCGGTTGGGTCAGAATCTTCAACGCGGCGATGGCGGCGTTGGATTCGGCGGATTTTTTGCTTTTGCCGCGGCCGCGGGCGAGTTCCACGCCATCGTGCAGGACGGCGCATTCAAAATCGCGGTCATGGTCCGGGCCTTCGGCGGAGATGGTCTGATAGAGCGGGGCGTTGGGCGAGCGCGCCTGGAGAAGTTCCTGCAATTCGCCCTTGGGATTCTCAATGCCGGCAGGGCTGTCGAGCTGGCTGAAATCTTCCTCGAACTCGCGGAGAACAAAATCGCGGGCCACGGCAAAGCCGCCGTCCAGATAGATCGCGCCGATGACGGCTTCAAAGGCATCGGCCAGGGCGGAGGCGCGGTCGCGGCCGCCGCCGATCTCTTCGCCTTTGCTCAAGACGAGCAGGGGGCCGACGCCGATCTTGCGGCCATGGGCGGCAAGGGTGGTGCTATTCACCAGCTTGGCGCGGGATTTGGTGAGCGAACCTTCATCGGCGTCCGTAAATTTATCAAAGAGTTCGTGCGAGAGGATCAGGCCGAGCACGGAATCGCCGAGGAATTCGAGGCGCTGGTTGTTGGGCAGGGGCTGGTTCTGCTCGTGGCCGATGGACGGATGCGTGAGGGCGAGGAGCAGGAGTTGTTGGTCGCGAAACTGATGCCCGAGGCGGTTTTGGAATGCGACAAGATCAGACACGGCGGATCAGTTGGCAGCGGTGGGTTCGACCGCCGGATCGGCGGTTTCGGCGGCCCCGGCATTTTCGGCGTTTTCAGCAGCGGGAGCAGCCGGTGTTTCAGCGGAAGCGGGGGCGGGGCCGTTCAGGCCGTGTTCGAGCAGCATGGCGACATCCTGCTGGACCACTTGCAACTGGTCGAGGTGCAGGTCCGGATCGGCGATGGTGAAGACATCGCCGGTCTTGGGATGTTCGTAAACGAAGAGGCGGCTGCCTTCGCGCTTGATCTGTTCCTTGACGCGGAGGATGCGTTTGCGCTCCAGCATGACGGCCAGGATGTAAGAGGCGGCGGCGTGCTTGGGATCGTTTTGCTCGATCAATTTGCGGAGCAGGGTCTCGGCCGTGTCTTTCTGGATGGCTTCCACCACGGGGGGCGGCGTTTCAAACGTACTTTGCCAGTGGGAGATGAAACCTTTGCGGACGCGGGATTCGGCGCCTTCCTGTTTTTTCCAGCAGGGGTCGCAGATATCAGAGCGGCGCAGGCCGGCCTTGTCCTCGATCAGGAGCGTGTGAAAGATCTGCTTGTCGGCAAAGGGCTGGGTGCACGCTTCGCAGGCGTGGGCTCGGGACTGGATGTTCCACTCATTCATGGGCATTAAAATTAAACCATAATCGGAGATGGTTGATAGTCAAAAGTTGGGAGCCGACCTGATGCGTGCTGCGGGCTGCCTGAGGGGAGGGAAAATCGCGCCAAAAAAAGTGGTGCGATTTGGTTTGATTTGGTCGGATAAATCGCGATTCATTGGCTTTTTCGCAGGTTGGATTTTTGCCACAGAGCCAGCGAGGCGCAGAAATCAAAAAGTGATTATCACGAATTTCAAGGTAGTTGCCCGGGTCACGTGCTTTCATATCTAAATAACCTGAATCCCTCGTTTGCGGATGGATGCGCTACCAGCCAGGCCAGTTCGGCCAGAGGCCGAACGCTACATCTGTGAACCCTTGGCCCTTTGTCTCATTTGAAGACGAATGGCATGGCCAACCGTTTTCAGAAAAAATCAAAGTGCTTCCGCAAGCTTCCGCAAGCTTCCGGACGCTTCCGCAACCGGTAACCGCGGTTGACGCGGATTGTCATTTCAGCCGTCCTTTCGGGACCCATACCCCCCTACCTAAATTTACCTAAATTAACTTAAATTGTCCTGTTTGAGGGCGTCTGTTGTCGGGTGGCGGGCCGGGGCAGAAATTTGAAGCGGAGATTTGGAAAATGGGAACTCGTTATAACTTGATATAAGTCGATATAGCTTGATCAAGCTTGATATCAGTCATTAGTAGTCGACCGATGTAACGGGTTGGCTGGATGATTGGGCGCGTAAGAATCAGCCGTCCCTTCGGGACTGATCTGGCGTGGCAGTAGACCCGGCATTGAAATGCCGGGCTATTGTCGGAGCATCCCTTCGGGATGACTGAATTGCGCAAGCCACGAAGCCGGGGTGAGTGACAGAGGAAAACGCTTGTACGCGCGTGCCAGAGCGGGGCTGAAGCCCCGGAGTCTCCCGCCATCACGGGACTTCGCATTCGCCAACCAACGGGCGGCAGCCCGGCGCCCACACGCCGGGCCACGAGGACCGGATCGACCGACTCAAGATGTCAAAGAACCGAGGCAGCCATTCCAAATGAATGACAGCTTTACATAAACACCTTATAATACCTTTTGCGGTTTGTCAAGCGTGAGCTGGCAAACCGCGGATTGCGGGGATTTGGGCGGGGATGATTGGTTGGATGATGTTCGTGAGCAGGTGGCAGGTTGTGATTGCCTTTTGGCGTGGGGAGGTTCAGTTTTTGGTCATTCTACTTCATTGAACCGCGATCTATGAAATCAAAACAACTGGCGAACATCTTGATCAAAATGCTGGGGCTTTCGGTGTGCCTCTATGCCATTCCTGCCTGTGTCTCAGGGATTTTATATGAATCGATGGTTTCGGTGGGGACAAAGACCGATCTCGTTTTTTTTGCGTGTTTTTGCATCGGCAATCGCATCCGGTGTTCAGGCGATCGTTGGTGTGGTGATCATTTGCCAGAGCCAGAGGATTGCGGGCATGATGTTCAAGTCGGATGAGGAGTAGGAGCGAGGCGCGTTTTCCTGACGGCCAAGCAGTGCAATCATTTTATGTCATTTGAGACATTTCAAAATCGGTCGCCGGAGAATGTGGCCGGTAAGTTTTATGTGGGCGACGAGTGTCTGGATTGTGATCTGTGCCGGCAGCTTGCGCCGGAAAATTTTGCACGCAACGATGAGCGGGGATATTCTTACGTGATGAAGCAGCCGGAGACGAATGAGGAACTGGCGCGGTGTCGTGAGGCGATGGCCGGTTGTTGCACGGAGACGATTCATGAGGATGGAGATTTGTTTGGCGGGAAGCCGGATGCTTCCGGCTGACAATGTAAAACAGCAAAAAAATTCAGGGACATCAGCGACTGCGTTTTTGTGGTTCAGGCTTTTTATTCTTTGTATCATGAATTGTGCGTCGGTACGCATGGTCGCCCAAAAGGACGCAAGTGATATGGCGGCTATTTCACCCCGTTTTGCCAGTGACATGAAACTATATCGCATACTTAAGCTATCGTATCGCGTTCTCGCCATTGGCTGGATGGCCGTGTGCTTTTTTGGCAGTCTTATGGCTGTATCGCAGTTCCAATATTTGCGTTGGCTTCTGGAGGGAAAAGAGCCGCTAAGTTTATTTTGGTCCGGATGTGTTGTTTTGATTTACGTCGTAGGTTTTGTGGCGAGCATATTTTTAGATCGCGGTGCGCTTTGGTCCCGCTTGGTTGTTTGTGGCGTGGCTTTTTTCAGCGCAATGTTTTGTGGTTTGGACATTCTTCATGGTGACTTGTTACCTCGATGGATGGGCCTGTTCGGTTTTGTGATTTTCTATTCATGGCTTTCGATTATCGTTTTGTTGATTCCGAAAAGATATTTGGTGTGAAGGGGGGTAGGCCGTTGAACTCAATGAAGATTCTCGACAATCAATTAGACAAAACATCACTCGCCAAATTGGGTGAGGAGGCGTGCAGGCTTTTGATTGCCAGAGATTTTCAAGGATTGGCTGACAAATTTGGCTATGCTTTGGCCTATGACCAAGATGAAGCTTCGGCCATTGCGGCAGATTTTGAGCGCAGTTTATCTGGTCGGAGTTTTACGAGCGCGACGGTGGAGTCAGTTAAGGTTCAGAACTTTAAGCCAAACAGCACAGGACTTCTTTTGGTGGTTGCGTGTGATCTTGTATTTGATACGGGGGCGCGAGTCCTTGTGGAATTAATCGTGGCAGAAAACGGCGAAAATAAGTGGCTTTATCTGGAAGAGGTAAGCCAAGCGACTTAACACATCATCGGATGCCATCAGACAATATGGCGTATGCTTTGCGAAAAATGCCAACAACGTGACGCGACTTGTCATATTACGGTTGCTACGAGCAATAGCGATGAAGAACCGACGACTGCCGATCTATGCAGCGAATGTTTTGCGGCTTCCAACCCGATTGGTCGTGAGGTAGCCGCCGAGTTGCGGGCTGGGTGTTGCTATTGTGGTGGCGAGTCGTATTGCGCTTGTCCTGACTTGCCGGTCGCGCTGCAAGGCGGCCATAAGACGAGAGCCATTTGTAATCTGTGCTGGCAGGAGTTTAATCGAGTCATGCAAATGAAGGTGCCGGGCATGAGGAGCGGTTCAATCACGCCAGAGCAGGCGGCCAATCTGCCTACTATTTTCGCCGAGTTGCATGAGCATATGAAGAAATGGGTTTCGGAAAGAGGATCCTGAACATGAAGGTGTTCCCAAAACAGGAAATGGAGCCAATGAGTGGGATTGAACCACCGACCTACGGTTTACGAAACCGTTGCTCTACCACTGAGCTACATTGGCATTTGCAGGCCACAATTATATAACGGAATGCCCGTGACCGGTCAAGCGGTCGATGATTGGTCGATGATCGACTTCGATACGATGATTGGCGTCGACAGTGAGTAGCGGCTTTTCGGAAAACTAAACGCCACCTCTCCCCTCCCTCAATTCCATTGGCGGAGAGCGGATCGGAGCGGTGGGTTGGCGATTTGTTTTTTCGTCTTTTTTATCGTGGATTCGCGGCGGCGCGGCCACTGCGTGGCTCTTTTAACTCCCTACCCGCGTTTTGACGTGGCGTGGTTTAGGTTGTTTCAATGTTTATTGGCAATAAACGGTGAAGCGGCGGTCACTGCGTGGCTCTTTTCAGTGGCCTTATCAGATTTTGAGGGTGCTAACGTTCTTCTTAAGTTCGTTCGGCGGTCATAGACCGCCGCTACAGATGGGGTTCTTTGCGGAAGCGGTGGAATGTCGCGCGCCGGTAACGGGCAATTTGCGGGAAAGGCGGGTGGGAGAGCGCAGGGTGCAATGATTTTTGGTGGGAGATTGCGATTTGCAGATTGTTTTTTGGGTGGTTGGCGGTGTGGAGTCGATTGAAGGGGTGGACGGAAGTGTTTGAGAGAACAGTGGGATGCGGGCGGGTGTGAGCAAAATGTCTTACAAAAGTTGTCAAAATGAAAAAGCGAGTTATAGTTCGGCGGTGACTCGCGCAACTAGTTGTATGCAATGCTCATATAAGGTTGGTGTCCGATTTCTTAATTTGTTGGGGGTGATTCTTTTTGTTCTGCTGGCGACCGGCTGCAAAAAAAAGACGCCTCCGCCCGCTCCGCCGGACGTGCAAGTGATGACGCTGGCGGCGACGAATATTCCCATCTTTGAAGAATGGATCGGGACGCTGGATGGTTTTGTGAATGCGCAGATCCGGGCGCAGGTGACGGGGTATCTGCTCTCGCAAGATTATGCGGAGGGGAGCCAGGTGAAGAAGGGGGATGTGTTGTTTGAGATCGATCCCCGGCCTTTTCAAGCGGCACTGGACCAAACGAAGGCGAAGCTGGCACAAGACCAGGCGCAGGCGGGGAAAGCGAAGCTGGATGTTGACCGGTACACGCCGCTGGCGCAGGAGCAGGCGATCAGCCAGGAGGAACTGGATAACGCGGTGCAGGCGCGGCTGGCCGCAGATGCGCAGGTGAAAGCGGATGATGCGGCGGTGGAGAATGCACAGTTGAACCTGGGTTTTACCAAAGTGACTTCGCCGGTGGATGGGCTGGCGGGTTTGGCGATGGCGCAGATCGGGGATCTGGTGGGGCAATCGGGCAGCGTGCTGACGACGGTTTCAACGATCAATCCGATCAAAGTCTATTTCCAGGTGAGTGAGCAGTCGTATCGCACTTTTTGGCGGCAATTCACGGAAGCGACGAATACGGATGAAGTGCCGCTGCATTTGATCTTCAATGACGGGTCGGTCTACAGCCAGACGGGGAAATTTTATTTTGCGGACCGGCAGGTGAATCCGAACACGGGGACGTTGCAGATCGCGGGTCTGTTTTCCAACGCGGATTTTGCCCTGCGACCGGGTCAATACGGCCGGGTGCGGGTGCAGACGCAAACGAAGACGAATGCGTTGCTGGTGCCGCAGCGGGCGGTGGCGGAATTGCAGGGGACTTACCAGGTGGCGGTGGTGGATGACCAAAATAAATCGCATCTGAAGCCGGTGAAGGTGGGCGAACAGATCGGGCAGAATTGGATCATCGAAAACGGACTGAAAGCGGGCGAGCGGGTGGTGGTGGAGGGAACGCAAAAGGCGAAGGAGGGGACGGTGGTGAATCCGAAACCGTATGGATCGGATACAAACGGCCCCAGTGCGAACGGGTCGGGAACGAACGACACGGCGCAAGCCGGCACAGGCGCTCCGGCAAAATGATTTTAGCAATGACTCCAGTGATGATGACGACGACGTTCACGGCTTTACAGCACTTCATTCTCCAGTGACCGGGCATGTATAAATTTTTCATCAACCGCCCGATCGTTGCGATGGTGATTGCCATATTGATGGTGATCGTGGGTTTGGTTTCCATGGTGAATCTGCCGGTGGCGCAGTTTCCGAACATCGTGCCGCCGGAGATCCGCATCCAGACGACGTTCCTGGGGGGTGATGCGCAGACGCTGGCGCAATCGGTGGCGACGCCGATCGAGGAGCAGATGAGCGGGGTGGATAACATGAACTACATGTACTCCGTGAGCGCGAACAACGGGGTGATGCGCATGGGAGTGAATTTTGACGTCAAGACGGATCCGAACATCGACCAGGTATTGGCGCAGCTCCGGGAAAACCAGGCGGTATCGCAATTGCCGGCATCAGTGCAGCAATACGGGGTGACACTGCTGAAATCGCCATCGAGCCCGATGATGTTGATCGGGTTGTCGTCCCCGAACGGGACGCATGACGCGACGTTCCTGGCGAATTACGCGTACATCAATTTGGTGGACCAGATCACGCAGTTGAAGGGGATCTCGAATATCAATGTGTTCGGCGCGGGACAGTATGCGATGCGTTTTTGGGTGAAGCCGGATCAACTGGCGAAGCTGAACCTGACGGTGAATGACATCATCTCGGCGATCAATGCGCAGAATAATGTGAATCCCTCAGGGCAGGTGGGCGGGCCGCCGACGCCGCACGGGCAGGAATTCACGTATGCGATCACGGCGCAGAGCCGGCTGGTGACGGAAAAAGATTTCGGCGAGATCATCATCCGCGAGAATGCGGATGGCTCGATCGTGCGGCTGAAGGATGTGGCGCGGGTGCAACTGGGGGCGCAGACGTATAACGTGGTGGGCAAATTGAACGGGAAGCCCTCGGCGATTTTGGCGATCTATCAATTGCCGGATTCCAACGCGCTGGATGACGAGAAGCGGGTGTTGAAATTGATGGAGCAATTGAAGAAGCAATTTCCATCAGACCTGGACTACGCGGTTTCGCTGGATACGACGCTGGCGGTTTCGGAAGGGATGCACGATATCATGCGGACGCTGGTGATCGCGCTGGTGCTGGTGATCATCGTGGTTTTCATCTTTTTGCAGGGCTGGCGGGCTTCGCTGATCCCGCTGCTGGCGGTGCCGGTATCGTTGATCGGGACGTTCGCCTTTTTTCCGATGTTTGGATTTTCGCTGAACACGCTTTCGTTGTTCGGATTGGTCCTGGCGATCGGGCTGGTGGTGGATGACGCGATCGTGGTGGTGGAAGCGACGGAGCGGCATATCGAGGAGGGGATGGATCCGAAGGCGGCGGCGTTGCAGGCGATGCATGAGGTGGCAGGGCCGGTGGTATCGCTGGCGCTGATCCTGGCGGCGGTGTTTCTGCCGACGATCTTCATCGCGGGTATCACGGGGCGGCTGTATCAGCAATTTGCGGTGACGATCGTGATCTCGGTGATCTTGTCAGCGTTCAACGCGTTGTCGCTGAGCCCGGCGCTGGCGGCGATTTTATTGAAGCCGAAAGAAAAGGATCACGGGCGTGGACCGCTGGCGAAATTTTATGATTGGTTCAACAAGTGGTTCGACAAGGGGCGCGACGGTTACATCAAAGTGGCGGGGACGCTGGTGCGGAAGAGCGCGTTCACAGTGATCCTGCTGGTGGTGATTCTGGGCGTGGCGCTGCTGCTGGGGGCGCATTTGCCGGGAGCATTTTTGCCGGAGGAAGACCAAGGATATGTGTATGTGGTGGCGCAATTGCCGTACGCGGCCTCGCTGGAACGGACGGATGCGGTGTGCAAGAAAATCGAGAACATCATGACGAACACGCCGGGTGTGAAATATTGCACGACGGTGGAGGGGTTCAGTCTTTTGAGCCAGGTGCAGGCGACGTATAACGCATTTTTCTTTGTGACGCTGAAACCGTGGAGTGAGCGGAAGAAGGCGAATGAACAAATCCTGGCGATCCGCGCGCATTTGAACGCGGAACTGGCGAAGATACCGGAGGCGACGGCATCGGCGTTCGCGCCGCCATCGATTCCGGGCATCGGGACGTCGGGCGGTTTCACGATGATGCTGGAAGACCGGTCCGGGAGCCAGGACCAGGCTTTTCTCTCGCAGAACCTGGATAAATTTTTGGAAGCGGCGCGGAAGCGACCGGAGCTTTCCGGCTTGATCACGACCTATCTGCCGAGCGTGCCGCAAATCTTTGTGAAAGTGGACCGCGACAAAGTGTTGAAGCAGGGCGTGCCGATCAATGAGGTGTATAACACGCTGCAAACGTTCATGGGCGGTTTCTTTGTGAACTATTTCAACCGGTTCGGGCGGCAGTGGCAGGTGTATGTGGAGGCGGAGGATGAGTATCGTGCGCGGGCGGAGAACCTGATGAATTTTTACGTGCGCAACAACCAAGGGCAGCCGGTGCCGCTCTCAGCCTTCACAGAAATCCAGCGGCGGACGGGGCCGGAGTTTGTGATGCATTACAACGAATATCCGTGCGCGCAGATCAACGGGTCGGCGGCGCCGGGATACAGTTCGGGCCAGGCGACGAAGGCGTTGGAGGAAGTTTTTGCGCAAAGCATGCCGCCGGGCGTGGGGCATGACTATTTCGGGATGTCATTTCAGGAACAACAGGCGGCGCAGGGCGTATCGCCGGTGATGATCTTCTCATTGTCCGTGTTGTGCGTGTTCCTGATCTTGGCGGCGCAGTTCGAGAGCTGGTCGCTGCCAATGAGCGTGCTGCTGGGCACGCCGACGGCGATCCTGGGCGCATTCCTGGCGCTGACGCTGCGGGGATTCCAGAACAATGTGTATGTGCAGATCGGCTTGATCATGTTGATCGGGCTGGCGGCCAAGAACGCGATCTTGATCATCTCGTTCGCGAAGATCGAATATGAAAAGGGCAAGTCGGTGACCGACGCGGCGCTGGAGGGCGCGCGCATCCGGTTGCGGCCGATCTTGATGACGTCGTTCGCGTTCATTCTCGGGTGTCTGCCGCTGTGGCTGGCGTCGGGATCGGGCGGTGTCTCGCGGGAAGTACTGGGGACGGTGGTGATCGGCGGGATGTTGGGGGCGACGTTTGTGGATATCTTCATCGTGCCGGTGACTTTTTCGATCGTGGAAAAAACGGTTTCGCGATTCAGCAAAAAAGCGCGCGAGGAACACGACAACAAACCGCCGGAGCCGAACGGATGAAGGACATGAGGTTTCAACAACAACCGGTGAACGAAGGTTCGACCCAGAACGCATGGCGGGTGGGTGTGTGGCTTTTGGGTGTGTGTGTTTTGCTGGCGGCGGGTTGTTCGGTGGGGCCGAATTATCATCGGCCAACGGTGAATGCGCCGGCGGAGTTTCGGAGTGAAGCGGAGGCGACCACGAATTCACTGGGTGATCTGCCGTGGTGGCGGGTGTTTCAGGATGAGGCGTTGCAAAAGCTGATCACGGTGGCGCTGACGAATAATTATGACCTGCGCATCGCGGTGACGCGCGTGGAGCAGGAGCGGGCTCTGGCGGCGCAGGCGCGGGCACAGTTTTTTCCGCAGGTGGATTACGCGGCGCTGGCGGGCAAGGGGAGAAACGTGAGCGGCGGGATGCCATCGCCGACGGGGACGGGCGGGACGGTTTTTGCGGGGGACGTGAACGCGACGTGGGAGATCGACCTGTGGGGCCGCATCCGGCGGCTGAATGAATCGGCGCGGGCACAATATTTGGCGAGCCGCGAAGCGCGGCGGGATGTGATGATCTCGCTGATCGCGCAGGTGGCGCAGGATTATTTTCAACTGCTGGCGCTGGACAATGAACTGGCGATCGCGCGGGAGAGCACCAATTCATTCGGACAGAGCTTGAAAATCTTCAACGAACGTTTGAAGGGCGGGGTGTCATCGAAGCTGGAAACGTCCTCGGCGGAGGCATTGATGGATGCGGCGGCGGCGACCATCCCGAACCTGGAACAGCAAATCGCGATGCAGGAGAATCAATTGAGCGTGTTGCTGGGACGGAATCCGGGGGATATTTTGCGGGGCGAAATCACGCTGGAGAAACAGTTGCCGCCGGAAGTGCCGGCGGGTTTGCCGGCGCGATTGCTGGAACGGCGGCCAGACATCCGCGAGGCGGAGCAGCAGTTACGTTCCGCGAATGCGCAGGTGGGCGTGGCGGTGGCGGATTTTTTTCCGCAGCTTAACCTGACCGGATTATTCGGGGCGGTCAGCCCGGAGTTGAACGCGGTGACGAGCGGCGGCGGGGATATCGCGTGGAGCATCGCGGCGGGTTTGACGGGGCCGTTGTTTCACGGCGGACAGTTGCGGGCGCAATATCAGCAGGCGAAATATGTGCGCGAGCAGTTCGCGCTGCAATACCAGGCGGCGGTGCTGAATGCCTTGCAGGAAGTTTCAGACGCGCTGGTGACGCGCGAAAAACTGGGCCGCGCGCGGGAGTTTCAGGGACACGCGGTCGAGTCCTACAAGGTGGCGGTGAAAATTTCGCTGGAGCGGTATCAGCAGGGGGATTCGAGCTACTACGAAGTGTTGCAGGAGCAGCAATTACTCTTCCCGGCGGAAGACACGCTGGTGCAAACGCAATTGAACCAATTGCTGGCGGTGGTGCAGTTGTACCGGGCGCTGGGCGGAGGCTGGACGGTGGAAGAAAAGGAGCAGTGACTTCGGGGTGAGATGAGAGGGAAATGATGGTGCGCGCGAGAGGACTTGAACCTCCAAGCCTTGCGGCACCAGATCCTAAGTCTGGCGTGTCTGCCATTCCACCACGCGCGCGTCGCCGGTATTGATAGCTTGCAGAAAATCGCGGGCAATCGCAAGCAACCGATTCGCGGGGTCGTGGCGCAAACTCAAGGAACTGGCAGGCGGAGCCGGTAAAACGAGTTGCTGCCATTGTCCGGCGTGGCCAACACGTTCAGGCCGTTCGTAAGGACCGGGGAGTTCGTGACGTCCACCCAGTTGGTTGTGGTGAGGTTCGAGTTTTGTTGCAAGGTGTAGCCGGGTGTGCCGCCGGGCCACGCCACCAGCAGGTTGGTACCATTGGCGCCAATGCTGGCTTCCGGAAAGCTGAGGAAGGAAAAATGACTGATGGTTTGAAGGGACGACGAGCCGCCGTCAGCGCCAGTGAAACCAAGGTAGGCGGTGTTCGCGCCCAAAAGCCGGGTCAGGTCGCCCACGTTCACATTGGTGGTGAAGGTGGTGTGGGCCACCGCATCCGTGAAGGTGAGGGTGAGTTGCGGATCTGCGTAGTTTATCGTGATGCCGATGGGATCTCCGCTGTTGATCTGAACGGTTCCGGGGGCGAGATAATTTCCATTAGCGCCGGCTGAACCGGTGAGGCCGTTGGTTCCGATCAGGTAACCCACATTTTGTCCGTTGCCGGTGTACAGGTTCAGCTCGATTTCGAAACTGGGAGAAATGGAGCTGGCCGGGCCGACGCCAAGTCCTCCGCCGCCACCGCCCAGAGCGGACGGGCCGCGCGGGTCATTTTGGAGGCAGAAAGCGGCGCCGTCGGCGGCTTTGTTGCCACCCGCCTGATAGACAAAGGAAGCGGTGAAGGCGCCGATGTATTGCGGATCGCTGAAGAAGCAGGCGCGGTCTTCGCCGCCGTTGCCATCGGTGAGAGTCAGCACATCGCCGGTAACGGCTGCGGGGGAATAGACGTAATAACCATTGTCGGTGACGGCCCAATCAAGGCCGTTGCCATTGAAACCCAGGACGGGCTGGCTGCCGAAGGTGAGCACGGCAATACTGCTGGTGACGGCGCCGTAATTGTTGGTGACGATCACGGAATAATTGCCGGTATCCGGCAAAGTGACGGCTGGCCGGGTGTAAGAACTGGCGGTCGCACCGGGAATATTAATTCCATTTTGCAGCCATTGGTAGCTCAACGGGGCCGTGCCGCTGGCGATGACCGTGAAGGTGACGTTGGCACCGGCATAGGCCAACTGGCTGGCCGGCGGCGTGGAGATGAACGGCGGTGCGCCGTCACTCTTGCTGAGGCCGACCGATTGTTGGTAGAGCAAAAACAATTGATCAGGGCGCACGACCACGTATTTCGACGGGTCCAGCGAACTGACCACGGTCTGGCAATTCGCCGGCGTAATGTCCCAGGCAATGCCTTGCACGGGGATAAACATGGGTGACGTGCCGTTCCAGCCGGCTGCGGTGTTGGTGATGGAATTGACCAGGCTGGCAACGGTGGAAGCATAGCTTCCGGCGGAAGGGAATCCGATAACGGGCAGCTTCAGGTCGCTGGTGGTGTAGTAGCCCCCGGCCTGATCATTCACGCCCAGCAGCGTCGGGCAGTTGGTCGCAAAGGCATTGGCCGTGGCTGTGGAGACGGTGTCCCAGATGGTGATGGTCCGGACGCCACTGCGTTGCAGATAAGAATTGGCGGCTTCGGTATAGGCGGCGACATTGGCGCTGCTCCAATATTCCATGTGCGTGTAGCCGCCGCCGGAAGGTCCGGACACCAGACAATCATTGGTGGTGGCGGTGCTCCAGTAATAATTCAACATGCCCGGATCGAAGTCGGCCAGGAGGGGCTGCACGGTCCAGCCGAGGGGGATGGTGCCGCGGGCGGAGCTTTGCCAATTGAGATACATGGCGTGCTGCATGTATTGTGCGTTGTCGCCTTCGCTCAACGTGATCGAGACGTAAATTTTATTTTGAAGCGGAGGAGGAGGCGGTATGGGCGGGACGGAAATCGGCGTGGCGTCGCCACTGTAGATGCTGGCGTTGTCAAAATAGTCGCTGGCAATCACGGGAATGCCGTACTGCCCGATCCAATTCAGGTCGGGGCCTTCATTCGGCCACCAGCCCAGATAAATTCCATCCACGGGAGTCATTTGGGAGACGAAAGTTCCCAGCGTCGAGGCATCGGCCGCGAGGCTGGGGTCCAGCCAAACGACGGCGGATTTGACGGACACGAGGTAATCCCGCAAGGCCCAAGGGCTGTTCGTTTCCAGGCCCGCGATAATGCGGTGGGTGCATTGCGGCCAGTAATTGGTGTAGAGGTAGCCGTAAATTTGATGATTGTTGGAAAATTTTCCGCGCAGGTCGTCGTTGACGGTGAAATTGAAGGGTGAGTTGGTCAAAGTGTTCAGCAAAGTGGGATCGCAAATCAGCTCGTTCTTCACACCTGCAATGGTGGTGGCGAGATTGAGTGTGTCCGGCTGATTGGGATCGGTGACGACGAGGCCGGTGAAATTGGTTTCATATTTCAAAACAGCGCTGTAGCCGGAAATCGTGTCGTAAGAGTGATTGTGGATGCTCAACCAGGTAAATTCGCCTTCGGACGCCTGGCTCACGCAAGCCAGGCGGGGTTGTGACCGGTTGACGATGCCCTCGGCGGAGGCGAACAGGGCCTGCTGCGCTGGCGGCACCGTGTCCATATCAATGCAATCAATCCGGGGCGCCGGAGTGGAAAAGGCCGGCAGATAGTGGCCAGCCAGCCAGGTGATGCCCGTGGTATTTTGGCTGGTTGACAGGCCGGTATTGACGGTCAGTGACACCACTGAACTCGTGACCGAGCCATAACTATTTTTCGCCACGACATAATAATTGGTGCTAGCGTCACGTGTCTGAACGGAGGTGAGAATCAGGCTGCTGTTGGTTCCGCCATTCAAATCATCGGTAACCGGCGCGCCGTTTTCATACCATTGATAGCTGAGGGTTCCGGGGCCTACCGCCACGACCGAGTTGGAAAAGACACTGCCGAGGTTGGCGGTGGCGGAATAGGGTTGCTCGGTGACAAACGGCGGGCCGGTGACTGTGGTCACCAAAAAATCGTCAAAGTACGCAACGCCTGAGGACCACGGATCATCGCCGAAGGTATTAATGCTGACCCAAATATCAGCGTCATTCGCATTGGCAGGCACGGTGATCGGGCCGCTTTGATAGAAGGCGTATCCGCTCATGGTCCCGGCGGCAAAGGGATGCAGGTTGTTGTCCGCGATAAACCCGGCGTCGTTCGCGCCCTGGTACATGCGCAGGTCCACGCGGATGTTATCCCCGGATTTTATCGCGGGGGCATAGTAGTAGAACGAGATGGCCACCGTGCGGGCGCCATTGAGAGGAAACCCGGCCGCCCGGAAGTTGGCGCTGTTTCCACTGCCGGAGCCGCTCGCCGCCGAATTGGAGACAACGCCATCATATGCGGCCGGGCCGTAAAGGAAGTTGGTATAAATGCCGCTGGTGGGCAGGCCGCGAAGGAAGTTGGTGTCCGCGACATTGACGTAGGCGGCACCGGCAGACCCGGAAAACCAATTCAAGCCGTCGGCTGTTTGCAGGGTCGGGTTTGGGCCGATGATGGGCTGGCCGTTCGCAGAAATTTCCAGCGCTGCAACGGCAGAGACTGCGGTCACAAGCCAGACGTGTTTCGACCATCGGGAGATCACAACGCTATTATTAAAAAATTGTTCGACCCATCTACGCCAAGGCGGGGTTCGCGTTTATTTTTAGCTACGAAGCCGGCAAATGGTCACTTTAGATTCGAGGCGTGAGCGGCCATCCAGGTGATGTCGTTGGTATCGCTGCCGACGGACGAATTATAGTTGCCGGAATTGTTGACCGGCTGAACGGTAGAGCCAGAACGCCATTTGTGGACTTCCGAATGTCCGTCAGCAAAGGACAAACCACCGGCTCCGCCGTGACCGGAACCGGGAAGATTTTGCCAGGTCGTCCGTTCGGTCGGGTCATTGTTATTGCAAAATATATACCATCCGTCGTCAATCGTATCGGGGTGCTCATCCAGGAAAACGAAGGTATCGGTGGGAGTGCGAAAATCGGAAGTTTTGCGGAAAACCTTGTAGGGCGTACTATCAAGCAGGTCGGGCGAGGGCGAGCCGACGAACCCATTCAGGGAATAACTGCGCACGCGAGTGGGCTGGGTGGGAGCGCTGCTTCGGTCCGCCGGACAATGAAAAACGGCATAATTGACGGAGAGAAAGGGGCCCAGCAACGGCGGCAAGTTGGCCGGCATGGTCGTCAGCAGGGTGGTGTTGGTGTTATCCGCATCCGCCTGCGAAAAGCTCATCACGCCATTGACCCAGCCGCCGCGCTGGCTGTTCCGGTAATTGCTTACCGCCCGATCCGCGCTATCGCCGGAATACATGAACCAAGCCAGGCCGAGCTGCCGGGAGTTGTTCATGCACTGAATGCCCTGTGCTTTTAATTTGGACCGGCTGAGCGCCGGCAGCAGCATGGCCGCCAGGATCGCGATAATGGCAATCACCACGAGCAATTCAATCAACGTAAAACCATCCCGGCCCAAGGCTGGCGGGCGAAGCGAGCATGGTTGAACAAACCCAGTACTTTTTCGGCCGTTATTTTTCTTCACGCTGTTTTTCTTTCAGTCTCTCCGTGGTTCTTAATGTTTTCACCCGCAACCGGCTGCCCCAATGGCAGCCAGGTTGCGAGCTGAATTTTCCCTGTCTGATCTCAAGGCAGCAACTTGGTCCGGAAGAAACCGGACGAACCCGTCTGCGGTTCAGTAAAGTTTACCACACCGTTTGCGTTTGCGGCGTTGGTAGACACTGGCAACCACAGGATCGGCGGCGTCAGGCTGCTGGTCATCAACTGGATGTAGTCACAGTACGCGGCTCCAGAGAAGATCGCAGAGGAACCGACCGTGTTGGTAAACCGGTTCAAACCGGCATTAGGATTGATGGTGACCGACGCGGTTCCCGTGGCCAGCCCGCCGACGCCATCGCCGACGGCGAAATTAAAGCTGTCGTTCCCCGCGTGGCCGGCAGTCGAGGTGTAGGTAATGGTGGATCCACGGGCGGTCGTCGTGCCCGCGGTGGGCTGGGTGAGGTAGCTCACCTTGGGGAAGACCAGGATGCCATCCGACTCGATAATTCCGCCCGCCTGACCGGCACCGACCGCAGTGCGCGTGACCGGCAAGTTGGTGATGGTGCCCATGGTAATGGGACCCGCCACCAAGGGCGCATTGGTTCCGGTGGTGACCACAAAATTGTCAAACAGCACTGGCCCGTTGCTCCAAATGTCATCGCCAAAAATGTTCATGGAGATTCGAATATCATTATAAACCGAACCGGACGGAACTGAGTAGATTTCGGAAAGATGTTTCCATCCTTGCGCGCCGAGGTCGCCATTGGGCGTGCCGAGGTAGGTGTTGCGTTCGCCATTGAAATTGTTTCCCGAATCAAAAAAGCGCAGGCCGACACGAATTTGATTCGTGGTGGTGAACGCATTCAAGATGTTGTAATCGAACGAAATGGTGATCGTCTGGGCATTGTTCGGGACGTGAAATTCGTTCACGCGAAGGTCGTTGCCACCGGAAGGTGCGACCGTGCCATCCGCGGTCATCATCACACAGTTGGTGCCGAATGCGCTCAAGCCGTTGGACGAATTGTAGAAGGTTTCGGAACCGGCTGATCCGCCGGGACCGCCGGCATTCCAGTTGGCCGAGCCCCGCTCAAAATCGCCGTTCCAGTTCGGTCCGTACGCCGGAGTGAGCTTGACTACGATGTTGTCAAAAAGCACAGGGCCGCTGCTCCAGGGACCGAAATTGCCCATGGACACGTCAACATCGGCGGTAACCGCGCTGCGGGAGGGATCCGCAGCCACGCCGTGGAAATGGTGCCAGCCGTCGCCACCGGCGTCACCGGTCGGGGTGCCGGGGTTCCAGTAATTTTCACCCAGAAAATTACCGTTGGAATCTTCAAAGCGAAGGTCGAAGCGGATGTTATCACCGTAGTTCACGGGGCCGAGAATGTTATAATCGAAATCGACGCTCACGGCATTGGTGCCGTCGGTGGCGGCTCCGAGCCAGAAATTATTCGCCCGGAAATCGCAGTTGGCAGACCCGTCACTGGTTTCCAGGATGCAGTTGGTGCCCGGGGCGCTGGGGCCGTTTGAAGGATAGTTAAAATTGATCGAGGCGCCGCCGCCGGAACTGCCCGCGTTCCAGTTCGCTCCGCCTTGCTCGAAATCGCCGTTGTTGTTGGGGCCAATGGCCGGGTTGACTGCGACGACGAAATTGTCATAAAACACCGGGCCGCTGCCCCAGGTGTCATCGCCAAAAATGTTCATGGTGATCCGGACGTCCATGTTGACCGCGGCAAGGGTCGTATCAGCCGCCACACCATGGAAATGATGCCAGCCAGTGCCGCCGATGTCGTTATTCGGTGTGCCCAGATGAAAATTGTGCTCGCCGAGAAAATTTCCATTCACATCTTCAAACCGTACGCCGACCCGGATTTGATCGCCGAAATTAATCGGGCCGGGAATGTAATAATCAAAGTCCAGGCTGACCGCATTGGAGCCCTGGGTGGAGGCGCCGAGCGAGAAATAATCGGCACGGAGATCGCACTGGCCGCTGCCATCACTGGCCTGCATGACACAATTGGAGCCGGGGCTGCTGGGACCGTTGGTGCCGGGATTTGAAAAGCCGACAAAATTAACCGTGCCGCTGCCGGTGGCACCGGCGTTCCAATTCGCACCGCCATTTTCAAAACCCGGGTTGAGCGGGCCGAGAAAGGTGGTAAAAGCTTGCGCGGACAGAGGCAGCGTCAAGGCCGCAGCGGCGGCAAGCAAGGTCCGGGGTCTAAAACTCCAGGGTAATTTGTTAATCATAGGTTTGATGGCAGCTTGGGGTTGGGTAAAAAGCATCCATGGCAATTTTCCAGACAGGCGACGGCTCGTCTGTAATTCCAGGTCGGTGCTTGATGTCTATGAACATAGCAGGTTCAAAAACGGTGTTCTATTACACGTTCGTGTAACTAAGCTTTACACCTTAAATACGGGGCAAAATGATTGCCCATCTGGCCGGGAAAGATATGTTGTGGCAGACACCCGCTCGAATATGATTGCGAGCCGCGCGCGTAAAAACTGATTTGTTTTGCGAAAGCCATTCCGCCGGAAATTTTGAAATGCAACGGCGCCAATCCATCATGACCTCGTTTCAACAGGCCTCCCAGGCGCACTGTCCGCGACGGCAAAAAACGGCTGGTGGGCGCCGGTTGACAGCCTGGATCTGCTTTTGGGTGTTGGTGGCCTTGAGTGCCATTTCCGCCGGGGCGACGGATTTGCCGGTTCGGAAAACAATCCATCAATATGCGCTGACTTCAGCGAATGACGTTCCGCAGCGGGATCCGAAGGACTGGCGATTGCTGGGATCCAACGATGGCGGCCAGACCTGGATAACTCTCGATGTGCGCACGAATGAATTATTCTCCGCCCGACAGCAGCGCAAGCTATACCAGGTTGCCAATGAAACCGCCTATGGGGCGTACCGATTTGAAATTGACGGGGTGCTTGATCCGGGCGCGGCCGGTTCCGTGCAACTGTCAGAAATCGAGTTGATGGGGCGGAACGAAAATGACCGGAGCCCCACGCCGGTGTTTACCGACCGGATTTCTGCGGAGGGCGAAAACCCACCGGCGGAGACAGTGGCTAATTTGTTTGACGGCCACAGTGGAACCAAGTGGCTGGATTGGGCACCCAATGAACGCACCCGCGCCTCCTGGGTGCAATGGGAATATGAAGATCCGGCCACAGCCAGCACCCGAAAAACCATCCGTCAATACGCGCTAATTTCTGCGAACGATTTTCCACAGCGGGATCCGCAGGACTGGACGTTCCTGGGATTCGACGATGGCAGCCGGACTTGGATCACGCTCGACGTGCGCACGAATGAGCTGTTCTCAGCCCGGCAGCAGCGCAAGGTTTACCAGATTGCCAACACCAAGGCTTTTGGCATGTACCGGTTTCAAATCGACCGCGTGCGGGATCCCAACGCGGCCAGTTCCGTGCAGTTGGCCGAAATTGAGTTGATGGGGCAGAACGAAAATGACCGGAGCCCCACGCCGTCGTTTACCGACGAATTATCTGCAGGCGGTGACAATCCGCCCGCGGAGACGGTAGCGAAGCTGTTTGATGGCCGGGTGGAAACTAAATGGCTGGACTGGGCCCCCAACGAAAGCACGCGCGCCTCATGGATCCAGTGGCAATACGCCCGCCCGGCGCAAGACGCGGTCACCAATCTCAGCCAGTTATCCGCCTTGCAGTCTCAGGCCGGCAACGGAATTCGCGTCCGCATCCAAGCGATTGTAGCCGGACGGCTGGCACCCGGAGGGAAATTTTGCCTCGTGGATGCCACCGGCTGCATTGTGCTGGACCAAATCGGGCAGACCGCTCCGCAGGACGGGCAGACGATTTTTATTGATGGCTTGCTGCAATGGGTTGGCGGGCGGATGGACATCAAAGAAGGGTCAGTACAATTTCCAGTTCTGGCGGAAGCGCCGGTGCCTGAGCACATGGTCTTGGAACAGCCGTTGACCGCCAACGCGAATTTGAAGTGGGTGGAAATCGAGGGTGAAATCGCCTATCCACATATTACGGGAACGGAAATCTCTTTTGATGTCCAGAATGGCCCGGCCAGCATGCGGGTTTATTTCCCCAATCAAAAACAATCCGAACCGCTCCCTCCGCCGGGAACCAAAGTCCGGGTTCGGGGCGTTTGCCTGGCCGGATTCAAAGAGAATGGCCAATGGGTGGCAGCGCGCCTGTGGGCTGCGGGACCCGCTTCAGTGAGTGTTGTCGATGAAGAGGTTCAGACCAAGTCGCCGACGGTGTTCCAATCCGCCCGGCCAGCTTTGAACAATCCGGCAACAGTGGATACCATCGGACAAATTCGACAGTTGTCGCTGGAAGCACTCAAAACCAATCCCCCCGTGAGAATCCGGGGAGTTGTGACCGACGAGCTGGAGGGTTTTGTTCAAGATGAGACCGCCGGCATTGAAGTCATCTTTTCGCCAGGGGCGAAACGTAAGATCAACGCATTTGGTGACTATATAGAAGTTGAGGGTTCGGCCGGAGTGGACGACATCGGCAGTCCGGAGATACGGGCTGACAAGGTCATTGTGCTGGGTACGGGAAATCCGCCCCGGCCTGAAACGCTGACGCCCGGTCAGTTGGCCAGCGGCCAGACCGATGCCAGATGGATTGAAGTCGAGGGAGTGGTGCATTCAACGGACGGATCGCATCTGCTCCTCAACAGTTATGGCCAGCAATTGATGGCCACCATCACCGAAGCGCCAGTAAAGCTCGTGGACAACCTGGTGGATGCGGGAGTGCGTGTCCGCGGAGTCGAAGTCCTGGCCCGGGACGACCAAGGTCGCGTTCAGGGAATTCATCTCCTCATTCCGTCGCTGGATTATGTTGAAGTGATCACGCCCGCCGCGGGCCAGGAGGCACTGCCAGTTCGCCATCTCGGGAGTTTGCTGGGCCTGAGCGGGCCGGGCGGACCAACTCATCGGGTCAAAGTGCAAGGGGTGGTTACCTTGCAGCAAAACCAGAAAATTTTTTTCCAGGATGACACTGGAAATGCCATGGCTGTGCTGAAGGAAAATGTCGTGTTGGATTCCCGTTTCGGACGCGCGCATTGGCTGTATTGGCAGACGGCGCCAACGGAAATGGACACCAATCCGGCCCCGCAGTTTCAGCCGGGGGACAGGATTCAGGTGGTCGGATTTCCGGAGACACATAGATATTCCCCGGTTTTAACGGAAGCCATCGTCACCCGGCTGGGCACTGGCCAGGCACCAAAACCGTCCGGTCTTACACCAAAAGGCCTGACGGAAGGCGGACAGGATTCCAGCCTAGTTACATTCGACGGGATGCTTCGCGGCCAAACAATGATCGGAGCCAATCTGTTGTTGGATATGGATTGGGAGGACCGGACGCTGCAGGTCCTGGTGCCCCAGTCGTCCGGCGATTCGTTCAAAGCCGAGCCGGGCAGCCGTTTGCGAGTAACGGGCGTTTGCCAAATTGACCCGCCATCTTATCCGGAACTGGGGTTGGTTCCCGGCCCTGTTCGCATCCTGACACGTGGTCCGGAAGATCTGATTGTATTGGAAAGCGTCCCCTGGCTGACCGGCCGACGGGCGCTGATGCTGGTGGGGATCATGTTCTTAATCGTCCTGGCCGGATTGGTTTGGATCAGGGAATTGCGGCGGCAAGTGGGTGAGCGGACCAGGCAACTCTCCACGGAAATTCGACTCCGTGAACGGGCGGAAAGCCGCCATGCACTGGAAGAGGAGCGAGCGCGCATCGCCAAAGATTTACACGATGATCTCGGCGCGAACCTGACCCAGATTATTTTTTTGAGCGAACGCGTGGAGAATGCGGCTGCAAGCATCCCGGAGACCACTCCCTGGTTCAATCTGATTCCCGCGACGGCCCGACGCACCATTCAATCGCTTGATGAAATTGTCTGGGCCATCAACCCGCAAAATGACTCGCTGGAAAGTCTGGCGAATTATCTCAGCCAGTTCGCGCAACAACATTTGTCCCTGGCGAACGCCCGCTGCATCCTGGACGTACCCACCGTGCTTCCGGCGGTGCCGTTGAGCACGGAGGTTCGGCACAACTTGCTGTTGGCGGCGCGCGAAGCGCTGCAAAACGCAGTCAAACATGCCGACGCGAGCGAAGTGCGTCTTTCATTAAAATTTGATGAAAGTGGATTGAACATCGCCATTGCCGACAACGGCGTTGGTTTCAACCCGGACGCGATGCAGGAACACGGCAACGGGCTTAAAAACATGCGCCAGCGAATGGATGCGTTGGGCGGACGGATGGAACTGAGCAACCAGCCTGGCGAGGGCACGACGGTGAACCTGTGGCTTCCGATAATCAAGTTACACGCTCGTGTAATGGATTAAAACGTCCCGTTGCGCTACATTGAAAACAATGACCACTGCCAAGACCGAAGTTCCGAACCCGACGAATCCTTCGCTCGTGCATATCAGTGTGGTTGAAGACGACAAAGTCATTCGCGAGCAATTGGTCCATCAGGTGAGCCACGCCGGAGAATTTGTCATTGTCAGCAGCCATGGTTCGGCGGAAGACGCACTGGCGGAAATCCCGGCGGTGAAGCCGGATGTGGTGCTCATGGACATCAATCTGCCCAAGATGAGCGGCATTGAGTGCGTCCGTTCACTGAAGAGCCAGTTGCCGCACACGCATTTTATCATGCTAACCGTTTATGAAGATGCGGACGCCATTTTCAAATCGTTGCTGGCCGGCGCGGTGGGGTATCTGCTCAAGGGCCGTTCCGGGTCCCGGGCGCAGGTCATTGACGCAGTCCGCGACGCCACCCGCGGCGGTTCGCCCTTGAACAGTTTGATCGCACGTAAAATCGTGCAGCACTTTCATCATCAACAGAAGTCTTCAGGCGAGGAACATTCGCTTTCCACACGCGAACGCGAAGTCCTGGAGCAGTTGTCCAAAGGACTGCTTTACAAGGAAATTGCCGATGTGCTGAACGTGAACATTGAAACTATTCGTAAGCACTGTCACAACATCTACGAGAAACTCCGGGTAAATTCGCGCACGGAAGCGGTCGTGAAATTCCTCGCGATGCCCCGGTCGCCCTGATCAGGAACTCCATCACAAAATTTTCAAAGGGTTATGTTGTGGGATCTGTTTTTAACATTCAAGTGAGCGGTGTTTGAGGTCTGCGAGCGCGGCTACAAGCTTGAGTGTGATACCATTTTGTTGAGGTAGAAGAATCGAATGTGAGCGCTGAATTTGTTGCCTTGTGACGCGGGGAAATTCTGATAATGGTGATGCGATTATATGGTAACACAGGCTCAAATCGCGCGAAAACTGGGGGTATCGCGGCAACTGGTGACATTCGCATTATCGGGCTACCCGCAAATCTCCCAGGAATCGCGCGAGCGCATCCTGACAGCGGCCCGCGAAATGGGTTATCGCCCAAACCTGTACTCCCGTGCCTTGCGAAAAAACCGGACAGGCATCATTGGCCTGTGGGTGCCGGACCAGATCTCGACTCATTATATGCACGTGGCCCGGGAAATGAACCGGCTCGTGAAAGCGGCGCGCCATGAACTGATCATCAGCGAGGTGAGCATCGCGGAAGAGCAGCAGATGCTGTCGCACGTTCCGATGGACGGGATTTTTGTGGTGGACGCTCCGCAGCAGGCGGAGATCTACAAGTCTTCGCCGACGCCCTCCAAAGTGCCGATCATCAGCATGGGCGCTGATTGTTTTGAGAACACGGATTCAGTGCAGGTGGATCTGTATGCGGGAGTTCTGGAAGTGATGGAGCATTTGATCAGTTCCGGTTATCGCCGGATCGCGCATGCGACGTTCATCCGCGAAGATTCACCAGATGCGGGCCGGCGGCTGGGATATGTCAAAGCCATGACCAAGGCCAAACTGAAGCCGGAGTTCATTTATTATCCGCTGACGGAGCAGCAGCGGGCGATCTCGCGGCAATTGATCCAGGATTATATTCGGGAAAACGGCCGGCCGGAGGCGATCTTTTGTCACTCGGACGACGTGGCGTTGGGGATCTATCGCGGTTTATGCGATATGAAATTGCGCGTGCCGGAAGATGTGGCATTGGTGGGTTGCGACGGGATCCAGGATGTCGAATACCTGGAGTGTCCGTTAACCACGTTGGTACAGCCAGTTACTGCGATGTGCGCCACGGCATGGCAATTTTTGCAGCAACGGATCAATCATTCGGCGAAGAAACCGCAGACGATGAAATTGAATCCGAAACTGGTCATCCGCGATTCGTCCCGCCGCACACGGCCCAGCGGCCCGAGCCCTTTGCTTTAAAGAGAATTACAATTATCCCGCCGGTAAAAAACGTTAAAATCTCTAAAAACTCCAATTTATCACGTGATAAATTGTGCTTGACCTTTTTTTGTTTCGCCTCTAAGGTCGTGCAACTTGATGCGCTGCGATGCTCAAAAAAGGTGGGATATTAGGCAATCAACCGGATCTGTGATCCTTGATTTTCCTTGTTCATCTTTCTCTCCCCGCCTCGAATGCCGCGTCACGGAGCCTGGTCCAACCCAACCCTAATCCAACAACATGAAAAAAATGCTCGTGAACAAACTCCTGACCGCCAGCGCGCTGGCTTGTCTGTGGAGCGGCAGTGTCCTGGCGCAGACGAACGCGCCCAGCACCTTCAAACACATCACCATTGACGGGTCGTTCAACGATTGGGCCGGGGTGCCCGTGGCTTACACTGCGCCGGTGGGAGCCGCCAACGCGATCCAGTATGAGAACGTGTATGTGGCCAATGATGAAAACTATCTCTACATCCGTTTCACTTTATACTCGGCCCGGGCGGACGCATTTGCCAACTCCTACGATAATATCTTTATCGATTCAGACACCAACGCGGCCTCCGGTTTCCCGGTGAATGGCGGCGCGGCTGGAATCGGTTCGGAAATGTTGATCCAAGGGGGCGCTGGTTATCAGGAGAAAAGCGGCGGATTCAATGAGGGGAATGTCAATGGTTTGGGCTGGAACATCGCCGGATCGGCCGATGGAACGGATTTTGAACTGGCCATTTCGCGCAGTGCCACTTTTGCCTCGGATAACTCGCTCGTGTTTGCTTCCAACACGATTGCCTTTTTGCTGGAGGGCGATAACACCAGTTTTACCAGCGTAGAATTTGCGCCACCGGTTGGCGGCATCGTTTATTCTTTCGCCGCCGCTCCGCCGCCGCCGGCGGGAAACCTGTCGCTGGTCACGCTGACGAGCTCTACTTGGAAAGCCAATGCGGCCGGAACGGATCTCGGTACGAACTGGCTTAATCCAACTTATGACGACACTGTTTCAGGCTGGGTTTCCGGTCACAGTCTGTTCGGTTATACTCCCACACCTGGCTCTTATCCGGCGATCCAGACGGCCTTGGCCAGCGGTCCGAACACTTATTATTTCCGGACGCATTTCACCTGGACGAATAACACGGCCAATGTCGCTTTTGTGGTGACCAACTATTTGAGCGATGGCGCGGTTTATTATCTGAATGGCACGGAAGTGCGGCGCGTTCGCATGCCCACTGGTACGATTTCATATGCTACAGCAGCTTCCGGCACCAATTCTCCGGTTGGACGTGCGCGAGTGTTTGGCATCGATGGGGCAGTTTTGACACCGGCGCAATCCGGCGGCGACAATATCCTGGAAGTGGAAACGCATCAGGCACCCGCGAGCAGCGCTGATATGGTGTTTGGACTGTCTTTGACGGCGGCAACCAACTATCCGGTTTATGTGGTGAATTCCAATCTGCCCGCCAGCCAGGCGGTTTCAGCGGGTCAAACGGTGACTTTCACTTCGGATGTGATCGGCAGCGGCCCACTGTCATATCAATGGTATTATAATACGACCACTGCCATCGCGGGTGCGAACAGTGCGACTTATTCCATTCCGGTGGCGCAGGTCACCAATTCAGGAAGTTACACTTTGCAGGTCAGCAATTCTTTTTCAAGCACGACCACCCTGGCGGCGTTGTTGACTGTGACGAATGCGCCGGTGGTCATCGTCACGCAGCCGGTTAGTTTGGTGGTTGTGGAAGGCACGCCAGCGACGTTGAGTGTATCAGTTTCAGGAACGGCGCCTTTTACCTACCAATGGTTGTTGAATGGCAGCCCGATCGCGAATGCGACGAACGCGGCTTATTCCATCGCCTCGGCTTTCCCGACCGATTCCGGCGCTTATCGGGTGACGATCACCAACCCGGGTTCGACGACTAACAGCAGCGTGGCCAACCTGACGGTGCTGACGCAAACCATTCCGCCCGCGCTTTCGTCCATTGTCGCTTCGGCAAGCCAGATCGTGGTGACTTTTTCCTCGCCGCTTGATCCGGTGACCGCCAGCACGGCTGCTAAATATGCCGTCAGCGGCGGAGTGACCGTGTCGTCTGCGACGGTGAATCCAAGCAACCCCGCCCAAGTCATTCTGGCCATTGGCGTGGCACCAAGCTTCGGAACAGTTTATACTCTGACTGTGAATGGCGTGGCAGACCAGTTTGGCAATGTCGCTCACGTGAGCGGACAATTTGCGCGAGACATCACGATCGATGGTTCGTTTGATGATTGGACCGGCCTAACCCCGATCTACACCACAGCCTCGCCCAGCGGAGTCACGGGAGCGGCCGATTTCAAAGCCATCTACATGTACGATGACGCGAATTATTATTACTTCCGCGTCACGCTGTGGACGGATATCGATCCCAGCGCCGGACAGTTCCCCTTTTACGTGAGCATGTATTATGACACGGATAATAATGCAGGAACCGGTTACCTGTCATTTGGTTCGGATATGCTGGTCCAGAGCGGTTTTAGTTATCAAGAGAAGGACGGAACCTTCAACGATGGCTTTGGCATCAACAACTTGAACTGGCTCAGCCTGCCGGCATCACCGGGAACTAATTTTGAGTATCAAATGTCCAAGGCTGCTACGTTTGGAGAAGATGGCTCAAAGGTGTTCTCGGCGAATGCGATCAACTTCTTTATCCAGAGTGCCACATCGACATTTGCTGCTGGCAACCAAGTCCCGGCGGATGGTGGCGTGGTTTCTTATTCCAATGTCACACCGGTGACGGTGGCTCCGCTGCCTCTGGGCAAACTGGCCATTGCGCCGGTGACCGGTGCGCAGGCTGCCGTCTATTGGGTTTCGTCCGCGACCCTTCAGGTGTCTACCTCGGTGACCGGTCCGTGGACCAACCTGCCGGCAGCCTCCAATCCCTATGTGATTCCGGCCTCTGGTGCGAAGCAGTTTTTCCGGTTGCAACAATAGCCCGGTTTGGAATCAAGGAGGCGTGGGTCCGCCCACGCCTCCATATTTTGAAAAAAGACTGAATGCCAAAGGAACATGATGTCAACGCAACTTAAAAAAACGCCTGATAGCCGGTATCAATCCAATTCCGGCCAGGCCGCGAAGGCTTTCACGCTGATCGAGCTGCTGGTGGTGATCGCCATCATCGCCATCCTGGCGGCGATGTTATTGCCGGCGCTCTCCTCGGCGAAATTGCGGGCCAAAAGCATTGCGTGCGTCAATAACCTGCGGCAGACCGGCCTCGCCAGCACCATGTATGTGGGGGACTACGGAAAATCATTCACTTACGATGTCAATCAATTGTGGATCGCCAACCTGCTTTCCTACAATGCGCACGCGAGCAACATTGTGATCTGCCCGGTGGCCAGCAAGCTGACCACGCGGACCGATTCCAGTCTCCAATATACTTATGGCCGGGGTGATCAATACTGGCGATGGGCGCCGCCTGCCACCAATGGTTTCTATGGAAGTTACGCTTTCAACGGCTGGCTTTACAGCAATCCCAATCTTTCCGCGGTCGGGCCGGCAGATCTGATAGGAGCGCCATCTTCCTGGCAATATAAAAGTGATAATGGGGTGGTAAACCCGGCGAACGTTCCTTTGCTGGTGGATTCCATCTGGACGGATACTTTTCCGTTTGAATCACAAGGTCCGTCCAAAGATCTCTACAATGGAAACGCGAACGTGGGAAAAGACATGGGCCGGGTGACCATCGCACGGCATGGTGGAAAGCCTCCCGGTCCGCTGAACATCACCGCGAGCACCGGCATTCCGGGTTCGGTCAACGTGTTGTTTTATGAGGGGCATGTCTCGACAACCAAACTGCAAAACTTATGGACGCTTAACTGGCACGTGGGTTGGAATCCGCCAACGACCATCACTGCTCCCCAGTGAATCATGAGTTATAAGATTGAAGGCAAAGATTTACATTTGGACTCAACCGCGACAAAGACATGATTTTTTTTAGGAGCGAAAGCAGGCCCGGCAGAGGCACATCCGGCTGGCTGGTCGTGTTGGGCCTAAGTTTGTTGATGGGGATTCGCGTGCAGGCCGGGGACAATGGTCAACAGGCCGTATTCAATACTTCCAAGCCCTATCTGATTTACTACGGCAACTGGACCACAGCCCAGGTGAACTATGCCCGCACCAACTATTCTTTGGTGATTGTGCATCCGGCGAGCAATATCACTTCCAATCAGATCGCCACGATCAAGCGCGGCAAGGATAACATTGCGGGTACGGCGGACGATGTGCGGGTGCTGGCGTATCTATCCATTGGCGAGGACGATCAGAATGGCGCTCCGGTGGCGGGTGATGGAATGGGACCACGCGTGGATCCGCGGCCTACGGACAGCAATCCGCTTTCCAGCATCACCAACGCGATGGGCCTGGCATCGGCCGGCGGCACTCACTATGCATCCTATTATTTGAATGCCAAAAGCAATCAGACCGGTGTGCCGGACGAGAATTCCAATTTCGGAAGTTATTATGTGAACCCGGGCGCGCCGGCCTGGTGGAATTTTTTGCAGATCATGAGCAAGGCCACCAATGGCCAGTCGGGTATGCAGGAAATTATGACCACCAATTTTGGCAACTCCCTCAATTGCGATGGTTTGTTCCTCGATACCGTGGATACCGCTGCTCCGGACGCGTGGGGTACGCCTTACGAATGGATCGCTCCGGGCATGCAGGCGTTCATTGAACGGATCCATACCAATTATCCCGGCAAGCTGTTGATGGCCAACCGCGGTTTGTTCTATTTTGATCCCAACCTCAAGACGTACGCTTATAATATCCGTCCTTTCGTCGACATGGTGATGTTTGAAAGTTATTACAGTGATTCATCCACCAACAATGTCTCGGCTTCTTTTCCCGACAACAAATATGATTTTGCGCCCAAGATGAATGCCGAAGCGGGACGTCCGGATGGGTTTAATATATTTGTGGTCGACTACGATCACACGCCGCCGCAATCGGCGGCCATGGTGAACCAGGATTATGTCGAGTCGATGGGCGTCCAAGGCTGGCCTTTGTACCGGACCAATCCTTCGCTGAGCGAGGCGTTGAATACCAATTCTGCCACCTGGCTGGCCACGAATATTGATACCCAACCGCCGGTATGGGACAGCACGGCGGCCACCGGTCCGACCGCGCCCGCACCGCGCGTGGGTGTGCAGGAAGTGATTGCCACGAATGGGAGTGCAACGGTTTATTGGGATGTGGCCCGGGATCAAACTGGTCCGATCAATTATAATATTTATTATTCAGTCGGCGGCTCGGTAAATTTTTCGACGGCGACCAAGTTGTCTCATGTCCGGCCGGCGCTGCCTGCGAATTATAATTATCCGAATGGAACCGGTCCGGGATTTTATCCTTATTGTTATACCGTCACCGGACTGGTGAATGGGATGACGTATTCCTTTGCCGTGCGGGCGGAAGACAGTTGCAGCCCGGCGCATGAAGACACCAATGCTACCTCTATCACGGTAGTGGTTGGAACGAATGTCCTCAGCATCTACAAACACATAATCATCGACGGGTCTTTTACTGATTGGGCGGACGTGCCTTGGGCTTATCAGGGGGCGGTGGATGCAAATCCCGTGAACTATGTGCAGGTCCAGTTCGCGAATGACACCAATTTTCTCTACGGCCACATCCGGTTGTCCGCGCCATACGCGTTGTTTTCGGATTTCTATTCTCATTTGTTTTTTGACACGGATTTGAACAGTCAGACTGGATATCAGGTCACCGGAGCTTCATTCGGCTCGAAGATGATGATCGAGACCGGCTTTGGTTATGACCAGCGCAACGGCAGTTTCAATGCCGGATCTGATTCCGGCTTGAACTGGGCGGTGGCACCTACGACGAGTGCCACCGAGTTTGAATTTCAGATTTCCCTGGCCGCGCTTTACCCGGATAGCAGCAAAATTTTCAGTAATCATCCGATGCGGATTTTGCTTCAGGATAATCGCGGGCCGGAAACTGCAGGGGAAACCGGCATCGAATATCAAATCGCTTCCCCGCGACTCGGCCCGCTCTTCATTTCGCAATCCAACAATATCATCAACATCATTTGGACGGGGCCGGGCACCTTGCAATCGGCCAGTGCGTTGCCGGCGACGGTTTGCACCAGTCTGACCACGGCCACCAGCCCGGATGTTTTTACGGTTGGAACCGGACAACAATTTTTCCGGCTGACGGAATAAAATGACGCAGACCAAAGTTTTTGGTCGCGGAGACATGAATCAATTTACAATGAAGAAAATGCTGATGACCGTTTCGCTGGCGCTGCTGGGCGGACTGCTTTGCCGTGCGCAAGATAGCGGACAATTGGAGAATCATGCTCTTGTTTGGGCGTGGAATTTGTCGTCTGGTAAGTTGGCGGCCACACTCAAAGACAAGGCAGATGGCACCGTGCTTGATCTGCATGGCGAGTGCTTTGAGCTGGTGCTTGGCGATGGGCAGACCATAAAAGCCTCAGATTTTAAATTGGTCGGCGCACCGCGCGTTGACAAGCTGCCTGCTGATCCGGCTTCGCCTACGTTGGCCAGCCATTTTGGGGGTGAACAGTTGACGTTGGTGTTAGCCGATGAGCGTGATCATCTGACGGCCACCTGGCAGGCGAAATTGCGCAAGCAAGCCACCTATTTGCAACAGCAACTGACACTGAAGGCTGGCGGCGGAGATGTGCTGATCAAAGAGATCACATTGTTTGACCAGCCGGTATCCGGCGCGAAAACTGTGGGCCTCGTGGATGGATCACCGGTTGTATCTGGAACGTTTTTTTGTGGATACGAACATCCCATGGCGCAAAACACGGTTGGCGCAACCGATCAAGTGCTGTGTCATCTGAACCGCAACGCGGTGTTGAAAGATGGCGAGACGCTCGTGCAAAGTTTTGTTTTGGGCGTGGCGGCTCCCGGTCAGATGCGGCGCGGTTTTCTGGCATACATCGAGCAGGCGCGCACGCATCCGTACCGGCCATTCCTGCATTATAATTCTTGGTTTGATATCGCGTGGGACAAGCAGAAATACGACGAAGCGCAGAGCCTGGACGCCATTCAACAGTTTGGCACTCAATTGACGGAGCGCCGGGGTGTGCAGCTCGATTCCTTTCTCTTTGACGACGGCTGGGATGATGATGCGACGCTTTGGAAATTTCACGCGGGGTTTCCGAACGGCTTCGCGCCGTTGAACGCCGCCGCTGCAAAATATCATGCGGGTGTCGGCATCTGGATTTCGCCTTTTGGCGGTTATGATATGGCGAAAGTGCGGCGGTTGAAATATGCCAGCCAGTTTGGCTATGAAACCAACATGAGTGGCTTTTCACTCGCCGGGCCAAAATACTATCAGCGATTTCACGATATCTGTTTGGAGATGGTTCAGAAGTACGGTGTGAATCAGTTCAAATTTGACGGTCTGGCTGCCGGCGCGAAGGCGTATGAAAGCGGGCTGACCCGGGATGGCGATGCGATGTTGCGGCTGGTGGAAGATTTGCGCGCCGCCAAACCGGATGTTTACATCAACCAGACCACTGGCACCTGGCCATCGGCGTTCTGGCTGCTCTATGTGGACTCCACCTGGCGTGGCGGGGCGGATCATGATCTGCAAGGACAGGGTTCATCGTGCCAGCAATGGATGACTTACCGCGATGCGCAGACGTATGACAATGTGGTGACCAAAGCGCCGTTGTACCCGCTGAATTCGCTCATGTTGCACGGCATCATTTACGCCAAGAACGCGAGCCACTTGACTAGCATGAGCGATGCGGATTTTGCCGCCCAAGTGCGCGAGTTTTTCGGCAACGGCACACAATTGCAGGAGATGTACATCACTCCAAAACTGCTAAACCAACAGAACTGGGATGATCTGGCGGAAGCAGCTAATTGGTCGCGCCGGAATGCCGATGTGCTGGTCGATACGCATTGGATTGGTGGCGACCCCGGCAAAAACGAGGTTTACGGCTGGGCGTCATGGTCGCCGAATAAAGCAATTCTGGTGCTGCGCAACCCGACCGGGCAGGCCACGACTTTCGCGGCGGACGCAGCCCGGCTTTTTGAATTGCCACCCGGCGCACCGGAAAAGTATGTGATGCGGAGCCCTTGGAAAGAAGATCAGCATGCAGCCGCTACGGTGCTGCAAAGCGGCCAGCCGGTCAGTGTGACTTTGAAACCTTTTGAGGTACTGGTGTTGGAAGCTAAAAAATGAACGCAGCCGTCCTTGAAATGGACCGAGTTGCTCCCGTGGTGTTGCCCACCAAAGGGACAGGCAATCGTGTCGACTCGATCGATGCGTTTCGCGGCTTTGTCATGCTGCTGATGATGAGTGAAGTGTTGGATGTGGAGGACATCGCCAAAGCCCGGCCGGAAAGTCATTTCTGGGCGTTCATCAATCAGCAGCAATCTCACGTGGAATGGATCGGCTGTTCTTTGCACGACCTGATTCAGCCGGGATTTTCATTTCTCGTCGGGGTGGCTTTGCCATTCTCATTGGCGCGACGGATGACGGCGGGCCAACCGCAATGGCAACGCACCTTGCACGCTTTTTGGCGGGCATTGGTGCTAGTACTTTTGGGCGTCTTTATCAGGTCGCTTGATCAGGCGCGCACTTTTTGGACTTTCAAGGACACACTCGCACAAATCGGCCTGGGGTATGGTTTTCTGTATTTGCTCGCACGACGTTCAGTGCGCATCCAATGGGCTGCGTTGGCCGTTATTCTTATTGGCTACTGGCTCGCGTTTGCCTTGTATCCGTTGCCGGGGGCGGGATTTGATTGGAGCCGGGCCGGCACGAGTCCGGGTCAGCAGTTGGCGGGGTTCGCCGGGCATTGGAGCTTGAACACCAATCTGGCGTGGCGATTTGATGTGTGGTTCTTGAATCTGTTTCCTCAAGAGCGTCCCTTCCGATTTGCCGATGATGGTGGTTATTCCACTTTGAGTTTTATTCCTACGCTGGGCACGATGATTTTGGGACTGATCGCTGGCGGCGTATTGCGCAGCGAACGATCACCGCTGGATCGGGTTCGTTGGCTGGCCATCGCGGGTGTCATCAGTCTGGCCGCTGGTTGGCTGCTGGGCGAGCTGGGTATCTGCCCGGTGGTGAAACGCATCTGGACGCCCAGTTGGGTATTGTTCAGTGGCGGTTGGTGCTGCCTTATCTTGGCGGCGTTTTATCTGATCATAGATATTTGGAACCATCGTAAATGGGCTTTCCCGCTCAAGATTGCGGGTGTCAATTCAATTGCCGCCTACCTCATTTCCTGGCTGGTGGCCGGCTTTATCACTGATGCCCTGTTGCGGCATTTGGGCCATGGAGTTTTTAACCTGTTCGGCCAGACTTATGAACCGTTACTGTTGGGCACCGGAGTGATGTTGGTGGAGTGGGGGATTCTCTGGTGGATGTATCGGCGTAACATTTTTCTGCGAATCTGAATGAGCAATACTCTTGAAATTGGCGCAGTGCCTGGCGCGATGGCTTCGATCACGAGCCGGAACGGTTACAACCGTTTCCTGTTATTGGTGGCAGGTCTCGGCGGACTGCTGTACGGAGTGGATGTAGGAATTATCGCCGGAGCATTGCCGTATCTTGAGGCCACGTTCAAGGATGCGACGACCGGTCAGACGCTCACTGCCGGTCAGCTTTCCTTTATCGTCGCCGCGGTGATGCTGGGCGGTGTGATCTCGACCTTGTTCGCCGGCATGCTGGCGGACTGGCTGGGGCGAAAGAAAATGATCGCGGCCAGCGGTTTGCTGTTTGTCGTCAGCATTCCCATGATTGCGCTGGCGCACAGCTACTGGCCCTTGATGGCCGGTCGTTTGCTCCAAGGCATCAGTGGTGGCTTGATCGGTGTCGTCATCCCATTGTATCTGGCTGAATGTCTGGGCGCAGACAGTCGTGGCAAGGGCACGGGTATTTTTCAATGGCTGCTGACGCTTGGCATCGTGGTGGCGGCGCTCATTGCGATTTATTTCAGCAATCAGGTGGATGCAGTCAAAGCTCTCCATGACCCGCAAAAATTGTTTGCATTCCAGGATCGCGCCTGGCGCAGCATCTTTTGGGTATCATTGCCGCCGGGAATCCTGTTCGTGATCGGCAGTTTCATGGTGGCGGAATCGCCGCGCTGGCTTTTTCGTCGTGGTCGCCGGGATGCCGCACTGGCTGCGCTGTTGCGTTCCCGCAGCGAAGCCCAGGCGCATCAGGAATTGGAAGAGATGGAGGAAACGGCTGCTGCGGAAAAAGCCAGAGTTTCCAACGTTGGCGAGCAGGTCAAGGAATCGCTATTGCGCCGCAAATACGTCGTTCCATTTCTGCTCGCCTGCGTCATTCTTGCCTGCAACCAGGCCACCGGAGTGAATTCGATTATCGGTTATAATCCGGTGATCCTGTTTCAAGCCGGGCTTTCCGACCTGCAATCACATTGGGGATATGTGATCCTCACCACGGTCAATTTTGTATTCACCATTTTTGGCGTGATGCTGGTAGACCGGAAGGGCCGCAAGTTCCTGCTCTCACTGGGGAGTGCCGGCATCATCATTTCACTGACCGCCGTGGGGCTGTTGTTTCACAATGCCGAAAAATCACGCGTAGACGTGAAGACCGCTTTGCAGGGTATGGTGACGCCCGACCAGCAACTTTCGCTGTCATTTAACGGAACATCTACCGCTACTTTACTCGGGGTCAATGCTGGAGCGGCAGATGCCCAACAGCCAAAAAATTTGGTCATCATCTATTCCTACGGAGATTTTCACGCCACTACTGCGGTCAAACGTTCCAATGATGCAGACCAGACGCCGGTGGAAATTTCACGCGCGAGTTGCCTGCCGCCCAACAAGGTCGTCGCTTTCTTCAAAAATCCGTTCGCCAATCTGGAAGCGGCCAGAACGGCGCCCCTGAAGATTGACAATGCTTTGATCACTCCCGTGCCCTCGGAGCGAAATGGCTGGCTGGTTGCCCTGTGCACATTTTCTTTCATGGCCTTTTTTGCTATCGGGCCGGGCGTGTGTGTTTGGCTGGCACTTTCGGAACTTATGCCCACGCGCATTCGTTCCAACGGCATGAGCGTCGCGTTGCTCGTGAACTTAACGATCTCGGCCACCATTGCAGGAGTTTTCCTGCCGACGGTTGGCCAGTATGGCTATGGCCGGATGTTCTTTATCTTTGCCGGCTGCACCGTTGTCTATTTTTTGACGGCAACGTTTTTCCTGCCTGAGACCAAGGGCAAAACCCTCGAAGAGATCGAGAAGCACTTTGAAGAAAGGAAATGATTTTGAAAGACAAGAAAACCATCGCTGAACCGGTCATCACGGCACCGCTTGATCCGGGTTTTCAACCGGCTGTGTTGTTCAACCGCAGCTACGTGGCAAACGTCATGGCATCCGGCGAAGGCGTGCCGCTTGTGCTCGGGCTGGAACGTGAAAATGGCCTGTTATCCCGGTTTGAGACGGTCATCTGCTCCAAGCCGGACGCGCTTACCTTGCGGTATGTGGAGCGGTTGGTGAAATTCCTGCTTTGGTCGCGTGGCGGTTGGAAGCTGCATTTTGGAGGTCCCAAAGCGGTTGGTGAATTTATCCGCAAAACCTATTCGTTGCGAGGTGCCCGCAAATTTGACTGCACGATGATGACGCGGGCTTATGGCCGTAAATTCCAGGTCACTCTTACCAGTGCGGCTAAAGTTCCAGTCAGCCGGGAAACCCAAGTGGCCGCCGGTGGCTATTTAAAAGGCTGCCGGATTGGTTTCGACCTGGGTGCGAGCGACTATAAAGTTTCCGCCGTGGTGGATGGACGGTCGGTCTTCGCCGAGGAAATGCCGTGGAATCCGGTCAGCCAGTCCAATCCCGGTTATCATTATCATCATTTGTCGGGAGCGTTGCATCGGGCGGCGGCCCATCTGCCGCGCGTGGATGCCATCGGTGGCAGTTCCGCGGGGATCATCGTAGATAATGAAATCCGCGTGGCATCGTTGTTGCGTGCGGTTCCGAAAAATTTGTTTCCGAAAGCTGCGGGAATCTTCAAACGCATCCAGCAGGAATGGAACGTTCCGGTGGTGGTGATGAATGACGGCGATGTGACGGCGCTCGCCGGTGCGCTTTCTCTCCGGCAAAAAGGAATGCTGGGCATCGCCATGGGATCGAGCGAAGCCGCCGGTTTTATGGATTTGCGCGGGCGCATCCCGGGCTGGCTGAACGAACTGGCGTTTGCGCCGGTGGATTACAATCCGGCTGCCGTGGCCGATGAATGGTCCGGTGATGCCGGGGTGGGAGCGCTTTATTTTTCACAACAGGCGGTGAACAAGCTTTTGCCGGCGGCGAAGATTTCGTTGCCCCCGAAAATGGCACTACCCGAACGGCTCAAGGAGGTTCAAGCCATGATGGCCAGAGGGGATCTGCGCGCGGCAAAAGTTTACGAAACCATCGGGGTTTACTTTGGCTACACGATCGCGCACTACGCGGAATTCTATGACTTCCGCCATCTGTTGATTTTGGGGCGGGTGACAACCGGCGCGGGCGGCGAGGTCATGCTGGCCAAAGCGCGGGCGGTTTTGCGTCGTGAATTTCCTAAATTGGCGGACGCCATGGAACTGCACGTACCCGATGAACACAGCCGGCGCGTCGGCCAGGCGGTCGCCGCTGCCAGTCTGCCGATGAGTCGAAATTGAGAACATGAAATTTCACCAGCCAACAGCGGAGATATTTGTGCCAGACGGCCGGCCAGTTGCCGCAGCGTTCAAGCGGATCACGCACCTGGGCATCGGCGCGCACCAGGACGATTTGGAATTCATGGCGTATCACGGCATCCTCCAGTGTTTCGGGAGCCGCGACAACTGGTTTGGCGGAGTCGTTTGCACCAATGGTTCCGGCAGCGCCCGCACCGGACCATACGCGAAATATTCCGATGCGCAAATGATGGCCCAACGGCGGCTTGAACAGAATACTGCCGCCAAGATCGGACAATATGGTGTGATGATTCAACTGGACTACCCGAGCAATGCGGTGAAAAGCACGGTTGATGTCCGGTTGAAAGAAGATCTCAAAGCTGTTCTCGCCGCGGCCCGGCCGGAAGTTGTCTACACCCACAATCTTGCGGACAAGCATGACACGCACATCGGTGTCGTGATCGCTGCATTGCAGGCGATGCGCGAATTGCCATCAGCAAAACGTCCACAGCGAGTCATTGGCTGTGAAGTCTGGCGGGCGCTCGACTGGCTGCCGGATGCGGACAAAGTATTGATGGATGTCAGCGGGCGACCGAATCTCGCGGCGGCTTTGAATGGCGTTTTTGATTCGCAGATCGCCGGTGGCAAGCGTTATGACCTGGGCATAGCCGGCCGGCGCGCCGCCAACGCTACGTTCTTTGATTCGCACCAAACTGACCAAGCTTCGGACCTCATTTTCGGCATGGACCTGACGCCGCTGGTCGTTGATCCAACCATCGATATCGTGGAGTACACCGCTGGTTTCATCGAAAAGTTTCAGGCAGATGTGCGCCAGAAACTGGCCAAACGGCTGGGCGCGACCTGATTTATCAACCATGGAAATCATCATCCAACCTGATGCGAAAGCCGCTACGGCGGTGGCCGTGACCATGGTCGCACGGCTGTTGCGCGAAAAGCCGGATGCGGTTCTCGGGCTGGCGACTGGCAGTACTCCGCTGCCGTTATATCAAGCCTTGATACGCATGAAACTGGATTGGCGGAAGGTGACGACCTTCAATCTCGATGAATACGTCGGGCTGCCGCCGGCGCATCCGCAATCTTACCATCATTTCATGTGGGAAAACCTTTTCCGGCATATCAACATTTCCCGGAAAAACGTGCACATTCCGGATGGCATGAGCCGGAACATCCCGAAATTTTGCTCGGGATATGAGGCGCGGATTCGCGCAGCAGGCGGCATCGATCTTCAGGTGCTGGGCATCGGCACGGATGGACATATTGGTTTCAACGAACCCACGTCTTCCCTCGCTTCACGGACGCGGATCAAAACTTTGACGAGGCGCACACACAAGGATAATGCCCGTTTCTTTGGCAGCCCGGACAAGGTGCCGCATCACGTCATCACGATGGGGCTCGGCACCATCATGGAAGCACGGTCCTGCGTATTGCTGGCGTTTGGCTCGGAAAAAGCCCGCGCCGTGGCGGCCACGGTTGAAGGCCCGCTGGCGGCAGTGAACCCCGCCTCGATTTTGCAGATGCATCCCAATGTAAAGATGTGTCTTGATCACGCCGCCGCCTCGAAGCTGAAGCGCGCCGATTATTATCGCTGGGTATACGAGAACAAGCCGGAATGGCAGGCGTTTTAAATTTGAAAAATTTATTTGGTTATGAACTTAAAACACGACATTCAAAAAGTGGCGCGCCAATTCCGGATCTACGGTGAATTCCGTACGGCTGGACCTTATGGCAGCGGACACATCAATGACACCTATTCCGCCGTTTTTGACCAGGCCGGTACCGCAGCGCGCTATATCTTCCAGCGCATCAACCACAAGATCTTCAAACAGCCGGCTCTGCTCATGGAAAATATCCAGCGCGTCACGGCACATCTGGCGGAAAAAATTTCCGGTGAATTCGATTTCAGCCGGCGGGTCCTGACTTTGATCCCGGATAAAAACGGACTGGCCTACCACGTCGACGATGAAGGTAATTATTGGCGGGTCTATCTGTTCATCGAGCGTGCGCAAACGTACGACGCGGTGGAATCCGCTCGTCAGGCATTCGAAGCAGCCAAGGCTTACGGACGTTTTCAAAAGCTGCTGGCCGACCTGCCGGGGCCGCGTCTGCACGATACCATTCCTGATTTCCACAATACTCCAAAGCGGTTCGCCGCCCTGGAAAAGGCGTTGAATGGGGATGTTGCCAATCGTGCCCGGCTGGCCAAACGCGAAATTGAATTTGCCATGGCTCATCGATCCATTGCTTCCATTTTGACTGATGCGAAATTGCCCGAGCGCGTCACCCATAATGACACCAAGCTTAACAACGTGATGCTCGATAATTCCACTGGTGAAGGTGTCTGCGTCATCGACCTGGATACGGTCATGCCCGGTTCTGCGCTTTATGATTTTGGCGACATGGTGCGTACGACGACCAGTCCGGCCAAAGAAGACGAATGCGATCTCTCGAAGGTGAAGATGCAATTCACCATGTTTGAAGCCTTGGTTCGCGGATATCTCACTTCGGCGGCCAGCTTTTTAACGCAGGCTGAAAAGCAGCACCTTGTCCACGCGGGAAAGGTGATCACGTTTGAGACTGGAATCCGGTTCCTGGCAGATTATCTGGCGGGAGACATTTATTTCAAGATCCACCGCGAGGGCCATAATCTCGACCGCTGTCGTACGCAGTTCAAGCTCGTTGAATCCATCGAAGAACAGGAAGATTCCATGAACGAATTGATCGAGTCCATCGGACCCGAAACCGGATTGACCAACGAACTGGCGGAGGAGCTTCGATGAGGATTTTGGTCACGGGCGGGTCCGGTTTCATCGGCAGCCACATTGTTGAACATTTTCATGGCCACGCCGAGGTCCGCGTGCTCGATAATCTGCGATCTGGTTTCCAGCGCAATTTGGACGGTCTCAAGCATGAGTTCATCGCTGCTTCCATCCTGGACCGCGAAGCGGTGCGCCGGGCCATGCAGGGTGTGGATTATGTTTTTCACCTGGCAGCCATGATCAGCGTGCCGGAATCCATGGCCAAACCAGTTGAATGCAATGAACTCAACACTACGGGTACGCTCGTCGTATTGGAGGAAGCGGCCAAAGCCGGTGTAAAAAAATTGGTGTTCAGTTCGTCTGCCGCGATTTACGGTGACAATCCGGAAGGGCCAAAGAAAGAAACGATGTTGCCGGAGCCGAAAAGCCCTTATGCGATCACCAAACTCGATGGCGAGTTCTATTGTAAAATGTTTGCAGATGAGGGTCGTCTGGCAACTGCCTGCCTGCGCTATTTCAATGTCTTCGGTCCCCGTCAGGACCCCAGGAGTCAGTACGCAGCGGCGGTTCCCATCTTTATCGATCGTGCGGTGAAACAAGAGCCGATCACGATTCATGGTGATGGCGGCCAGACCCGCGATTTCATTTACGTCAAAGATATCGTTGCAGCGAATGCTTTTTTTGCCACGCAATCCAAAAGCACCGGGGTTTTCAACGTGGCTTACGGTCGAAAAATCACCATTCTAGAACTGGCGCAAAAAATTTGCGGACTTTCTGGATCGAAATCTGAAATTCAAAATGCGCCGGAACGGGCGGGGGATGTCCGGCACTCCATGGCGGGTGTTGAAAAATTATCGACCGCCGGTTTCCAGCCGCAATCCAATTTTGAAGATGGATTGGCGGCCACGGTTGAGTACTTCAAGGGCAAGCTGGCCAAAGCTTGAAGGTGATTCACGTAGCCAAAAATGGCTACATGATTCATGATAGCCCTTAAAAATAAGGGGTTTGGCCATATGACTTTCGGGTTGTTTTTAAATCTTCCTTGTCCGGCTGATGTTGAGTGATAGTTTTGCGACATGACATCCTTGTTCCGTTCCATACGTGTCGTTGCGTCCTTTTCAGTTGCGTTTGTGGCTTTGAAGGTGTCTGGAGTCATCTCCAGCGGGCACGATTATCCTTTCCAGCCGGTGCCTTTCACAGCCGTGCATCTGACGGACGCTTTTTGGGCGCCGCGGCTGGAAACAAATCGCGTCACCACGATTCCATACGCTTTCCAGAAATGTGAGGAATCCGGTCGCATGTACAATTTCCAACGCGCGGGCGAAGTCTTGCGAGGTGAAACCGTGGCGGATCGCAAGCCGCCTGGATATCCCTTTGATGACACCGATCCTTACAAAGTGCTCGAGGGTGCTTCCTATTCGCTGGCGGTCCAACCGGATCCAAAGATGTCGGCGTATCTAGACAAGCTCATTGCGCTTTTTGCGGCGGCCCAGGAGTCGGATGGCTATCTCTATACCACGCGCACAATTGATCCGCAACATCCGCACAAGTGGTCCGGTAATACCCGGTGGGTGAATGAAGAGCAGTTGAGCCACGAATTGTATAACGCCGGCCATTTGTTTGAAGCGGCAGCCGCGCATTATCAGGCCACGGGAGAAACCAATCTGTTGACGGTCGCAACGCGCGAGGCGGATTTGCTGTGCGTCACTTTTGGTCCCGCTACGAACCAGCTTCACATCTGGCCGGGGCATGAGATCGTGGAGATGGGATTGGCCAAGCTTTATCGCGCGACCGGGCAGCAGCGGTATCTGGATCTGGCGAAATATTTTCTGGATGTGCGTGGGAGTTATCCGGGTGGGGACGATTATCATCAGTCCCGCATCCCGCCAGTGGACCAGACCCAGGCCACCGGGCATGCGGTGCGTGCAGGGTATCTTTACAGCGGCATGGCGGATGTGGCGGCGCTCACGGGCGATCAGGATTATTTGCACGCGATTGACGCCATCTGGGACAATTGCACGGAGAAAAAGTTGTATGTTACCGGCGGCATCGGTGCGCGGCATGAGGGCGAGGCTTTTGGCAAAGACTATGAACTGCCCAATCTTTCCGCGTATAACGAAACGTGCGCCGCGGTGGCCAATGATTTCTGGAACGAACGCCTTTACCTGTTGCATGGAGATGCCAAGTACGTGGATGTGCTGGAGCGCACGCTTTATAATGGCCTCCTCTCGGGCATCTCGCTGGATGGCACCAAATTCTTTTATCCGAATCCGCTGGAATCTTCCGGTAATTACGAGCGCAGCCCGTGGTTTGGTTGTGCGTGTTGCCCCGGCAATCTCACGCGTTTTCTGCCTTCGCTGCCTGGTTATTTTTACGCGCAACAGCCGGGCAAGATTTTTGTGAATCTCTATGCCGCCGGCACGGCGGATATTGACCTGGGAGAGAGTAAGATTTTGAAGCTGACCCAGCAGACTCAATATCCTTGGGATGGGGCGGTCAAGATCACGGTGTCGCCGCCGAAGAAATCGAAATTCTCAATTTCAGTCCGCATTCCGGGCTGGGCGCGGAATGAGGCGGTGCCGGGCGATCTTTATAAATTCCAGGACGCGGGCGCCAATGAATCTGTGACGCTCAAGGTCAATGGCAAGCCAGTGGACATGGTGATGGATAAAGGTTATGCGGTGATTGATCGCACGTGGAAGAAAGGTGATGTGATCGATCTGAATTTGCCGATGCCAGTGCGCCGGGTGGTGGCCAATGAGAATGTGAAATCGGATACGGGACGCGTGGCGTTGCAGCGCGGGCCGATCGTGTTTTGTGCGGAATGGCCGGATAATCCGAACGGCAAGGTACGCAATCTGATTTTGCCGGACAACCAGTCATTGACCGCGATGTTTGAACCGAAGTTGTTGAACGGAGTTGAAACGATTGAAGGACGGGCGTTGAGCGCGACCAAGAATGCGGATGGTTCCGTGACCAAGACGGAGCAGGTGTTCAAGGCGATCCCTTATTTTGCGTGGGCAAACCGCGGGAAGGGTGAGATGGCGGTGTGGATCGCGGATTCGGATGCCAATGTGCAAACACCTTAAGATAAGGTATTTGCAAATCAGCTATCCGGTGCCGAACTGACGGAGATATTTGACGGTAACCTTCAGGTCCTTGGGCCATTCAGCATGAATAGTCACGGGCGCCTGGGTAATGGGGTGGGTGACGGTGAGTTCTTCCGCGTGCAGGGCGACGCGGTCCATCAGGGGGCGTTCTTCGCGACCGGGTTTCAGGCGGTAGTCCTGTTTGATGCGGGAGAGCCAGAAGGTTTTGCCGCCGTAGAGTTCATCGGCCACGATGGGAAAGCCGGCGTGCTTCAGGTGGAGGCGGATCTGGTGGGTGCGCCCGGTGAGCGGGGTGCAGCGCAGGAGCGACCAGCGGGAATATCTTTCGATGACGGTGAATTCCGTTTTTGATTTTTTGCCGCCCTTGGGATCCACCCGCATCAATCCCATTTTCAGCGGATGCGCACTGATTTTTTCATCCACTTCAAACGCATCATCGGTGGGTACGCCTTGCACCAGAGCGACGTATTTTTTGAGCGGCTTCTCGGTGCCGAACTGATCGGCCAGAGCGACGAGCGCGGGCTTGTTCTTGGCGAGGAGGATGACGCCGCTGGTCTCAAAATCGAGGCGATGGGCGTTACTGAGATAAGTCAGGTTGCGTTCGCGGGCCCAGGGCTTGGCGGCGGCGATGCCTCCGTGCAGCAGCTTCATCAAGTTGGGCCGCTCGGCGTCGTAACGGTCCGGCGAGGTGAGCAGCCGGGCGGGCTTGTCCAGGGCCAGCAAGTGTTCGTCCTCAAAGAGAACCGGAATCTCCCAAAATTCGCGGGTGGCGGGTGAAGAGAGCTTGATGACCGCGCTCACAACTGCTTTTGCGGAGCCGCCATGTCCCTTTGCAGGAGGGGAACGTGGGCGGATTCGCGGTTGGCTTCCGAGTTGACCCAGATCGCAAACGATTCGTTTTCCCGGCCACGGCGCAACTGGGAAACAAATTTCGGCAGTTCGGTCGCCTTGTTGGCGGCATCCGGCGGCGAGAGTGATTTGACGTACACGACAAACCCGCCATCGGCGGTATCCACAAACTGGCTCAGTTTGCCAACGGGCGTGGAGAACGTGGCTTGTTTGAAAGCGCCCAGTTCAGCATGATCGCCGATCTCGGGAATGTCCGATGAGCTCAGGGAAAACGGTTCCGGTTCAATGGGTGTGATGCCCTTGGCCACGGCAGCCTTGGCCAGGGTCTGGCCGCTGGCCGTCAGGACGGCGGCGGAGTAATAAAAATTGGTCCCGGCGCTGCGGGCCATGGCGATGGCTTCCTGGTTCTGATAATCCCTGGTCACCTGGCCGGCAATCTCATTGAATGCCGGCATGGAGCTGGGGATCTGTGCCTGCAAACCGATCAGGTAGAGGCCATCTTCGCCGAGGATCGTATTGGCAAACGGGGTCTCCTGGCTCAGGCCGAAAGCGGCCTTGGGCACGTCCGGCGCGTTCGGGAATTCAGCATCGCCGCCGTTCTGGCCAAAAGGCGCCGAGGTGTGAACGGTCAGGCCTTTTTGTTTGGCGACCGTGATAAAATTATCGAACTTCACCGGATCCAGCGCAAACAAGGTCGTCACGAAATTTTGCGCAATGACATTCGCATCCTGAAGGGCGCGCCGTTTGATGAGAATATCGCGGATTTTGGCTTTGACCGCGTCCGGAGTTTTGGCGTCGGGAAACTGGGCGGCATCGCTCTGGCGATAGGCGGCATCGACCACGGCATCAAAGTTGGTTTTGGCCCATTCCGCCTTGGATTGATCGAGGAAGTTGGTGATGTTCAGCCAGATGTAATTCACCTGGATGCGATCGGGCAGGCGGTAGTAGGCCATGTAGTTGGTGAAATATTGACCCACCAGCGCCGGGCTGGCGGTGACGCGGTTCACATAGTTGGATGCGGAAAAGAACACAGCCTGCACCGAGGCTTGTTGATGGTCGTGATCAAACAAGCTTTCGGCTTCCTGCGGGGTGACGAGTGCGCCGGGCATGCCCAAACTGAGTTGTAACTGTTCAATGGTCAACTGGGTGCGGATAAAATGTTGAAAATCCAGGTCGGTAAGACCGTGGGGTTGCAGCACCTGTTCCACCACCGTGCGCATATCCACCGGCTGGCTGGAACGGTTGCCCAGATTGCGGTTTAAGTCGGTGGAAGAGAGCATTTCCTGGGCAGCGGTGGCCGTGGCCTGGTCAGAAATGACAATGCCGAGGTTTTTGGCTTTCAAGGTGAGCAGCAGGTTTTGAAAGATCTGCTTGTCGATATCAAATTGCGTCAGGTTGGGGCCAACTTCCGGCCAGGCACCGCGGAAGAACCGGCAATAAATCTCGAAATCGTTCCGCGACTGGGTGACCTCCTGCTGGCTGACTTCGTGGCCATAAATGGTGCCCCAATCCGAAGGGCCACCGCTGCCATTGCCGCGGCCGCGGTTGGGCGTGCCCATGAACCAAAGCATTGAAATAACGGTCAAAGCGATGACCACAATCAGAATCCAGCTATGTTTTCTAAAAAACCTGAACATAATTTTGAGAACGCGAAGCCTATCCTGCCCGAAGGAACAAGGCAAACGTAAAAGGAGGCAGACTGAGAGGGTGGCGGACCGGGTTTGGGTGAGATAGAAAGATTGTTGGATGAGTGGATGGTGGATTAATTTCGGCGGCTTTTTTGGGTTTGGTAGCTGGCGTTTGGCGGGGGGCGATTTTGGTTGTTGTGGGGCAGGGAACATGGCGGGGGAAAATCGCGGTAAAAAAAGTGGTTTGATTTGGTCGGATTTGGTCGGATTTTTTGCGTTTTACGGGCTTTTTATCAGGCTGGATTTTCGGGAGCGGGAGGCTCGGGTGCATTGGGAGACCCGGGCGATTTATTCTTCGGGAGAGGTGGTTGGAGGCCGAACATTTCGTCGAGGGCGCGGTCCTTGGTTTTCGGGTTGGAACAGTTGCGGCAGATCAATTCGTGGATCTCGGGGTGTTCGGCCCATTCCTTGAAGTGGGCAATGACTTCGGCATTGGATTTTTCGCGTTCTTTTTCCTCGCGGCGGGATTCGCGGTCCAGGCGGGCGGCGTGATGATCGCCGCGGCGCAAGCGGACGATGACCTGGCTCATGCCCTGCAACACCTGCAACTGGCGGGTCAATTCCGGTGAGACATCGCCACGCCAATGTGCCAGGAGGGTGGCGTAACGGGCGGAGAGGATGGTGGCCATGTGGTCGGAGAGCCGGCCCTTGGTAGAGTGGATCAATTGGGCGGCATCGGCATCGAGTTCCTGGGCGTCATCGAGGATGCCCTGGAGGTTGAGCCAGTCAAGGTAGCCGCCATGGGTCCATTCGGACATGTTCTGGGCGGTGATGGGGCGACCGCCGAATTTTTCGGCGAGGACCTGGCGGGTTTCGGGGAGTTCATTGAGCCAGGCGACGAGATTGACGCCGGCTTCGCCGTTGTCCAGGCGGCGGTTGAGTTCATCGCGGATGGCACGGGGGAGGCGGGCGATTTTGCCTTTTCGAATCATAGGGGCTGAGGGGAGTTGATAGTTAAAATTTGATAGTTGATAGAGGGGATTGGCCGTTGAACATTTACATCTTCTTTGTCTAGGAGGATGGGGTTGGGGGCGGCGGTGGTTCTGACGGAGGGGAAACGCGGTCATTCTTTTCATCCCAAGCCTTTAATTGGGCGAGGAAGGCTTGTCCTGCCGGAGAAGCTTCGAAGGCATCAACACTGGCAAAGGCGATCTTGCGGATGGCGCGGATGCGGCGCTCGAAGATGTGGACGGTTTTGGGCGCGATGATGCGATCCAATTCATCAAAGGCCCGACGGTAATCGGGATTCAACTCGCGCCGAGGCGCGGTGCGTCGGTTGTCATTCACAAGGGAAGCTGAGCAGAGATCTGGAAAATTGAGAAGCGGTCACGGCGGATACGGCGGATACGGCGAACATTTTTTGGGGCCTGGAGCCCTTTTTTGGGTCTTGGGTCTTGGATCTGGGTTCTAGAGGGCTAAATTTGGCTGGGATACATCATCGGTAGAACGTGAATGGGGAAAACGGGAAGCGGAATTGGCCGAATTATTTTAGGGTTTACCGCAGAGGCACTGGAATACAAATTGTATCAATGCGGATCATTAAGGAAACCTTCCTTAAGGCGGCGGGACGGAAGCATCCGCCGGCGGCACGCCCGTTGGATGTTTGGCGCAAGGTGGTGAAAGCAGCAACGTGGCGCAATTTGATGGAGGTGCGAAAAAGCTATCCTGCAACGGACGGTGTGAAGGTCGATAGCGGGCGAAGGGTGTTGGTGTTCAATATCCGAAAAAAACGACTATCGGCTGATCGTGGCAGTGCATTACAACACGCAAATCGTCTACATGCTGCGTTTTATGACCCACGCGGAATACAGTGAAGGCCGCTGGAAAGAGGAATTGTAAGACCGGAAATGGCCCGGCTTCGAGCCTGGAACACACGAAGCACACCAACGCGCGGGTGTAACGCGCAAATCAAAAAAACGATATGAAAACGGCTCACGGACAAATTAAATTTTCGAGTCTGCCCCGCAATTATGACGGGTTGTGCCGTCTGCTCACGCCCCGTCCAATCCACGACAAAGTAGATTTTCAGAATGTCCTGGAAATCACCGATGCCATGGCGGGACATCATTTAACAGCGGACCAGGAAGATTATTTCGACCTGCTTAGCCGCCTGATTGAAGATTATGAAAAGGAACAGTTGGATGCGCCCAAGGTCAATGGCCTGGAAGCGTTACAACACCTGTTGGACGCTCATGAGATGAGTGCCGCGGATTTGGCACGGCTGCTGGGTGTTCACCGCACTTTGGGCGGGATGATTTTGCGCGGTGAAAGGCAGTTGACGCTGGCCCATGTCCGCACACTGTCGAAACATTTTAGTGTGTCGGCTGATCTATTTTTGACGTAACGGATTGGGTCTTGGGGCTGGGTTCTAGGGGTCTAAATTGGTCTGGCATACGTCATCATTAGAACACGAATGGGGAAAACGGGAGGCCGAGTTGGCTAAAAAACGTGATGCGTGATGTGTGATGCGTGATGTGTGATGCGTGATGCGTGATGCGTGATGCGTGATGCGTGATGCGTGATGCGTGATGCGTGATGCGTGAATTTGCGCGCAATGAGTGAGGTTTTTTAGACTGAATTTAAATCACAGATAGACACGGTCTGCAAACCTGATTCAGAACTGCTCATGAAACAGCGAAAATCTTTTCAATATCGCGGTAAATTCATCACTACTTGCCAAAGTTTTTCACCACTTTTCATGTCTTTCACTGGCAAGATCACTGACAGCTTGAAAAGTTGGCATGGCGAAGACATCGAATACAATCAGCAGAAATGTTTTTGGCTTCGCGGTCCATCAAAGTGTTTGACGTGGAGCCACTATTTTTCGCCGTCTGGAATTGGGAAATGCGGCCTCTGCGATCACGGCCATCCATGAAACCCTACTTTGCGATCGCTGCCTCCGCTCCCTGCAAAGGCCGCTGGCTTAATGCCTCATAGTTTCGAGCTGGAGGAAAAATTTGTCCGCTGTGCGGCTCGAGCTCAATGATCAAATCGGTCTTGTTACTCACCACCATTCCCAATAACCGGAAACCTTTGCCATCGCTGCTAATATTTCGGGACGATACCATGTCGAACGGTTTCAACATCAAAAAAATTGAGACGGTTTCCCCGGGCACGCCGGCGAATTCAAACCGGCCATCCTTTCCCGGATCGGCCCGCCAATCATCAAATGAATGTTCCAGTCCGTAAAAGGATCGGTTGCGCTCTTCCTGCTTGGTCGGCACATGATCGGCTGGCGGAGTGAGTTCCGTTCGGGCCAGCGTGAAGGCCGCCACGCGGGTGGGTTTGCCGTCTGCCATCTGCACCCGGCCGGCGATAAGGTAACCTTTTACGAGGTTCAAATCTCCCAGTTCGATGCGCGTACCGTCGTCCCCGGTTTTGATATGCTGTCGCGGCAACGCGCCGAGTTCCCGCAGGGACTGCATGACGCCGAATAAATAAAATTCCTCGTGCGGCGGAAGGCCCGAAAAGGTGAAGCGCCCATTCATGTCCGTGAGTGCTGAATCCCGGTTGATAAAATCTCCTCCGTTCACACCATAAATTCCGATTCCGGCATCCGGCACCGGCTTTCCATCCTTGACCAAGCGACCGGAAAGGCTGGTGCCCTGACTTAATTTGTATTCGTTCGTGCCGGGGCCCGGAGGAACTTCAGAAAAACTGCACGGTACATATCCGTTCGCTTCGATGGTAAAATCACAGCCGATTATATTTTCCCTGGCCCGAAAGACAAATCCACCTTCCTTGTCGGTGAATGTTACTCCGCCTCCGGAGTGCCAATCACGCCGGGTGTGAAGCATATGAACCTCAATTTTTGCCCCGTCCACCGGTTTGCCGTCAGCATTTGCCACATGCCCGCGCACCGTTTGCAGCAATTCATCTCCGGTTGGTGTTGGCAGCATATTTATTTCCAAGGGCTTGCCTGCGGGGTCCGCCCGATAAAACGCATAGAGTTCGTAGCCAGGCGCAGTGACGACACCTTCAAACGTCGTTTGTGCCAACCCGTCCAATTCAAAACTTCCATCGGCTTTCGTCATCGCCTGACGGTTGCAATCCGGGGTGTCATCAACATATACGGTTCCGCGCGCGGCCAGTGCTCTTTTAATGGTTACGGTAGCATGCGCAATCGGCTCGCCATTGGTGGTTAAAACAACCCCAGACAATGTTGATTTTTTGACCGGAGTTTGGGCCTCGGCGGAAGAAAGCCCGCCCCCAATGATGATCGCCAGCAACCAAGCCACCAGTGCGAACCCCGCTGCCGATGGTTTCCCATCAAAGATATTGGTTCCGTATCGGCTCAACGACGAATGCGTTCTTAAGAACGTTGACGGAATGGTCACCAAATTGATGCAGCCGTTCTTCATGGATGAATTTCTATGTGCGGCTATGCTCGTGTTTTTATGAAAGCTAACCGGAATTTTTCTGTCAAGGCAGATCCCTGGAAAGAAAGACGTGTCGCTGCGAGATAAAAACGGCAAGGGGAGAGCGGCTGGCGAGCCACCAACTCGCACCCCGCAACGGTTGGATGTAATGCAGCAGAGTTTCAGCGAGTTTTGACAAGTAGTGTTAAAAAGTATTTAACTTGCCGCTTTACTGACATTTTCTTGACGATAGCCTTCCATCCAGCAAGCAACCCCTGATTTATCCAGGAGCTTGTCAAACTCGCCACGAATGGACACGGATAAACACAATGGGGAGGGAGAAGACTTGACGCGAATATCACG
>Ga0206948_1012_pt1 | contig 60971 bp, 51 predicted proteins | sample Alteio_BWOrgHeat_FD_153236 | JGI IMG/M metagenome (GOLD analysis project Ga0206948, IMG submission 153236) | Enriched cells from forest soil in Barre Woods Harvard Forest LTER site, Petersham, Massachusetts, United States -... | ecosystem: Environmental > Terrestrial > Soil > Temperate forest > O... | reverse complement strand
TGGCGGCGTATTGGGAATGTTTAATCTTTTCACCGGTGGTGCTCTGGGTCGCATGTCTATATTTGCACTAAACATCATGCCCTATATAACCGCATCCATCATCATGCAATTGATGACTGTGGTTTCGTCTGAAATTGCCGCAATGAAAAAAGAAGGTGAGCAAGGGCGGAAAAAAATCAATCAGTATACGCGTTACCTAACAGTAATACTTGCACTCTTCCAAGGTTATGGCATTGCTGTAGGCATAGAGAATATTCAAACTCCTCAAGGCCCATTAGTTTTTGATCATGGCCTTTATTTTAGACTTCTTTCGATGATCTCCCTTACTGGTGGCACAGTACTGGTCATGTGGATTGCAGAACAAATCAACGTGCGCGGCATAGGTAATGGTAGTTCGATAATCATCTTTGCCGGAATCGTATCTGGTTTGCCTTCAGCCATGGCAGCTTTCTTTGAAATGGGCAGAACTGGGACTGTATCCACGATCTTTATGTTGATTATTTTTGCTCTGGTTGCGGGACTGGTTTCCTTTATTATCTTTATGGAGAAAGCGCAGCGCCGTATTTTGGTTAGTTATCCTAAACGCCAGGTTGGCAACAAAATGTTTGGTGGCGATTCCATGCACTTGCCCCTAAAGCTTAACACTTCTGGTGTGATCCCTGCAATTTTTGCTAGCTCTCTCCTTCTTTTTCCTTTGACTATAGCTGGCTTTAGCCAAACCTACGAGCCGGGCAGCTGGAAACAAATTGTCTCCCTTTATCTCGCCCATGGAAAGCCTTTGTATATTGCCTTGTATGCATTTATGATAGCTTTTTTCTGCTTCTTTTATACTTCTGTGATATTCAACCCGGAAGATACAGCTGAGAATCTGCGTAAAAATGGTGGAGTGGTGTTAGGCCGCAGGCCAGGCAAGCATACTGCGGAATACCTAGACTATGTTCTCACCCGGGTTACTGTACTTGGCGCTTTATATATGATACTTGTTTGCGTCATACCTGAAATTCTTATTTCCGAATATCAAATTCCGTTTTATCTTGGTGGTACAAGCTTATTGATAGTTGTAAACGTAGTTATGGATTTATTCACACAAGTGCAAACTCACCTATTGAGTACTCAATATGAAGGGCTGATCAAGAAAGCCCGTTTGCGAGGGCGCGTTTAATGATAGTAATATTATTAGGTGCACCAGGGACAGGTAAAGGAACTCAGGCGGAGCTGCTTGCAAGATCCCTTAGCATACCAAAGCTCTCTACTGGTGAAATGGTTCGTGCTGAAATTCAGTCCGAAACCACACTTGGAAAAAGAATTCAGGAAATCAACAATTCTGGTCAATTGGTTTCAGATGATATAATGATCGAGCTGGTCAATACTCGTTTGGAAAACAGTGATTGTCAGAATGGCTTTATTCTTGATGGCTTCCCCCGCACACTTCCTCAAGCTGAGGAGCTCGAAGTAATTTTGGCACGCTTTCCCAATAATCAAGTATTTGTCATTAATTTTGATGTTGAAGAATCAGTATTGGTTAAGCGTTTAAGTGGCCGTTTCACTTGCAAGTCCTGTGGCACTGGCTACCATGTAACTTTCAACCGCCCTTCTGTTGAAGGAGTTTGTGACAAATGCGGATCGCATGAGTTCATTCACCGATCAGACGATAATGAAGAAGCGGTTAAGATTAGGCTTAAAGTTTACCAAGATAAGACTGCACCGCTTATTAATTACTACAAGAAAAGAGAAAAGCTTTACGTGATTAATGGTATGCAGTCAATCGATGCAATTAGTGAGAATATAAAAGCACTTATTACTGGAAAGAACAGTAATTTTGCTGTAGTATAGCAAACTGATTGTAGAATTTTATTTTAAAGAACATAGTAGGTAATCAATTCTTGACATAGACGAAGAATTGGCTATCATTTTTGTTCACTTGTAGTTAATTGCATTTTTATAGAGGTATAAGTGGCTCGTATAGCAGGTGTTAATATTCCGACAGGAAAGAAAACTAAGATCGGACTAACATATATATTTGGTATTGGTGACTCAAAAGCGGAAGAAATTTTGAGAAAGGCCAGCATTGATGGGGAAAAGCGTGTTAATTCACTCACTGAAGATGAATTGATCAGACTCCGTGAAGTTATCGATTCGGGATTTGATGTTGAAGGAAAGCTTCGCAGTGAAATTGCGAGAAACATTAAGGATCTAAAAGATATGAAATGTTATCGTGGTCTTCGTCACATCAGAAAGCTCCCGGTTCGTGGACAGCGTACTAGTACCAATGCACGTACTCGTAAAGGTAAGGCAATACCAATTGCCGGTAAGAAAATGGCAACTAAGTAGTTATAAGGAAAAATTAGAATGGCAGTAGCAGTAGCAACTAAAAAAAGAAAACGCGTGGTACCAGTCGCAGTAGTACATATTAATGCGAGCTTTAACAATACCATAATAGTAGTCGCAGATATGCAAGGTGACACCATCACTTGGTCATCCTCCGGCAAAAAGGGATTTAAAGGCTCAAGAAAGGCCACTCCATATGCTGGACAGGTTACCGCTGAAGAAGTAATGGAAAAGGCTAAGGAATTTGGGGTAAAAACTGTTTCCATAAAAGTAAAAGGGCCTGGTTCGGGCCGCGAATCTGCAATACGTGCAGTAGCGAGCACTAAAGAAGTTACAGTTACAACTATTACAGATGTAACACCGGTACCGCACAATGGTTGCAGGGCGCCGAAAAGAAGAAGGGTATAAACGATTAATTGTGGTTAATTTACATGGCAGCTAAAGTTAAAAGTAAGGATGCAGTTCAGCAAGATGGAGCAAAGAATATTATTTCTTCAAACTGGACTTCGCTAATAAAACCAACACAGTATCAGCTTTAAGAGTAACCCGCTTGCGCTCACGTCCACCATATTTCACTGCTGTTTTTAAAATTGAGCCTCTGGAAAGAGGTTTTGGCATTACGTTAGCAAATGCACTCCGCAGGATTATGCTTTCAACTTTGCAAGGAGCAGCTTTCACTTCTGTGAAAATCGAAGGGGCTGACCATGAATTCAGCACACTTACCGGCGTGAAGGAAGATGTTACAGACATTATCTTAAATTTAAAGCAAACCGTAGTGAAATATGGTGGACGTGAGCGCAAGCGGGTTACTCTTAAAGCTGTAGGCCCTTGCAACGTAACCGCTGGAATGATCGACACTCCTGCTGATATTGAAATTGTTAATAAGAACCTGGTTTTATGCACTCTTGCTAAAGATGCAAAACTCCACATGGAATTGACTATAAACTCCGGAAAAGGCTATGTTTCCGTCAATGACAACCGAAGTGCTGATATGCCACTCGGCGTAATTCCTATGGACTCCATCTACTCACCGGTTAAAAGAACTACTTTTAAAGTGGAGAACAGCCGCGTGGGCTCTGAAACCGAGTATGATAAACTTTATTTGACCATAGAAACCAATGGGTCTTTGTCTCCTGAGCTTGCATTAGGGCTTGCTGCTAAAGTAATGCAAGAACAATTGCAGCTTTTCATCGGCTTCGATGATAAAGAGGATTCTGCTGAGGACGCTGAGGACGCATTGCCATTCGACATCAACTTGCTTCGCAAAGTTGATGATCTGGAGCTTTCTGTGCGGTCGCAAAATTGTCTTAAGAATGACAACATTGTATATATTGGTGATTTAGTGATTAAGTCGGAATCTGAGATGTTAAAAACTCCGAATTTTGGCCGCAAGTCGCTTAATGAAATCAAAGAACTCCTTACTTCGATGAACCTTAAATTTGGAATGGAAGTGCCAGGTTGGCCTCCGGAGAACATTGAGGAAATCGTTAAGAAATATGAAGAACAGTTAGGTTAGTATATTAGAAATTAAGGTAAAATTATGAATCATGGTAATAAAGGCCGTAAGTTTAGCAGAAGCAGCAAGCATCGCAAGGCGCTCTTTTTAAATCTAGTGAAAGCTATAATCCGTAGCGGTCAAATCAGGACTACCTTGCCTAAAGCTAAGGATTTAAGGCCTGTCATTGAAAAAATGATTACCCTCGGGAAGAAAGGAGATCTCGCTGCACGTAGGCAAGCTGTGAGCTTCCTGCGTGGCGATTGCCCTGAAGTTAGCAAACTTTTTGGTGAAATTGCTGAGAATTGCAAAGACCGTAATGGTGGATATACTCGTGTACTCCGCAATGGTTTTAGAAAGGGAGACGCTGCACCGATGGCTATCATTGAATTTGTAGATAGAACTGCAGCAGCTAACTAATATATATACTCAAAGTAAAATTCTTTGAGTATCTAGCAAATAAAGTTTAAGCTAAGGAATAAACCTTAATGGGTTGCTTATGAATGCATTGCTTAAAACATTTGTGACTTTAGCTATCGTTTTTATTTTCATGATTTGCGCGGGCTTGGGCTATATTATCTATACTGTGAATCATTATTACCTGCCCTCCCCTAGCCGTGTAGTCATTGAAAAAGGCCAAGGGCTTAAAGAAATCTCGGCGATCCTTGAGTCAAGCAGAGTTATCCCCGATAAATACTCGTTTACTGCGGTATTATACTATAATAGCAATTACTTAAGGCATTTCATTATCCCTGGCGAGTATGAGTTTTCTCAAGGTTCTACACCTGCAGACGCGCTCCACAAATTGTTTAAAGGTGACCGGGTAGTTCGGAAAGCAATTATCCCGGAAGGGTATACATCATTTCAAATCACTAAGTATATTGCGGGATTAGAAGGGCTTAATGGTGAAATAACCACGCACTACCCCGAGGGGTACCTTATGCCGGCTACCTACTTCTATTACTGGGGCGATTCCAGACAGTCTATACTCGATAAGATGCATAAAGAAATGACCTCTTACCTTAGCAGCAATCAAATTGCGAACCCCGCAGAAACCCTCACTTTAGCTTCTATCGTTGAAAAAGAAGCCAGAGTTGCCGAAGAAAGGCCCATAGTAGCATCAGTATACCTTAATCGCATGAAATTGCGCATGCCTTTACAGGCGGATCCCACTGTAATCTATGCTATTTATGCGGGCAAAACCGATTTTAGGCATAGCCTGACTAAGCAGGACTTGTCCTATGATTCACCCTATAATACCTACACAAACCGCGGGCTTCCTCCGGGGCCGATTGCTAACCCTGGGAAAGCGGCTATTCAAGCCGTGCTTAGCCCGGCTTCAACTACATACCTTTATTTCGTTGCTGATGGCACCGGCAGGCATCGCTTTGCGACTTCACTGGTTGAGCATAATAAAAATGTGCAAATCTACCTGGCAAGCCTGAAAAACCAGTCATAATGGCCTTTTGGTTCAGACTTTGTTACTAATCAGCAAATCTTTTGAAATGCACAGATTTTCGTGCTTAATTTTGTTGCAATGCAGCGTTTTAGGTGTTATTATTATATTATAGATAAGAAATATGGAGCTATTCTTACAAAGTTATTGTTTTCCTCACTTACCTAAACTGAGTGCGAAGTCAATAAAAAAATTAACCATTTGTTAATAATTTGTTTAACAGGACGGTGTAAGAATGTGCTATTATAAGTAAATATATATTAATGCCTAACCTGAAATTTTTTGGAGGCTTCTTATGGTTAATGAAATTAAATATCGCAAAGAATTAGACCACTTGCGTTCTGAGCATCAGGCAATAGACAGCCAGATCTCTGAATTGATGAGTTCCAAGGTTGTAGACCAATTCAAGGTGCAATCCTTAAAGAAGCAGAAGCTGCGTGTCAAAGAAACCATTATGAACCTTGAGTCAATTTTGATGGGCGACATAGTCGCTTAGAGTCGTCTGGTTCTTTGCCAGATAGTAAGCCCCCTGATCACTTTGTGGTGGGGGGCTTTTTTATACCTGTCCCCCTGCGCCAAAGCTTTGGGCGACACTCCTTCGCCTAATCGGCTACGGTTAGCCTGGCTTTAATAAATTAAAATCTTAAAGTGAGCGAATAAACTGGCGTAAGCCACCCGTAGCCGAAGGCGTAGGGTGGCGAAGAGTATAAATAAACGATGCTCTTTTAAAGTTATTGCTAAGCAATGCTCAACTAACCCATGCTTATATTTTACAATTCTATTGGTTGGTTAAACATGGCATATACTCTTAAAACCTTTGATACAATGAATACACGCAGCCTTGATGAGGTTTTTCAAACTATTCAGGAGCTCGCGCCGGAACTCAAAGCCACACTCCAAAACGATCACTTCTCGGTAAAAAAATATATCACTATCGAGAACTTAAAGGCTGTTACTAAGATTCCCGCACTCACAGACTTTATGAAGACGCTTTTTCAGGGCACTCCACCCATAGCAAAAATTGGGGATGATGTTTCAATCCGCCTTGATGATGAGGCTAGTGCACTGATCATCTTTAGAGATGTAAAACTGCACGAAGTCAGGCAAAAGCTATTTGATGATTATACCATGTACACTCACCGCCATGCTTTTAAAGTTGCGGAATTTCATGGTTTCACTGGAGTAGCTAAGCTGACAGATAATGAACCAGGTGAGTATCGGCATTTTGGTGGAGCTGTTATCCCTAAAGGCGCAGTATCTGGCAGGTTCTATATACGAACTGATGACTATTACAATATCCGCTATTTCAAGGGTTTTCAAAAGCTTAAGCCCGGGGAGCTTTATCCTAAAGCCGACAAAGGTTCGCTAAGCGTGGAATTTGATATAACGGAAGCCCAGGCAAGAACATACTTTGATAAAATTAAGAGCGACGATATTAAAACCCGGGAGAATTATACCAAATTCGCATTCTATCTTCCGCACACAATTAGATCACCTGAGTACTTAGGCAAAAATTGCTATGACTATGGAAATGAAATTTTTAGAGCCTTAGGCTTTAATGGCACATACTTCGACTATATTAAAATTGATGAAGTTAATGTGAAAGATCAGGGGGTTATGTTCCAATGGATGGATTACTCCAGAACCGATTTCTTTGCCAATTTCCCTCTGGTCTGGGAAGTAGCAATTGCGCCCTATACTTCGATACCTACATCAATTATTACTCTACTTAGTTATTTCCAATGGTTTGCCCCATTCTCAAACATTCACCCCCTTTCTAGTAAAGAGACCTTTTTATATACAAATAGCGCTGATCTTCAAAAAGTGAATGAACTTGGAGAAACCAAATTACATGTAGCTTTGCTTGCACATAAATTTGATTTAGCTAAGGAGTTTCTTAACAATGGTATTAATGTTGATGCCCAAAACAAAGCTAACATCTCTGCACTGGGGCTAGCAGCCGGCCTGCCTGCGTCTCAGGAGAAGTATGCCATCCTTAAAGAGATGATTGCACGCACTCAAAATATAAATTTACCAGAGATCGATGGAACTGCGATTCCGCTAACTAAAGCAGTATTAGCGAACGATTTGGAGGCCGTCCGTATGATATTGTTAGCGGGTGGAGATTTCAATTTCAGAAACGATAATGGCGACAACCTCGTGCATTTAGCAACGCAGAATAATGCCTATGATGTTGTTTATGAACTTTACAGAGCTAACCCTAGCCTAATGATTGAAGATAACGGAGAACATCAATACCCAGTTGCATTGGTTTGCAATAATGAGGCTTATAATCAGAGCTTATTTACGAACATATGCAACGAATACAATATGGCTCTATATAACAAAACATTTGATGAGCTCTATCATCGGGTTCCTGCTGATCTAGAGTTTTAACTAAACCCGAAGCGACGGAGTACTGTTAGTTGTATACTCTAAAATGCGCCTAATCTCCGTCACTGCGAGCGTAGCGCGGCAGCCCAGTCTGAACATTTACCCATCATACGTAACGAAATGCTTGCCGAACCGAAGCTCGAAAAGAGCGTAGGTTGGCGAGTCCGAAGCATGACACACCCAATTTTTGAAAGGCGAAGAGTAACCAAGTCTATTTTTTAATTGATACTAGGAGCGCTAGCCGATGCCTATCCTTTATAGGTGAGGCGACGCGCGACGACGTAGCAATAAAAAAGAGAGTTGGTTAAAGACCTCTGCATAAGGAGGATTTTTGAGATGATTATTTGTGCGATAGGATCGGAAAGCCGCAGTGTACCACTATGTACATGAGGACTTGAGAACCGCATTGTGCAAATAAGCGCTCAAAAGGACCCTTATGGAGAGGTCTTTAGTGGGAGAGGCGCTCAGAGTATAGTGCCATCCCCTTCACTAAGTCGATAGCTCTCATCAGCTGGAAGTCCTGCGCTTCTTTATTCGCCCCACTTAGAGATGGTGGGATCGGTTTTTTCACAGGTTTCACCTTGCCGTTATCTTTGATTTCAGGCTGAGGCATGCTTGCTTTTTTCTTCTCCTCTTCGCTTTGCAGATGCCCAATCAGAGAAGACTCAGAGCCTATCTCATTTGCCTTTACTGGCGTGACTACTGCTTCTTCTACAATTACATCCGGTTCAATTCCTTGCGCCTGAATCGAACGGCCGGAAGGAGTGTAGTATCGCGAGGTAGTTAGCTTGATTGCGCTACCCGATGGCATCAAAGGCATGACTGATTGTACTGAGCCCTTACCAAATGATTTAACCCCGGCTATCAGAGCGCGTTTATTATCTTGAAGCGCACCCGCTACGATCTCCGATGCTGAAGCTGAACCTGCATTTATGAGTACGACCATCGGCAACCCTTCGGTGATATCGTAGCCTTTTGCTCTAAACACTCGGTTGGATTCAGGAATTCTGCCCTTTGTAGAAACAATAATGCCTTCTTCCAAAAACAGCTCGGTCACTTCTTTTGACTGCTCAAGAAGCCCACCAGGGTTGCCGCGAAGATCAAGGATTACCCCTTTGATTTCAATTTTTTCCTCATTGGCCTGTTCAAGCAGTTTATAATACTCTTTCTTAAGCAAGCTGGCGGCATTTTCACTAAAGCTGTTCAATCGTAACCAGAACACTTCTCCGCCTACAATTTTGGATTTAACCGGAACAATCTTAATCAAATCTCTTATCAACATTATTTCCAGTGATTCCCCGGTAGATTCACGATATATAGAGATCTTAACTTTAGTTTTCGGTTTCCCTCTTAACTTTTCTACTGATTGCCCTAAGGACAATCCCTTCACCATTTGCCCATCTACCATGGTTATATAGTCACCGGTTTTAATACCTGCCTTATATGCCGGACCATCTTCATATGGAGAAACAACTTTAATAAAGCCTCGCTCCATAGTGACTTCAATACCTATGCCACCAAACTCACCCTTAGTAGTATTGCGCATCTCCGCATATTCTTTTTCTGATAGATAAGAAGAATGAGGATCCAAAGAGGATAGCATGCCTTCAAGGGCTGATTCTATCAGCTTCTGATCAGTAACTTCGTCAACATAATCCTTCTTCACTTTCTCAATCACATCTTTAAAAAGGGCATTGTAGTCCGAATCCTTCTTCCCATTAAAGAAGTTAGAAATAGTATCCTGAGAGAATGCCTGAGCAGGTACAAGCGAAAGCGCAAAAAATAGCAGAGTAGATGGTCTTATCATGTCGATATAAAATTCCTTATATACTTCTGAAGTTAAGCCAAAAAATCAAATAGATCAAAGGCTATCTTAATATGCCACCATTTTATATTAATATAGTTTTGTGGGCCCCGTCGCAAACAGGTGAGTTTTTACTCTGCTTGCAGCCGCAAAAACCAACGGTTTTGCTTTCGGTAGCCTGATAAAGCAGTGGAGAAAACTCTGTGCCGACATGGGATCCATCACAAAAGGGTTGACTCTGGCTTAGCCCGCACGCGCACCAGTAATATGATTTACCTGCCTCAACATCAACTTTCACAGATTTGGGTACAGCAATTTTTGGCAAAGATTGATTTTGCATAAACTCCGGTTGTATTTAATATAAGTTTGCCCCTATTATATGCTTATTTACCTATTAGGAAAGCGATGAATATAATTAAGCATTTAGAAATCTATACAGATGGAGCCTGTAGCGGCAATCCTGGCCCTGGGGGCTGGGGAGCAGTACTGATTTGGGATGGTATTGAAAAAAAGTTATCCGGCTACGAAGAAGTGACGACAAATAACCGCATGGAGCTTAAAGCTGCCATTGAAGGTATAAAGTCCATAAAGCGCGAAGTGCCTTTGAAAATTTACACTGATAGTCAATATGTCAAAAACGGAATTACTCTTTGGATGCCTAAATGGCTGCGTACAGACTGGAAAAATGGGAAAATTAAGAACATTGACCTCTGGCAGGAACTTAACTCACTAGTGCATAGATTCTCAATTGAGTGGCATTGGGTGCGAGGCCATGCCGGAGATAAATATAATGAGATGGCAGATGAACTGGCGCGTAACGCCATCTATAATAATTTGGTGAAGTAAGTTATGAGCAGGAAAGCTGATTTTGGTTTTAAACAAGTTGCTGAAGAGCAAAAGCAATCTTTAGTTCAGGGCGTTTTCTCAAGTGTCGCCCATAAATATGATCTTATGAATGATCTGATGAGCTTTGGTATGCATCGCTTGTGGAAGCGCGAACTGCTTAAAGAGATTACTCCCTGCGCCGATCAGACACTTTTAGATGTCGCAGGCGGGACGGGAGACGTAGCGCATATGTTCTTAAAGGCGGGTGGTAAGAGTGCAACCGTTGCTGATTTAAATAAAGCAATGCTGGCCAGTGGCAAGAAACGCTATCCAAAGGGTATCAAATGGGTACATGCCAATGCTGAAACTCTGCCTTTTAAAGACCACCAGTTTGACTACTACACTATCTCATTTGGCATAAGGAATGTAACCCATATCGATAAAGCGCTTAAAGAAGCCTATCGTGTATTAAAACCAGGTGGCAAATTTGTTTGCCTCGAATTTTCCAATGTTAATAATGCCGTTGTTCGCAAACTCTATGATTGGTATTCGTTTAATGCTATCCCCAAAATCGGCAAAATGATTGCTAATGATGAAGATGCCTACAGATACCTGGTTGAAAGTATCCGCCGCTTTCCTAAAGCCACACGGTTTGAACACATGATAAAGCAAGCCGGTTTTAACTTTACCGAATTCCATAAACTCACCTTCGGCGTCGTTGCCATTCACATTGGGTATAAGTAGGTAGTGACTATTTCATTCAAATAGTTATAATAGTATTCAAGTACTCGCCACGCCTCTCGTAGAAGCGGACCACGGCGAGTCTCTATACATGCCGCACACAATTTTTGAAAGGCGAAGGGTACATGTCCCGAGTAGATAGAAAAGTAGAGAGTTTGATTCATAGCTGGCTGGATTATCTGGCAAAAAATCGAGGCTATTCAAAGCACACATTAAAAGCCTACCTTACTGATATCTATTATTTTTTGCAGTTCGTCACCAAACACTTTGAAGAGACCATTACTGTAGCTACATTGGAGAAACTCACTCTCAGTGACTTCAGAAGTTGGCTGGCAGGGCGCAAGAATTCAGAGCATAAAACCAGCTCGAATGCCCGTGCTGTATCTGTATTGCGCAGTTTTTTTCGCTATCTTATCAAGAACGAAGAGTTGGTGAATCAATCGGTTTTTAGCATCCGCATCGTCGACAAACATAAACCTTTGCCCAAAGCTCTGAGTATTGATGCCTCGCTTTTAGCTACCAGCTCAGTGATGGCAATGTTCCCTGACTGGACTGGGTTGCGCGACTATGCTGTACTTCTTCTCCTTTATGGGTCAGGGTTAAGGATAAGCGAGGCTCTATCTTTAAAGGCTAAGGATTTCCCAACTGCGTCAAACATGTCTTTAATCATAAAGGGGAAAGGGAATAAGGAACGGGTTATCCCTGTTTTACCTATCACTTTGCAAGCTATAAAACAATATAAGAAGGCGTGTCCGCACGATATAAACACAGGGCTGTTATTTCGGGGCAAGTCGGGAAAGCCTCTGAATTCATCAACCTACCGCAAGCGCCTGCAGGATTTGCGCAAATTTCTCAATCTGCCTGAGTATGCCAGTCCCCATGCTTTTCGCCACAGCTTCGCTACACATTTACTGGGAAGCGGGGGAGATTTACGCACCATTGGGGAACTGTTAGGTCACCAGAGCATTTCTACCACCCAGAAATACACAAAGATCGATGCTGAAGGTTTAATTAAATCCTACCTCAATTTCCACCCCCGATCTGAAAGTAACCAAAAGAATTAGTCTTCGAGTTCATCAATTAGAGAAGCGATTTTATCCAGACCGAACTGCCAGAACTTGCGATCTTTTGGGTTTAGGCCAAATGGCTTAAGGAATTCATCGTAGCGCAACCTGCCTCCGGAGGCGAGAGCTTCTAAATACTTTTCCTCAAAATTCTTCACCTTGCCGCTTTCATAAACCGCATATAAAGAATTGACGAAACAATCCCCAAATGCATAGGCGTAAACATAAAAAGGCGAATGGATAAAGTGTGAAATATAGGTCCAGTAGGGGGCATAATCCTTATCCAGCTTTATCGCCTCACCTAGCGATTCACTCTGCACCTTCATCCAGATCTGGTTAATTTGATCTGAACTTAACTCGCCTTGCTTGCGTGCTGAGTGCACCTCACGTTCAAATTCACAAAAAGCAATCTGACGCACCACTGTATTAAGCATGTCTTCCACTTTAGACGCTATAAGTGCTTTTCGGGCTTTAGCTCCTTTTTCCCTCTTCAACAGAGCTCGGAAGGTAAGCTGCTCTCCAAACACTGAGGCGGTTTCAGCAATAGTTAGCGGCGTGCCGGCGATTAAGGCGCCTTGCTTGCGGGCAAGGTACTGATGAACACCGTGGCCAAGCTCATGAGCAAGTGTCATCACATCGCGCACTTTATGTTTATAATTGAGCAGTACGTAAGGGTGCATTGATGGAACAGTGCCATGGGAGAATGCCCCAAACATTTTGCCGGGCTGTGCTGGAACATCAACCCATTTCTTGTCAATAAATAGGCGGGCTATTTTAGCCATAGCCGGAGAAAAATCATGATAGGCCTTCATCACTATATCCACGGCTTCTTCCCATGGGATCTTGCGGTCAACTTCAGCTAAAGGCGCATTTCTATCCCAATAATTCAAAACCTTTTTACCCATCCATTTAGCTTTTATTTTGTAATAACGATGAGAGAGTTTTTTGTAATTAGCCTTAACGGTTTTAATTAGAGTTTCGATCACTTCATCTTCGACATAGTTTGCAACATTGCGCGAAGAAATAGGCTCTTTAAAACCCCTTCTCTTATCTTCGATATCTTTATCCTTAGCCAGAATATTGGTGATAAACGTAAAGGTATCTAAGTGGGTGTTTAAACCTTGAGAAATCGCTTTGGCGGCATCGCGCCTTACCGTGCTGTTATGAGAAACATATTGTTCCATGATTTCAGCTAGGGTAAGCTCTTTGCCTTTTAATTTAAAACGCATCTTAGCTTCCAGCTGATCAAAGAATTTTACCCAGGCAGACCGTCCGGTTAAATCCTTTTCATGGATTACCTCTTCTTCTTTATCGCTTAGTTGATACTTCTTCCAGGCTCTTACATCCCTGATATAAGGCGTGTAAAATGCGAGATCCTTTTGCTTAAAAAGACCGCTGAGCTTTTTTTCATCAAGTCGATTGAGCTCTAATGAGAAGAAAATTAGCTTTGCTGAAACGTCATTTATCTTTTCTTCAACATTCTGATAGAAGGCCTGTTTTTCCGGGTTAGACACTTCTGTAGCGTAGTTCAAGAAAGCATAGCTTGCCAGCTTGCCAATGAGGTCGCTGATTGCTTCATACTCTTTGATCGCCTTTAGTAAAGCCGCAGCAGTCAGTTTTTCCACTTTACCTTTATATGCCTTCTCGAAAGCTAAGGCTTTACTAAGAGCTTTTTCCATATCTTTTTTAACAGCCGGGTCTTTAATGCTCGCATAGAAATCTGTAAGATCCCATGATGGTAGATTCTCTTTTTTTACTTTGCCTGCAACTGCCATATAAACCTCAGTAAATTATTATGTTGCGTTATATTACAACGAATAAACTTCATTTTGCAAAGTGAATTTTGCCAGTCCGGGCCTAATACAAGTTAGACTGTTGCGTGGAGTTTCCTCGACTTTTGGAATTTTTAAGGGTAAAATAGCAATATACTCAAAGCATTTACTGGGAATATATCAGAAGGTGGAATGAAACGTAACTTGCTCACAGCTTTAGTTCTTGGAATAAACAGCGGACTGATTTATGCTCTGCTGGGCTCGACCATGACTGCTTACCTAACTGACATGAAAATTGAGCTCGTGACTATTGGATTCCTAACCTTAAGAATGATGCCCTATTCGCTCAAATACATCTGGGCCCCAGGTGTTGATAGTCTTAAGCTTAACTTTTTCCCTGCGCACTTTGGGCAAAGGAAAAGTTGGATTATGTCCATGCAGATATTACTAGTCATACTTATTGCATCTTTGGGCTTGATTGACCCAAGCCTTAATCTACCGCTTTTTTTCTGCATGGTTTTTGTCACTGCATTTGTTGCAGCCACCTATGATATCGCGATGGATGCCTACCGCATAGAACTGTTTAAAAAAGCCGTAAGCAGCCAGGGAAATTCCTTTGTCATGCTCGGCTGGCGAATTGGACTTATCACCTCAGCTGCATTCGGATTATATCTTTCGGCATTTGTTAGCTGGAACTGGGTATTTATTATTCTCGCAGCTTTTATCTTTCCCTGCATTGCTGTGGTTTACTTTTCTGAGGAGACCAGAGTATTTGCTTCTTCTCCTAAAGCCTTCACTTTCAAAATCTGGTATAAAGAACACTTCGTGCAACCCTTCAAGTCATTCATTAAACTGCCGGATTTTTATATGATTATTTTGCTCATCGCATTTTATAAAATGAGCGATGGGTATCTTGAAGCTATGCTTATCCCGTTTCTTCGGGAGATTGGTTTTTCTAAAACCGAGATAGCAACTCTGAGCAATACCACTGCTATATTTGCTTCCATCTGCGGCACCTTTGTTGGCGCCTATTTGTTCGACAGGTACAATATCATCAAGGTGCTATTCGGTGCGGAAATTCTTGCCGCTGCCACTAACCTGCTATTTATCATCCTTGCCAACACCGGCAATGTTCCTGAATTTCTGGTACCGATTGCCTTTCTTGAAAGCTTCTGTTCAGGTATCTGTAATGTTGTGCTCATCTGCTATATGAGCAGCCTATGCCAAAACCGATTTACTGCTACCCATTATGCGATACTCATTTCCATCTCAGGCTTAAGCAGAACTTTGATGTCTTCTTCATCAGGATTGGTTGCCAACTACCTAGGCTGGGAACAGTTCTTCATCATATCTACACTGCTCTCTATCCCTTCACTTATCTGCATCAGTTACTTCCTCAACAAAGGCACTATCACATACCGGGTCAAAGAGGCGGTGTGAGCATGAACATGTATAAGCAACTCTTTAAGAATGGGCAAATCCAACTACACAAAGGACAATGCCAGCAACAATATAGAACCAGCCAAGACCTTTCATGTATTTGATATAAGCCTCGGGGCTGAGCAACCTTTGCGCAATACTGGTTCTTTTCCAAAACCAGCGTTTGAACAGATCCGGCTTTACCTGATAAATAACCCCAAACGCGATCAATACTATTCCGAGAACAACAAACAACATATTTACCCCATATTATGGTTGTCGAAAGCTTCTCAACTCACTATTACATAAAATTTGAGTTTTGATAGTACATATTTAATAAGAAACCCTTTGCACATTTGATTTATATCTGCTACATTTACAAACTCAGAATCGAGAACTTTGTCCACCGTTCACCATTTATAATTCAAATAGCGCCAAATCTCCGTCATCACTAAGAGCTTTGCTCCGTGGGGACCCAGTATCTTAACGCTTACGAAATCTTTAATAAAATAATATACTGAGTGTATAAACTGGTGTCAGCCCGCCTACGCTAAAGCTACGGCGCGGCATCCGTTCCGCACGCTACGCCTTGATAAATCACGTCGTAGCTAAATTTTGCCTTTGGCAAAATTAGCGAAGACGGATGGCGGAAGAGAAGAGATTCGAACTCTCGATACCTTGCGGTATACACACTTTCCAGGCGTGCGCCTTAGACCACTCGGCCACCCTTCCGTATTTAGAATTTTATAAACATATACTACTCTTATGAAAAAGCAAGTACCCAAGCATTATTGTCAATCCGCTTCAGTTTTGTTTTTTTACGCGGGCAACTTAAGAAAACTCTTGCCAGTAAGCGCTTTGCGCATTACTAATTTAAAATGATTTAGCATTATAAAAATGGTTTAATGACTGAGTTAATATTTTATCTGTTTGGAGCATTGCTGACATTATCAGGCGCAATGGTTATAACCCTGCGCAATCCTGTACATTCCGTATTGTTTCTAATTTTCGCATTCTTCAACGCAGCCGCACTCTTCATCATGATCGGTGCAGAATTCATAGCCATGATCCTGGTGATCGTTTACGTTGGTGCTGTAGCCGTGCTTTTCCTTTTTGTCGTCATGATGCTCAACATCAATATCGCAGAATTAAAACAAGGCTTCTTAAGATATTTGCCTATCGGGTTGGGCTTAGCCCTGCTCATCTTCGTTGAAATTCTTATCGCTATGAACAATTCAATGGAGGGCATGTCGGAAATACCTACTGCCAATAACTCAGTTCACATCACCAATACCACCGCGATTGGCCATGTACTTTATACAGATTATTTTTACGTATTCCAGGCTTCAGGTGTTTTATTATTAATTGCTATGATCGGAGCCATTGTCCTCACATTAACTCATGGTAAAGATGCGAGGCGCCAAAGTATCTACAAGCAAGTAATGCGGGATCCAAAAGAAACTATAGAATTAGTCAAAGTCAACAGTGGCAGCGGAGTTAAAGTATGATGTTAGTAGGGAACATTTCTTTATTTCATTTTCTGGTGCTGGGCACTTTGCTTTTCACCATTGGAGCCTGTGGGCTGTTTATCAACCGCAAAAGCGTGATCACAATTCTGATGTCGATTGAACTTATGCTTCTTGCCGTCAACCTCAACTTTGTTTCATTCTCAATTCATCTCAAAGATCTCGGCGGTCAGATTTTCACTATCGCCATACTGACGGTGGCTGCAGCAGAAGCTGCTATCGGCCTTGCCATACTGGTAGTCTACTACCGCAATAGTAAGACCATTGATATCTCTGAAATAAACAAATTGAAGGGGTAAAAACACATGTTGCAGTCTTTAGATAACATCGCCCTGCTTTTGGTTTTTATGCCGCTGGTTGCCGCTGCAATCGTTGGCCTTACTACTAGATTTATAGGCGACAGGCCGGCCCAGGTGATAACCTGCACTTTGGTGTGCTTATCTGCGCTCTTTTCGTACTATATATTTCACCAGGTCATATTCCACTCGCAATCAATACATATCAAGTTGCTCAACTGGTTTTCCACTGGGACCTTTGTTGCTAACTGGACGATATTTGTCGACTCCCTGACCGCTGTGATGTTCCTAGTAGTAACCACGGTTTCAGCGCTGGTTCATGTTTATTCTGTGGGCTATATGGGGCATGATGAGTTTAAACCTCGCTTTATGTCTTATCTTTCCCTGTTTACCTTCTGTATGCTTATGCTGGTGAGCGCAGATAACTTTGCCCAGCTTTTCTTTGGTTGGGAAGGCGTGGGGCTTTGCTCTTATCTGCTCATTGGCTTTTGGTTTAAAAAGCCAACCGCTAACGCTGCCGCTATTAAGGCTTTTCTGGTTAACCGCGTTGGCGACTTCGGCTTTGCTCTCGGCATCTTTCTTCTATACTGGACCTTCGGTTCAATTGAATACGAAACCGTGTTTGAAAGTGTGGCCACATATAAAGATCAATTCGTTCCGTTTTTTGGCACAGAGGTCAATGTGATTACTATGATTTGCCTGCTTTTATTTATGGGCGCTATGGGTAAATCCGCGCAGATCGGTTTACACACCTGGTTGCCGGATGCTATGGAAGGCCCGACTCCGGTTTCTGCTCTCATCCATGCGGCTACTATGGTGACCGCAGGAGTGTTTATGGTTGCCCGGTGCTCGCATTTATTTGAATATTCTGAAGTAGCACTTGGAGTAGTGACTCTGGTTGGTGCAGTAACGGCACTATTTGCCGCCAGTATTGCGCTGGTACAAAATGACATTAAGCGCATCATAGCCTATTCAACATGTAGCCAGCTGGGCTATATGTTTTTTGCCTGCGGTGTATCGGCGTATTCTGCTGGCATATTTCATTTGACCACACACGCTTTCTTCAAAGCCCTGCTTTTCTTGGGTGCAGGTAGTGTGATCCATGCACTGAGCGATGAACAGGATATTCGCAAGATGGGGGGTTTATGGAAAAAAATACCCTTTACCTATGGCGTAATGTGGATAGGGTCGCTTGCTCTTGCTGGGATTTATCCCTTTGCTGGTTATTTTTCTAAAGATATAATCCTTGAGGCTGCCTATGCATCTGATACTTTGTGCGGGCATGTCGCATACTGGATGGGATTATGTGCAGCACTCTTTACCGCTTTTTATTCCTGGAGACTAATAATTCTTACGTTTCATGGCAACCCGAGAGCTTCTCAGGAAGTTATGGATCATGTGCATGAGTCCCCACTGAACATGACCATTCCTCTGTTTTTACTCGCAGCGGGTTCAATTATCTCAGGTTATATCGGCTATCATTACTTTGGTATGGTTGAATATGAATCCCCGTTCTGGAGTGGCGTGTTACATACTTTATCCCAACATAATGCACTTGATGCTATACACCATGTACCTGAGTGGGTTACACTTTCACCATTGATTGCCGGGCTGAGTGGCATTTTAATCGCATACACGATGTACATGTTTAAGCCAACTTTGCCACAGTTTGTATATAGCAAGACTCAAAAATTATATAATATTCTACTTAATAAATGGTATTTTGATGAGTTTTATGACCTGATATTGGTAAGATTTTCCAAGCGGTTGGGTAGGTTTTGCTGGCGCAAAGCCGATATGGTATTTATTGATGGTATGCCTAACGGGATGGCATCTTTATCAGCTCTTATGGCGCGCGCTGTCAGTATTGTGCAAAGCGGATTTATATATCATTATGCATTTGTAATGCTATTTGGATTGCTGTGCATTTTGAGCTGGGCGTTGTTATTGATGAAATAATATAAGGTAAGGTAATGAATTTTCCCATTTTGTCATATTTAATCTTTTTGCCCCTGATGGGAGCATTACTCATACTTACTCTTCCTTATAAAAAACTTGCGGTTATAGAAAGCCGATCAAGAATTATTGCACTGATTACTACTATTATCACTTTCATACTTTCACTTGCGCTATGGCATAACTTTGACGAAGCGGTATCAGGTATTCAATTTGCTGAGCGCAGCGAGTGGATTGACGGCTATAATATTTACTATTACTTAGGGGTAGACGGGCTTTCTATCCTTTTCATCCTTCTCACCACTTTTCTCATGCCTATTTGCATTATTTCCAGCTGGCATTCGATTACTCATCGGGTGCGGGAGTACATGGTTTTCTTCCTTATTATGGAGACCCTGATTCTTGGAGTTTTTTGCGCCCTTGATTTTCTGTTGTTTTACCTCTTCTTTGAATCTGTGCTCATCCCTATGTACCTTATTATTGGTATATGGGGCGGTAAAGATCGGGTTTATGCAGCATTCAAGTTCTTTCTTTACACCTTTGCCGGGTCGGTTTTTCTGCTGATCGGCATCATCTATATCTACTACCAATTGGGTACAACTGATATGATCCTGCTCAGGGAGCTTGCTCCGAGCTTTTCTCTGGAAGTGCAGAAGTGGTTATGGTTGGCATTTCTCGCTTCATTTGCCGTCAAAGTTCCTATGTGGCCGCTGCATACCTGGCTTCCCGATGCTCACGTCCAGGCTCCTACTGCTGGATCAGTCATCCTAGCAGGCGTACTCTTGAAGCTAGGAGGATATGGGTTGCTCAGACTTTCTTTGCCGTTACTGCCTGATGCGTCTCTCTTTTTTGCCAATTTCATGATGTGGCTAAGTATCATCGCGGTAATCTATACTTCTCTTGTTGCCTTAATGCAGGAAGATATGAAGAAGCTTATAGCTTATTCTTCGATTGCCCATATGGGCTTTGTCACTGCAGGTTTATTTTCATTTACTCTCATAGGTATTGAAGGCGCGATATTTCAAATGGTTAGCCATGGGTTGATTTCTGGAGCGCTTTTCCTTTGCGTGGGAGTTGTTTATGATCGGATGCATACCAAAGAAATTGCTTTTTTTAATGGTCTCACAAACCGGATGCCGAAATATGCCTTCCATTTTATGGTGTTTATGCTCGCAGCCGTAGGATTACCGGCAACTTCTGGTTTTGTAGGCGAATTTATGGCTTTGGTTGGGGTGTTTAAATATAATAAGCTGCTCGGTGCACTAGTCGCAACTGGCATCGTGCTTGGAGCAACATATATGCTTTGGTTATATGCACGGATAATGTACGGCAAGATTGTGAATCCCAAACTTAACGATATTGAAGACTTAAATAAAATCGAACAGATTTCTTTTTGGCCTATCACTGCCTTGGTCATACTTTTAGGTATTTATCCCAATAGCATTTTAAATAGCGTTCATGTGGCTGTAAAACAAGTTGAAGATGTTTATATTGCACAGAGTGAGCCCGATGAAGTTATTTCAAGTTTAATCATCATTGATAATGAGTAGATAGTTTATATGATAAATATTTTTAACGACTTGAATCTAATCTCGCCCGAGCTCTATCTGATCTTAGGTTCAATGTTTGTGCTTTTGACAGTGTCATTTTGTAAAACTCAACAACATAAAGCTGCGATTTTCCTTTGCTTTATCACTGCATCTTTTGCCTTAATAATCCTTTTCTTTCAAGCCTTCAATTTTTTCCATGAAGAGAATGCTACTCGCGAAGTGATTTTTAATTCCATGCTCAGCGTCGATCGTTATTCAATATTTAGTCGCATCTTAATTTTGGCGAGCGGTATAGTGATTATTCTTATGATGTACGCCAAAGCAACTTTCCAAAAAGAAAAGGATTTTGAGGTGCCGATACTTGCTTTGCTTTCAATTGCAGGAATGATGTTGATGGTTGGTTGCACTTCGCTTATATCACTTTATGTAAGCATGGAAATTATGAGTTTGCCGCTTTATATTCTTGCGGCATCCAAGCGTGATGATTCGATATCTACTGAAGCGGGAATGAAGTATTTCATTCTAGGCTCGCTATCGTCGTGTCTTTACTTATTTGGAGCGTCTTTAATTTATGGCTTTACCGGGCAGCTTTCTTTCGATGGCATTTTCCAGGCGGTGGACAATCGGATTGACCCGGCGCTTTTATTTGGCATCATCTTCATCATTACTTCCTTCTGCTTTAAGATTTCTGCAGTTCCATTTCACATGTGGACACCGGATGTCTATCAGGGATCACCAACAATAGTAACATCATTTTTTGCAACCGCCCCAAAGGTAGCATCGTTTACTTTATTTGGTCGCCTTTTATTTGACCCATTCTTTGGTGCAGCAAATCAATGGCAGCAAATTGTGATCTTTATCGCTTTGGCTTCGATGCTGATAGGTAGCCTGGGCGCCATAGTTCAAAAGAATTTCAAACGGTTGCTTGCCTACAGTTCGATAGGCCATATGGGCTTTGCTTTATCTGGGTTTGCTTCCGGTGAAGAAAGCGGTATAAGCAGCGCCCTGATCTATCTTGGGATCTACGTTACTATGACCCTTACCATATTTGCCTGCATTTTAATGCTGAGAAGGGATGGCGAAGAGGTTGAAAATATTTATGAATTAAATGGGCTGGCAACAAATCACCCTTATATGGCTTTTGCCATCGCGGTAATTATGTTTTCTATGGCTGGTGTACCCCCGCTTGCTGGGTTCTTCGCTAAGTTTGTCGTATTGCAGGCTCTGGTTGCAAACAGCTTATATATTACCGCCGTGATTTTTGTGATTGCAAGTATAATTGCAGCCTACTACTATCTAAACGTGATTAAAATTATGTATTTTGAAGGCAATGCAGTAGCGCTGGATAAGCCTTTTTCAATAATTTTAACCAGCATTGCTGCCGTTGGCGTTGTTATTAATCTCATTTACTTTATCTTCCCTACATCACTCTTTGATATAGCAAGAAGTACTGTTGAGTTATTTATTAGGATTGTCTGATATGATTGAATCTTATACTATCCAACAATTTGATGAGCTGCCTTCCACTCAGGAATATGCTCGTACACTTATGGGCACCGGGCATGCTAAGCATGGAGAAGTGATTAGCGCGATGAATCAGGTCAGAGGTTATGGCCGACAGAAGCGTCCGTGGATCGGTGGCAAAGGTAATCTTGCTATATCTATCATTCTTACACCAGGTGGGAATAGCGCAAATTTTGCTCAGTTGTCCTACGTTGCTGGAGTCGCACTTCGCGATACTATTTCTAAATATGTGCCCAATTCTAAGACCGAACTAAAATGGGTAAATGACATTCTGATTGATGGAAAGAAAATCGGCGGCATTCTGATAGAAAAAGTGGGTAATGTCGCATTTATTGGACTAGGTGCCAACCTGGTTAAGTCTGCTGAACTCGAGAAATTAAACGCCTGCTCATTGGCTGATTTTACCTCAGTTCCTAACCTGCCAGAATTCTTGGCTCAATTGCTGGATAATTTTAAACACCAGTACAACAGTTGGAAGGCCAGCGGGTTGACGCCGATTAGAAATCAATGGCTGCAACATTGCAAGGGTCTGGGTGAAGAGATAACTATCAAATTTCCCAAGGAGGAGATCTCCGGCCTTTTTAAGGATATATCCACAGAAGGCAAGCTCATAGTACAAACCCCTACCGGTACACGGGAAGTTGACGCCGGCGAGATGTACTTCGCATAAATATTCTTTTGCAGACCCCAGGTTATATGGTATAATCAGTGCATAATTAAATTATTATGGAGCACACCATGGGTTTTGTAAAAAATATCAAAAAGAAAGTTAAGGAAGCTACTGATAAAGTTGGTGATGGTTTTGACAATGTACACGATAATGTCAAAGATAAACTGAGGCAGTTAGACGGTGATAAACATGAACGTGTGGAAAGCTGTTTTAAAAAGCTGAATGATGCTAATATTAAGCTTTGCTTTGCTGCGACTTCACAACCGGTTACATCTTATGAGCAAATTAAAGATGTAACTATCGGCAGAATTGATGCGGTTGGTGAAAAAGTTCAGGATTATTGTTTATCCGAATTCAATGGCAAGGGAATTGTTTTATGTTCGAGTATTGTCATACCAGACAATACCGACCTTTAAGCCTGTCCAGTTATTGTAATTATTTCAAAAGTAGCTTTGACCCCATCACCTGAGGCAAAGCTATTTTTATATTCCTGATCAACCAGATTAAAATATTGCTTAGGCGGACATCTTTTGTCGCGCATATATAGGCAGTTCGAGTGCCCCATAGCTTTGACAAAATGCATGAGCTTAAAGACATCGGCGAATTCAAGTGAGATGCACTCAGTATCAGCTACCGGATTTCTAAAACCGGCGCGCTGAATTAGCGCTGCCGCATCCCGGATATCGATCATGGGGAATATTCTCGGGGAAGTGCCCGATAAATGTTTGCTGTCTATGGTTGCAAACGCCTGTCGCAATTCTCTTAGGGTGCGCCCACCATATATAGTTGCGAAGAATACTCCGCCCTGAGCCAATAATTTGCGATACTCTGCCAATACCGCCGGTATATCATTAATTAAATGAAGTGAAAGTGTTGACACTATCAGGTCATACTGTTTCTTAAGGCTGCCAATGTTCTCTTCGTCAAGCGACTGCATGTTGTGACACTCTGCGTTCTTCACCTTAAGCTTACTGCTATCAAAGCCAGGACAGTTATAGAATAAAGCACTCTCATAATCATTTTTAAAAATAGCAGCGCGCTCGCCAATACTCTCTTCAATCTCACGCATAAGCTGATTACTTCCCGAAAGCGAGCGGGCGTGATGGAGTTTGTAAAGTGAGCGATCAAATATTTTGCTGGCTGGCTGCATAAACGTTATTGAAATTATTTCATAGCATTTTTACACAGTGCTTAGCCTAAACGCAATGTTTATAGTTGCAAAAAATGCTAATAATTCGTATCGTTACCCGATAGTTTATTACAATTACACAATATTTGCAGGAGGCACTATGTCAAAAGACCAGGTTACAGAACTTAAAGATATCATGTATTCATATGTTGATATCTTGCAAAGCACTATGGGAGCACCCAGAGTTGCCCAGTTTAACGGGTTTCTCGCTTGGGTAGCCAATCTAAAAATAGAGAATGAAGCTAATTATCTCCCAGTCGCAAATCTTAATGCCTTTAATATGGCTAAACATTTTCCCGATTTTGCAGAAACAGAACAATTCAGAACACTCACTAAACATGCAGATGCGGAGACGCTAAAGACTTTACAGTTTGCTCATTCTGGGAATACTGAAGCTAATTATAAGGCCTTTGTATCTGTTGGATCTGTATATTCACAGGCCTTCTCCTTCTTCAATGAACATGTTCAAGAAATCGTTGAGTCACAAAACCATAATCATGATCATGCTGAACCGTTGCATCAGACTCCTGCTAAAGTTCATGATGAAGTCTAAGTTAATAGTTGTCTCAAACGTTAATATTTAATATAGTTATTATGTTACTAACACAATTATATAATATTTAAAGAGGTACTTATGTCAGAAAATCAAATGCAACTTCAAGCTATACTTGATTCCTTTAAAGCTTCTAATGAAGCCAACAAAGATCAACCTGCTGAAGTTCAATTTAGTAACTTTGTCGCAATGGTTTCAGGTTTGGGAGATCAAACTTCAGACGATGTTAAAGCCCCTCTTACCAACCTAATGGTGCTTCATTTACAAAGTCAATTTTCAAACTTTGCTGAAACCGATCAATATAAACATTTGGCATCCCTTGGAAACCAAGCTGAAGTCGATTCAGTGCGAGCAGTTTTCTCTTCTCAAGCCGGCGATACTGAAGCAGCGTTAACAGCAATAAATCCAGTATATGGCCAAAGTTATCACATGTTAGGTGATGATTTTTATCAACTTCACAGCACATTGCAAGCTCCTGCTGCAGTACATGAAGAAGTTTAATTTCATTACTAGGGTGTGTTAAAGCACACCCTATCTTTCTTGAATCTTCGCTTTAAATTCTAAGCAGTTTTAGCTTCTGGGAGCTTAATTCGGCACTCAACTATATTTCCTTTGTCCAGGTATTTTACGGAAGTAAACCCTGAATTCATAGTCATCATAATTCCGCGCCCATTAGGATCCGACAGTCTTTTAGGATCAAAGTTAAGAAAATTTGAGTAATCAAAACCCGTTCCCTGATCAGTTATCTTAATTGAAATTTCTGAGTTATTCTTCTCAACATGAAGAGTAGCAATTTTATTTTGGTTATCAGGTAATTTAAGCCTGCGAGTCACCTCATCTTCCCAGCACTTTTGCATTTTAAGCTGCCCCTTCTCCTTATAGGTAATACCTAAGTTGCCGTGCTCTACTGCATTTACTAAAAGCTCGGTAAGCCCAACAATCATGGTTTCTGGATCAGGAAGGCTGCTACCAACTAAAATCGCTAGTGCCTTTGCTTCTTCGAGGGTTCTAAAGTTAAAATCTCCTGACCGAAGCATTACCATACCTTGACCATATTCTTTAATCTCAGCCCTTAATTGATTTTTTCTGCGAGCATCATCATTTGCGGCTCTAATTATGGCAAGAAATACCTCTTTTGTATAAGGTTTGCTCAAGTAATAGTATACGCCGGCTTTAATGCCTTCAGCTACCTGGTGGCTGGCGGTAGCTGCGGTTTGCATGATAATTGGTATGTCGCGGAAATTTTTCATTTCCTTGAAATGCTTGATGAATTCCATGCCATCCATATTCGGCATCATGCGATCAAGCACAATTACATTTATACTATCATTCGTTTTCAAGGCTTCCAAAGCCTCAACTCCATCATGAGCATTGATTGACTCAAAATTCGCCTCTTCAAAATACTCTTTCATAATGTCAAGGTTTAGCTCTTCGTCGTCAACTGCTAGTACTTTCAATTTTTGTAACATGTTTTTCATCCGATTTAGTTTTCACTTCATCATCGCCTGCATTATGACTAACTGGCAATAAAAATTTAATAACTGCTCCTTTACCTTGCATATTTTCCGCCCAGATTGTGCCATGATGAGCTTTGAGTATACTGACCGCGATAGAAAGACCTAGGCCAGTGCCTCCACTCCCTTTATTGGTCTTGCTGCTTTGAGTAAATTTATCAAAAATCAATTTGAGTTCATCTTCAGGTATGCCAATACCCTGATCCTGTATCGCGACAAGCACTGCGGGCTGTTCATGCCCATTATAGCTAGTCTTTGAGTCAGACAACGTAATGGTAACAGTGCTATTTTCTGGTGAAAACTTGATCGCATTAGAAGTGATATTAATAAACACTTGCACGATTTTTTCAAAGTCTAAAACCAGCATGGTATTTTTTGTTTTCACATTAACTTCGAGAACAATTCCCTTTTCATGTAGCAAAGAGGATAATTCATCCTTCACCTGATTTATACACCGGAGAATATCTGCATTGGAAAAGGTGAAATCCATTTTGCCAGCTTCCAGTTTGGATAAGTCCAAGAGATTGTTCAGTAAATTTAGCAGGCGGCTTCCACTGACATTAATATTATTAAAATACTTATAAATCTTATCATCAGCGTCTGCCAGTTTTGACATACCCAGTTGCGAGTAGCTTAGCATTGCATGCATCGGCGTTCTGAGCTCATGAGACATATTTGCCAAAAATTCTGTCTTGGCAATATTCGAGGCTTCTGCTTCCTGCTTAGCTACGAGTAATTCGCGGGCATTTTCTCTAAAAATACGCGCGGACTGACTCATTTGACCAATCTCATCTTCTGAATCAACGTTAGGTACCTCAACATGATAATTACCCAATGAAATTCTCTCTAACGCGTTAGTAATTGATGATATCGGATTGGTAATATTTCTAGCAGTAACAATAGCAACAGAAACCCCTAGTATTAAACAAACCACAATTATCAGAATTATGAAGATGAACTTTTCATAGACCTCTACCTTGATTTTATCAAGCGGCATACTCAGGCTTAGTGCCCAGTTTTTATCAAACGACTTAAGCTTGATTGGCGATATGATTTTAAAAATACGTTGGCTGGTTATACGGTCTATCTCTTCCCTTATATATGAATCACCGCCATCAATATATTTCTTAACATTTTTCCAACTTTTTACATCGCTATCTTCCCTGCCAATCATCTTGCGATCTAAATTGACTAGATACTTATTATCGTCAGATATAATGCAGCTGGCCGTTACCCCATATTCGCTAAGGTTTTCGATTATTTTCTGGAAGTACCCCATATCTATGTCTAGACCAACTACACCTAAAAAATCCCCTTCGCTATTAGAGATAGGATAAACAATAGAAGAAATGCTCGCTTCCTTACCACTTATTTTTGAGTTATAAGGGTTCATCATAATTTCATGTTTTGCTGATTTTACCAGCTGATAGAAGTTACCTTTATCTGTGTTGCTGTAATACTGCAACGGCTTGAGGGTTAATTTGCCATTGTCTTTTACCCAAAATGAGGCAAACCTTCCCGTTTCATCATTGCCGGGGTTATTAGCATAAACAACATCGTTGCCATCAAGAGCATTTTTCTCCCACATGGTCCAGACTCCCGCGACCATCTTATTTTTCTCTGCTATATCCTTGAGAATTTCCGCTATGGCTTCCCTGGATACATTGCCTGAATGCTTTATATCCTCGATGACCAGAGCTAAAAGTCTCACCTGGCTGTTGATATACTCCACATCTGCACTCACCTGCAAGGTGGTACTCGATGCGACTTCTTCCACGGTGGCTTTTATCCGCTCCTCTATGTTCTTGACTGACATATTAACTATCACTGGGAAGGTCAAAACCACGCAAAGCACAAACGGCACTACCGCAGCGAATAAAACCTTCAAACGTAAGCTCCAGTCTTTATATGATGTCATTAATACCACTCACCTGTTATAAAGATTAAAGGACTGCAAGCAACCGTTGTCAACACTCAATGCTTGGAAAATAGGTAAAAAAAGGTTATTCTATAAATTACCATATAATTTATTAACTTACTTCATATGCATAAGTGGATATATTTTTTTAGCCAGAAAGAAACTGATGGTAACGCTTCTTTAAAAACTCTGCTTGGGGGTAAGGGAGCAAATCTTGCGGAAATGTGCTCCATTGGATTGCCAGTCCCTCCAGGATTCACGATAACGACTGAGGCTTGTAATGATTATTATAAGTCCGATGGAAAGCTAAACGATGAAATCAAATCACAAGTGCTAGCTGCATTGGAAAAGCTAGAGAACCTTACTGGATTAAAACTGGGCTCAAATACGAATCCACTCCTAATTTCCGTGCGTTCAGGCGCACGCACCTCCATGCCGGGGATGATGGATACTATCCTCAACTTAGGTCTCAATGATGAAACAGTAGAGACCCTGGCGAAAAAAACTAATAATCCTAGATTTGCTTATGATAGCTACCGACGTTTGATTCAAATGTACGGGGATGTGGTGCTAGGCATTGAGCATGATAAATTTGAGTCGTTGCTTTCAATACAAAAGCGCATGGCGGGCGTCACCCAAGATACTCAACTAGGAGCTGAACACCTAAAACAGCTAGTTGCTGATTATAAAAAATGCATACTGGAATGCGGTAAAGAATTTCCTCAGTCTGTTATTGCGCAATTGTGGAGCGCAATTGGCGCTGTGTTTGAGTCCTGGATGAATGATCGCGCAGTGAAGTACCGGCAAATAAATGGCATTCCCAAAGATTGGGGCACTGCTGTCAATATTCAGGCCATGGTATTTGGCAACCTCGGTGATCATAGTGCGACTGGTGTGTGCTTTACCCGCGACCCTTCTACCGGAGAAAATGCATTCTATGGTGAATATCTTATAAATGCCCAGGGTGAGGACGTGGTAGCGGGCATAAGAACCCCTGCTCAGATTACCAAAAAGTATCGGGAAAAAAATGGCTCAGCAACTCCAGCACTTGAAGAGATTATGCCAGCTGTTTATAAGCAGCTCTGTGAAGTCCGTGCCAAGCTGGAAGAACACTATCGTGATATGCAGGACATCGAGTTTACAGTGCAAGAGAATAATCTATGGATGCTGCAGACAAGAAATGGAAAGCGTAGCGCCCAGGCTGCAATTAATATTGCTGTTAACTTGGTACAGGAAGGCCTGATCTCTAAGCAATCTGCGATTTTAAGCATTGATCCCAAACAAATTGAACAGTTACTACACCCCACACTTGACCCCAATACGCGCAATGAGAGAATTAGCAAGGGACTACCGGCTTCACCAGGCGCTGCCTACGGGAAAATAGTGTTTTCTTCTGCGGAAGCTGAGAGATTAAATGCAGATAATGTTATACTCGTTCGCAATGAAACCAGCCCGGAGGATATAGGGGGCATGAATGTGGCGCAGGGCATACTTACTGCGCGCGGCGGCATGACTTCACATGCTGCAGTAGTAGCGCGAGGTATGGGCAAGCCCTGCATAGTTGGGGCGGGCGAACTAACCATAGATGTGATTTCCGAAACCATAAAGATTGGAAACAAAGTCCTGCGCAGTCATGATGAAATTACTATCGATGGCACGACGGGAAATATTTACCTGGGTAAAGTGACAACGGTTACGCCGAAAGTTACACAGGAGTTTTCTGAGCTAATGAGCTGGGTTGATGAGCTTCGTACCCTAGGCGTGAGAGCTAATGCAGATACTCCACAAGATGCAAAGGTTGCTCGTGATTTTGGGGCTGAAGGTATTGGTCTTTGCCGTACGGAACATATGTTCTTTAAGCCAGAAAGGCTGCATGCGGTTCGCGAGATGATTCTTGCAGAAACCAAGGAACAGCGTGAAAAAGCATTGGCGAAAATTCTTCCCTATCAGCGCAATGATTTTAAGGAGATATTTAAAATTATGGCTGGCTTGCCGGTTACTATACGGTTGCTTGATCCCCCGCTACATGAATTCTTGCCTAAATCCGAGAAAGATGTCGAAGCCTTAGCTAAGAGCCTTGATATCGCACCAAATTTAGTTCGTGAAAGGGTTGAAAGTCTCACAGAGTCAAACCCTATGCTTGGTCATAGAGGTTGTAGGCTCGCTATAACCTATCCTGAGATTTATGATATGCAGGTAAGAGCTATTTTAGAAGCTGCGGTAGAAATAGATGCCAATATTCATCCTGAGATTATGATTCCATTGGTACTTGACGTTCGGGAAATCGGCATAATTAAGCGGAACATTGCCGATGTTGCTGAGCAGGTACGCAAGCAAACCGGTAAAAAAGTTAATTATACTGTAGGCACTATGATCGAGTTGCCTCGCGCCGCACTGCGTGCAGAAGAAATCGCAATTCATGCTGAGTTCTTTAGTTTCGGCACCAACGATCTTACGCAAACTACCCTGGGAATCTCCCGGGATGATGCTGGAAAATTCTTAAAATCCTATCAGGAGAGTGAAATCTTCGATGAAGACCCATTCACATCTCTGGATCAAACCGGCGTAGGTGAACTGATTAAATTCGCCTGCGTGCGTGGAGCCAAAGCACGCCCAGATATCAAGCTTGGCATTTGCGGCGAACATGGCGGACATCCTAAATCAATTGAGTTTTTTCATAGGGTGGGGCTGGATTATGTTTCATGTTCACCTTACCGGGTGCCTGTCGCTAGACTTTCCAGCGCACAGGCCGCGATTAGAGAAACAAAGGAAAACAATCCTTCTTCATAGTAGATCCTTTTTTCCACCTCTTTAGAGCTTTGAATGGCTTACAACAAGCCTGACTCACCTGCGTAATAAAAATATAACTTATTAGTTTTTTCGACTTGCTGCTGATATATATAAAGTTTAGTCAGCATTCCAACTAATACTAAATATTTTCCCATTTTCTTAATAAATTTTTAACACTTTGCAGCTATACTGGCTATAGTTGGTAAATTTTGCAGGGTTAATGTATGGCAAGTGAATTATTCGAAACAATAGCATCCCTTATTGAAGCAGGAGCTAATATTGAAGCTCGTCTGAAGTCAAGTGACGCTGATGATGTTGCACAGGCTTTGACTGAGAAAGATAATGAAGGCAACTCATTGTTGCATTTAGCAGTTAGCAAAAATAATGCAAATAATGCGGTAGAGTCGCTTTTAGACGCTGCTGAAAGCCATTCTAAATTAGCTGACGTTCACATGCTTGAGGACGCCCATGGCAATACACCACTCTATAGCGCATTGGCTAATAGTCATAAAGCAGCTTCAAATGAGCTGCTTCTCAATTTGCAAAACGATAAGGATCTTAGTGAAAAAATATACTTAAAAGTAAATGAGTTAGACAAGAAAACAGATTTACACCACGCAATTGAAGACACAAACCCAGTCGGAGCTACTAATTTATTAGAAGTAGCTGGAAAAGTTATGAGCCCTTCTCATAAAGTTATGCTTTCTACTGTATTACTGACTATGAGAGACTCCACCCCACACGGCATGACCGCAATTGAACGCGGGCTTAGTGACGAAAAAAATAAGAAGGCTATAGACACTACAAATGCTGTTATTTACAAGATGCTTGGTGATGGTCACCTTTTGGTTATGGAAATATTGACTTCACCAAACAAGATGAACCATTGCATGAGCCCTTTGGAACAAATCGTAAAACTAGACAATGTTGACCTATTCAAAACCATAATGGGCAAAGCAAAGGGGGAGAAAGCTGAAGATTATCAAGGAAAAGACGCCATCAAGGATATACTTTCTTATCATAATCCCGAAGGCAAAACTCTCGCAGAGCTTGCCTTTGAATATGGCGCAGATAACATTAATGCTTACATTATCGAGGGCATAAGCAGAGATGACTCTATAGGCAAGCAGTTGATCCAAGCAATTGGGAGCCTCAATGCTGCAAAAGCCGATGCCTCAGCTCAGCAAAAGCTGGATGCCGCTCAGCTAACTTTGCAAAAAACGCAAGAAGACCTAGAACTGTTAAAGATGAAACTGGACGTGTTAACCCCACAAAAAGATGTAAAAATTAAAATACTTACAACAGCCCAAGAGGCAGAACTTCACGCTCAGAAGATTGCTGAGAAAACTGGACAAGCCGCAACGACAGCAGCTAAACACGCTGAAAAAGCAGCTGAAAAAGCAGAATTTCAAACCGAGCGATATAGCTTAAAACCTGAATCAATGCCTGAATTAAAACCAACACCTGATGCGCATGGAACTAAATCTTCAATGACCAAGAATCAAAAAGACTTTGCTTTTCATGATAGGCACAGGGAGATTACCAAAGCTGCGTTGAAAAAACATCTTATCGAAGAAGCTCATGAAGACGCAAATGTGAAAAGCAACTTGGCAAAAAAAGCTGCCGTAAAAGTTACAAAAGCCACCAAAGTCGTTGCTGATGCAACGAAAGAAACACATAAGGCAGTATCCGATCTTCGCGCGCTTGAAGAAGAAATCAGGCTTAAAGAACAGGAAGCAGCAAATGCTGAAAAAGCCATAGCAGAAGCCCAAGCTCTTCAGTTTAAAATTCACGCTGGATTGGCAATAAGCAAAGCCCCACAAGCAGTTGAAGATATCAGTTCGCTTATAAAAAGCTGGATAGGTTACGACATGGCGAAAGGCTTGCAAGAATATAGTGTTTTAAAACCTCTAGCAACAGGAGCTGCCGGTATAACTGGAGCAGTCCTTACAAGCAATCCTGTTCTGGGAGTTTCCTCAATCTATCAAAACCAAATGACTCAGGACTTCATTGGAGGGCATTTCCTCTCTGCTGATAATTTAACTTACCTTAATGCTGCTGTTACAACTGGAATGGTTGCAGGAGGGGTGCTTTTAGGGGGTGTAACGCTTCCAGCTGCAGGTGCTATGCTAGGCCTTCAGGCCTTAGGTGTAGGAGTTAATTATGCTTTTGATAAAGGCAGCGCTTCACATGTGATATCAAAAGGTCTGGTAGATCTAGCCAGTACTGGTATGACCTGGTGGAGCACCCCTGGCGCATTGTTAAAGACTTTGGACGTAATTCACGGTGCAAAGATAGTAACAGACATGTATTTTAATTACCCTAAAGGCAACGCGCCCGCTATCATATATCCGAAGTGCTATACAGATGAAGCTTTTAAAGACCTTACTCCCGAAGAAAAGACTGCGTTTAAAGAGCACCAGGAAAAGTTTTTTCAAGCTGAGGTGGCAAAATATTGTAACGCTGTTGACGCACCGGATGCCGACTACTTACACTCAGCTTTTGTGGCACCATTGGATCACGATTATGCAGCCTAGCGACTCAATTTTTGAATATAAGAAATATATTTTGTTGTACGACTTACCATTGTTAGCTAACATAAGCTTTGATAAGCAGGGTAAGTTAGTTCAATGGTTAAACTTATAGATGGCAAGGCATATGCAGACAATCTCTGCCAGGAATTAAAAAAGCAGATAGCTCATTTTAAAGAGCAGCATCAGCTTGTGCCGGGGCTTGCTGTAGTGCTGGCCGGTGAAGATGAATCAAGCCAAATCTATGTTGCCAGCAAGATCAGGCGAGCCCAGGAAATTGGCATCAATATCTTTACCCATTTCCTGCCGGCATCTGTCGCCAAAGGTGAACTAATTGACCTCATACATAAGCTTAACCAGGACGCAAATGTCCATGGTATTTTAGTGCAACTCCCCCTGCCAGCAGCACTTCCCGAGCATGAGATCGTCAATACCATAGATGCCCAAAAAGACGTTGATGGTTTTACCACCTACAACATCGGCCTCCTGAATTCCTGGCAGGATTGCTTGGAACCATCTACTCCGCAAGGCGCACTGATGCTGATCAAGTCAGTTCTGGGAGAAGATTTAAGCGGTAAAAAGGCAGTGGTTCTTGGGCGCTCGCTTATTGTAGGCCGGCCAATGGCCAGCATTCTGGTGCGTGAAAGCTGTACCGTCACCTTACTGCACTCTAAATCAGTTAACATTGAAGATGAGTGCAAAATGGCTGATATAATCGTTTCTGCGATAGGAAAGCCAGGCATTATCAAGGCAGGCTTGGTAAAATCCGGAGCCTGTGTTATAGATATAGGAATAACCAGAGTTAACGGCAAACTTTTTGGCGATGTGGATTTCGAGGATGTGAGCCGTGTTGCCGGGTTTATTACTCCGGTTCCGGGCGGAGTTGGGCCTATGACTGTGGCATGTATGCTGGCAAATACTGTAAAGGCGATGTGTATACAACAAGGTGTTAGTTTTGAAAGTACAAATAGTTAAATTTATCAAATGCCTGTGGAAGGCGGTTTATGATGCTATTCAGCACGATGGCATCGAACATGCTGGCTATATATCGTTCCTGTTGATGCTGACCATTTTTCCTTTCTTGGTGTTTTTTGTCGCCATTGTCGGATTCTTTGGAGAGAAGAGCCTAAGCGACATCCTGGTACATCTGATATTATCGAGCTCCTGGGCTGGCTTTATCGACTCTCTCAAGCCGCGCATTATCGAGATCACTTCCTCTCCACCCCAGAGCCTGCTTACTTTGGCGATATTGAGCGCCATCTGGACAGCATCCTCGATATTCGAGGCGCTGAGAACCACCCTCAATCGAGCCTACCGCGTGTCTTCCCCGCCTAGTTATATCTGGCGCAGGATGTTCAGCATTTTGGAATTTGCCGTCGCTATCACCATAACGCTTGGCTTTGTACTCACTTTGATTATTATCCCGCCTTTAATGCAAATACTTTCAACATTTCTAAAGATCAAACCCAATTTTGGCACAAACTATTTCTCTCCTGAATTTGATAATCTTAGATATATGCTGGTATATCTCTTTACCTTCCTGCTGATTACCTTTGTCTATTATACCCTACCTAACCGCAAACAGCACTTTCTCAAGATGATTCCCGGCGCGTTGCTGGTGCTTATAAGCTGGATTACGTTCTCAAAGCTATTTACCTATTATTTGAGCAATTTCCCCCAGGTTAACGTGATTTATGGCAGTATCGCCGGGGTGATAATCTCATTGCTGTATTTCTACTTTTGCAGTATAATATTCATCGTTGGTGCTGAATTCAATTACCAACTCGAAAGGACATTTTACAGGACACGTAACCCAAAATGAGCTCCGTAGGCATTTTTATACCAGTAAGACTGGACTCGACCCGACTGCCAGGCAAAGCTAAGGCAAATATTGCTGGCAAACCCATGATGATATGGGTAGCTGAACAAGCTGTAGCCGCAAATGCCGGCGATGTTATCCTTGCCTGTGCTGATAAGGAATTAGCAGATCTGGCTCATAAGTATGGTTATAAGGCTATATACACCGGCGGAAATCATTTTGCGGGCACCGATTGCGTGCACGCCGCCTATAAGGCCTGCGGCAAGCTTTATGACATAGTAGTCAATGTCCAGGGCGATCTACCAGCACTCGACCCAGCTATAGTGGCCAAGATCATTCATAACCTGCGTGAATCCGGAGCAGACATTGCAACCGCCGCTGCACCGATTCAAAGCGAGAGCGAACGCACTAACCCCAATGTAGTCAAAGCAATTATTGCCTTTAATGGGCGGGCGCTCTACTTTACGCGCACAGCCTCCCCCCATGGCACCGGCGATGATTTCCATCACGTGGGCATCTACGCCTTCCGTGCAGCCGCGCTAGACAGGTTCGTCAAGCTCCCGCAGACCCCACTGGAGAAGCGCGAGCGCCTGGAGCAACTCCGCGCCCTGGAAAACGGCATGACCATATCAGTTGCTCAAGTAGACAAAGCCCCCCACGGCGTCGACACTCCAGAAGATCTCGAGTTTATACGCAAAAAGATGGAAATCTCAGTTTAATCGCAATTTCCTTTCGTTATTAATCTTTTATTAATGCTTTTATCATATCCTATTCTTAAGTGCTTAAACTTTGAGGATTGATATGAAGAAAGGAGGCGACCCAACACCACGTAGTAACAAAGAACCAAGTATTTCTAGCGCTTTAGAATCCGAACCAAGCTTAAGAGATTCAGAGTCAAGTGCTTTAAGCCAGGATCTACCTAGTAGAAGTTACAGTAACTCACTTTCTGATTCAGAAATGGGATCACCAACTGCTACTCCAAGAGGCAGTATTGATACAATCGTACCGTTCATACCACCAGTATATGAAACAAGCGCATTCAAGGCTTTGGCAAGGGAGCCAGAAGAACAGAGAAAAATGCTTATTCAAGCCAGAAGAGAGCTCGAGAACGATATTTCAAAAGAATTTAACAAGATTGCTGTTGAGCACACGTCTCAAATAACCAGCGTTAAAGCATTGGGCACTAGTCAAGCGGAAATTCGCTCTACTCTCAGCGATGTAGTACACCAACTTAATTTTAAGAGGTTGGAACAAAATAAGCTCAAAGTAAAAAGTCCACTCAAAAATCCAGAAAAGTCTTTGTTTGCACTAAAACCGAAAGAACTTGTAGCTTTGCAAGCTGAAGTTCAAGCTTTAGACTTAGAGATGTCCAAAAGCCTCAGTGATGCACAGTGGTCAGATCGTTCAGCAATATCTACGCATATACGCAATCTTAGAGAAATTAGCTCAATGATAACCTCTGTGCAGAAGGACAGGGAGGAACCAATCATTCAGGATAAAACCCTGAATGAGAATAAAAAGACTGGCAAAGTTCTCGCGGGCTATGCCGATACAATGAGGGTTAACAATGACATTGCTGGTGCTTACGCGGAGGTTCAAAGCCCTGCGAAAAAACTACTTAATGACATTAATGGTAATGCATCCAAAAAGATTCAAGGTCTTGAAAAAAAGTACTCAGAAGCACTTTACGAATTAGATGATAATATTACTGACTTTGATAAAAAAATCGCACAAAAAGTTCAATCTCAACCTAATCGACCATCAATTGACATAAGTCAGGCTACTGATGAGCAGATAAGAGCATTAATCCAATCCAAGGCAATAGATTCCAATGGCAATAACGTATTACACCTTATAATCCAAAACAAGCCTGCGCTTTTAGAAAAATTTATTAATGAGCCTGAACTAGAAGATCTACAAAAGCAGGTTAATGTTAATGGCCTCACTCCTCTCGCATTAGCTGCGCTAAAATTGGATAATAAATCAATGGAGCTGCTTTTAAACAATGGATGCGACCCCAATCAAACTATACCTCTGGCAGGCATTGGCATGGAACCATTGGAAATCAACATGAAAAGTATCGCACATCCCAAAGGCTCTGTACTTGATATAAATAAGATCGGAGTAAATAGAGTTTATTATGATAGGTTATCGTTGTTAGAACTAATGATAATTAGTGAAAGGCAAACCCCTAAAGTGGAAGCCGCAAGAAACCAGTATACAACATGTCTTGACATACTTTGTGAAAAAATACCCAACTTAAATGTTGGTAGTGGGAAGCTACCCCCATTAACATTTGCAGTAGCTGTAGGTTCACCATTAGCAGTAACAGCACTTGCAACCAAGGAAAAAGAAGTGACGCTTACGCAAGTTAAAAAGAAAAGGTTTGGAAAAGATGAGATTACTACAACCAAAATAAAGGAAAAAGTGGTTAACATAAATCAACAAAATGATTTTGACGGGAAAACTGCTGCACATATGAGTATGAAGAGTAGCAGTCCCGCTTTATCAAAACCTATAACTCAGACTTTAATTAATAATAATGCTAGCACTAATATACCCGATGCATTCGGAGTATCCCTAACCAAAGATTTTTATACAGAATCCGGTGGACATAAAGTAACTATGTTACAAACAGCTAATATATCTTATGGAAATTTAGGAAAATTTGGAAGCTTAGCCCCAAATGCGATGGAGCATTCAACATTATTTTCCGTAGGTGATAACCTCTTAAAAGATCCTATCCAGGTAGGAAATTTAATTACTGACATCTCAGCTTCTATAAAACATGATACTTCTGTGCCAATAGTGGGATTAGAGAGTCGATCGCGCCCACAGATAGTTACGCAAGAACTTTCTCAAGAGGAGCTGTTAGCCGCAGAAAAACCGGCTAAAACAAGGTTAGAAGAAGCACAAGCCGCAAACGAAAAAGCAAAAGAAGACTTGAAGCAGGGGAAAGAGGTTATAGAATCAGAAATTAAAGCACTACAAGGCAAGCTTACGCCTGCAACTACAGAAGAAGAAGCAATGCTAAATAAATGGCGTGCAATAGACATCAATCATAATGCAGCAGCAAAAGAAGCAGCCGAAAGAGAATATTTCAACGCAAGTGCAGTAGTAACACAACTCAAAGAAGAGCTAGAAAAAGTACAAAAACTCATCACAGAAAAAGAAGAGGTTTTAAAAAACACAGAAGCCCAGGTTAAAACAGCACAAGAAGCTCTAACAACAATACAAGGTAAGTTAGCAACAGTTGCTTTGCAAGCCGAAGCTATTGCTGCTACGCCTAAGCAACAAGTGCCAGAGGCTGATAAAGCGGCTGAGCCTGTTAAAAAAGCTCCGCCTCCGACAGAGCAAGCTGCATCGCCTGAGGTAGCGCCACCAACCGAAGCCCAGGAACCTGTGAAGGTATCGCAAGCCGCTGTAGCGATAACAGATGGCAGAACACCACCTCTTACGCCGCCGCCACCACTTCCACCTCCTCCTCTTAGTGATCTTGACAAAATTCCTCCACCGCCTCCAGGAAGTCCCAGTGCACCTGAAGCAGTAAAACCAACCGAGACTCAAGCTGTGAATAACGCAGGATCTCCTAAAGTAATAATGCATACCTCAACGCCAACAACGCGGGAAACAGCGGAAGTAGTAACAATTACAGGAGCACCACCGGTACTTCCTCCGCCTCCACCACTTCCTCCACCACCACTTCCTCCACCACCGCCACTTCCTCCGCCGCCACCATTCCCTCCTAAAAGAGTAGCATCAGAAGATATTGGAGTAAAAATACATACCCAAGAACAGCAAGCATTTGAGGCAGCAACATCTTCCGTAACCCCACCTGCTGCTAAAGCTCCTGAGTTAGTAAAACCAGCATCTCTTCTTCCTCCGACGACGCCACCTTCATTTCCTCCTCCGCCACCGCTTCCACCTGAGCAAACGACTTTTGAAGAGCGTTTACAAAAGTTCCATGATGCAATAGAACGTCATGAGGCTGCTGGCCCTCTTTCTAAGAGAGTATTGGCTAGCAAAACTCAGCCCCCACTTTCTAAAAAAGACCAATCCAATACTAGACAGATGGAATGATTCTTATTAGGATAACCGGAACCGAAATATGATTTAACTATGAAGATTCTATATAAACTTTGCAGCTCACTACAATTAGGTGAGCCCGTAATGGAGCCGGAAAAAGTGGCTGGCGGGCTGCTCCATAAAATGTGGCATGTAAAAACCGCCCAGGGTGCATACGCAGTAAAGCAACTCAACTCACATATTGTGACCAGCAGCATGCAAATCAAAGAACTGGAAACTTCCGAGAACATCGCACGCACTTTTGCCCAGAATAATGTGCCGGTAGCGGCCGCCCTAACTTTTGACAACAAGTCTGTGATTGAGTTAGACGAGGAGTATTTTATAATTTATCCGTGGATCGATGCTAAAACCCTTGGGCCAGATGAAGTTAGCATAACCCATGCGCAGAAAATGGGAACCACCGTAGCAGGCCTCCACAAGCTCGACATTCAACCCAAAGAACCTGTTAACACTCAGTATGATCTCCACCCAGCCGATATATTTAAAAACCTGATTGAGACAACGGTTGCAGGGGATTTTCCTTATTCCCCCACTTTAGAAAAGCATGCTGTCCAGGTTTTAGACTGGAACCAGGATTTTCAAAATGCCATACCACTTCTAAGCAAGCGGCTTATCATCTGTCATGGCGACCTTGACCAGAAGAATGTGCTTTGGACAAAGGATCAGGAGCCGGTTCTTATCGACTGGGAGTCAGCACGCCTGTTAAATCCTATGCAGGAAATGATGACGGTAGCTCTTGACTGGAGCGGCATTTCAACTGGACTGGTGTATCAGGATATCTTTACCAGCTTCCTAAAGGCCTATGTTGCAGCTGGCGGGAAGATCAATGAAAGCCAGATAATACCTGCATTTGGCGGGGTCAAGGGCAATTGGCTCAACTGGCTTTATTACAATCTGGAACGAAGCCTGGGTAAACATGTTGACCAGCACGAGGACCAGATCCTGGGTATAAAACAAGCTGGAGTTGCTCTGAATATTCTTATCACTATTGATAAAAATCTTGGAACGTGGATTGACATAGTACGTGGGCTTTAATTAAGCCACAAACTGTGATACTCTGGATTTAAATTATGGAGATATTACAATATTTAGGCGGAAATTTTTTCAAAATATTAACAATGGGACAGCTACTAAACCAGCAGTAATGTTTGGCGCACGCGCGCAGACAATTGCTCAGGCTCAAGCATCTGATGTTTATAGCTTGCTAAACACAAGCAAAGACGGGCTAAGCTCCGAGTCAGTAGAGGAACTCCGCAAGCAGTATGGGCTTAATGAAGTCGCGCATGAAAAACCCCCCGCATGGTATATACAGTTAATTCTTGCTTTTATAAACCCCTTCACCGCAATACTTGCAGTTGTAGGGATAGCATCATTTTTCACCGATATTATTTTTGCAAAGCCAACTGAGAGCAGTTGGGAAACCATAATTATCATCTCAATAATGATACTTATAAGCGGTGTATTGCGTTTCTGGCAAGAGTTCCAATCCAATCAGGCCGCACTAAAACTAAAGGCGATGGTGCGCACTACTGCTACTGTCCTGCGAACCGATATGGGAAAACCTGTAGAACTACCGATAGTTGAATTAGTACCTGGTGATATTATTCAGCTCTCTGCCGGAGATATGACCCCCGCCGATGTTCGGATTTTAAGCTCGAAAGACCTCTTTATCTCTCAGGCGGTACTTACAGGTGAATCCATGCCTGTGGAAAAATTCAGCGCGGCAGCAGACATTAAGCCGACACAAAACCCCCTCGAATTGCCAAATTTATGTTTCATGGGAACTAACGTCATAAGTGGGTCAGCCACAGCAGCAATAGTTTCGACAGGGAATGAAACTTATTTTGGTTCACTGGCTAAGAATATTATAGGGCAGCGCGTGCTTACCAGCTTTGATAAAGGGATCAGCCAGGTGAGCTGGCTTCTGATCAGCATCATGCTTGTCATAGTGCCATTGGTATTGATCATCAACGGGCTTACAAAAAATGACTGGCTTGAGGCCTTGCTGTTTGCTTTATCTATAGCAGTTGGGCTCACACCGGAAATGCTTCCCATGATCGTTACGGCCAATTTGGCGCGGGGCGCCGTTAAGATGGCGAAGCATAAAACCATTATTAAGCGTCTAAATGCTATACAGAATTTCGGGGCTATGGATATTCTTTGTACCGATAAAACTGGTACCCTCACGCAAAACCGTATCATTCTGGAAAAGCACCTTGATATTCATGGCAAGAATAGCCGCAAGGTTTTGGAATACGCTTATCTTAACAGCTTTCACCAAACCGGTTTAAGGAACCTTTTGGATAATGCAGTGTTAGAGCATGGCGGAGACAAAACCATAAAGAAACTGCAGAAAATTTATTCAAAAGTCGACGAGATACCTTTCGATTTTATGCGCCGGCGCATGTCAGTTGTTGTTCAACAAAACCCTGACGAGCACTTATTGGTATGCAAAGGAGCAGTTGAGGAAATTTTAGGCATTTGCTCAGGCGGCTACTATAAAGGCAAAATAGTAAAATTTAATAAAAAAATGATCGCAGATTTGCAAGCCATGTCAGCAGAATTATACGCCGAAGGCTTACGGGTGCTGGCAGTGGCATATAAAGTCTACCCCCATGAAGAGCGCGCTTATAGTGTAAAAGATGAATTCGAGTTAGTCCTGGCAGGCTTTATTGCATTTCTCGACCCACCAAAAGAGACCGCAGCAAAAGCTATTTCTGCACTCAATGAATACGGGGTAGAGGTAAAAGTCATCACTGGAGACAATGAGATCATTACTTATAAAATCTGCAAGGAAGTGAATCTGCAGGTAACAAAAACCCTGCTCGGCAATGAAGTCGAAGCGATGTCAGATGAGGAGTTAGCGGCTGTTGCAGAGCACACGCAGGTTTTTGCCAAGATGTCGCCGCTCCAGAAAGCCCGCGTAATAAGGGCTATTCAAAGTCAGGGGCATACAGTTGGCTATCTGGGTGATGGCATCAACGATGCCCCAGCTTTGCGTGATGCTGATGTAGGGATCTCTGTTGATACCGCTGTGGATATAGCAAAAGAGTCTGCTGATATCATTCTGCTTGAAAAGGATTTAATGGTGCTGGAAGCGGGTGTGCTTGAAGGACGCAGAACCTTTGGCAATATTGTTAAATATATAAAGATGACAGTGAGTTCCAATTTTGGCAATGTCTTTAGCGTTTTGATAGCCAGCGCTTTCCTGCCATTTTTGCCCATGCTATCCATACACATTTTGCTTCAGAATCTGCTTTATGATACTTCACAAATCTCTATCCCCTGGGATCATGTGGATAAGAAATATTTATTAGTGCCACGAAAGTGGGAGGCAAATGACATTGTGCGATTTATGATTTTTATAGGTCCTATCAGTTCGATTTTTGACATCACCACCTTCTATCTGATGTGGCACGTATTCGGTGCAGACACCCCCAATATGCAGTCTCTGTTCCAGTCGGGGTGGTTTGTCGAAGGACTGCTCTCCCAAACTCTTATTGTGCATATGATCCGCACGCAAAAAATTCCTTTTATTCAAAGTATGCCCGCAACTCCGGTTCTGCTTTTAACACTTTTCATAATGGCCATAGGCATCGCTATACCTTTTTCTCCACTCGGCGCCAAAATAGGGCTGGCACCATTACCGCTCGCATACTTTGGCTGGTTGCTATTGACTTTATTATGCTATTGCACTCTTACGCAGCTCGTAAAGTTCTGGTATATGAGACGCTTCACTCAGTGGCTGTGAGGGTAAGTTATTATTTGCAGAAGGCTATGCATACTCTATGTTCCACCACCTGGCCGCCGCAGTTGGTATGGCATATATGATAATCATCTCTACATCTCGCTTCGCAATTACTGCTACTGCAATACCTTTTTCCAGTAAATGAACTGCGCGTTTTCAGAACGGGTTGGCGGTTGAGTTGGCGTTCATTAACATACTCCAGGTATTGATTTTGCGCCTCCAGGTTTCTTATTGACTCACAGGTCGAAGCTTCAGCCGAGCATGCATGGTTGCAGCTTTGCTTGGCAAGAATGCAGTTATTAGCACATAACCTTCCCGAGTGCGATTGGGGAGGAATGATTTCATAATTAGTATCGTAAATTGGAGCGCAAGCAGGCATAATGCATAATGCGATCAGAATGAGCCACTTCTTCATAAATCCTCTTTAAAACAATATATCATGACAACCTCTTAGGTAGCTTGTGATCTATGTAACCTGTCACATTGAGATCGAGCTTTTTGATTATTTGGCCATAAGGGCTGATCACGGCGGAAATACCGGTGTTAGCCACCCTTATCATGGGAACGCCATACTGAGCGGCACGAAACTTAGCCATAGCGAGATGCTGATATGGCCCAGGCGTATTGCCATACCAGGAATCATTAGTAATAGCCAGGAACCACTCCGGTCTCTCTGCCCCACGAAGCAGGTTCGGGAAAATCACTTCAAAACAAATGAGCGGCATAAATGGAGGCAAAGAATCAGCGGTAAGATTTTTGGAAGCATTTGTCCCCACTGAAAACTCCCCTACACTATAGGCAAATGTCTCAATGAAAGGCAGTACTTTGCGAAATGGTATATACTCACCAAAAGGCACCAGGGATTCCTTATCATAATAAGCCAGGACTTTTGCATGGGAATCCACAACGAAAATGGAGTTGTAATACTTTTTCGTGATGAGTATTTGCTCCATACGGTCAGCCCCGAAGATAATGGTTCCATCTTTGGGTACCAGCTGGGCAATTGATTTCAAATACCTGCTGTTGTCTGCTATAAGATGCGGGAAGGCAGCTTCCGGCCAAATTATATGTTTGACATCAGGAGACATCTGCAACACGGAAAGTTCCACAAGTCGGGTTAATAACCGCGCGCTTTTAGCGGCATCTCCCAAATGGTGCTCAGGTGGGTTTGGCTGCACAAGTCGCATTGTGATATCATGGTATTCAACATTGGCATAATGAAGTCGTATAACTCCAACCATAACAATGATAACAGCAATCAAACCTCCTGCCGTATATGCCCACATTTTTCGCAAATAAAATAAGGTACCAAATAGCCCGAGCACGATACTACCACCATAGATCCCCAGGTAATAAGCAGATTGCACAGTCACGTCGGTTGCTGCCAGGGAATAGCCTAACAAATTCCAGGGGAACGGGATGAAAAAATTCGATCTGATATACTCCATAAAAACCCAGACAAAAGTAAAAGCAAAGGGTTTAAATATTGGCTTACGACAGTAGTAAACTGCAATAGCTGGAGGAATAAAAAAGAAAGCCACTACAATTGGAATGCCAACATAGGCAACGGGCAACAACCACCAGAAATCATCTAAGCGGGCAAAGAGTGCATTGCCAATCCAGTACAGTGAGGTAAGGGCATAGCCAAATCCAAACCACCACCCTAAAGCTCCTGCCCGCATAAGAGTATTGGATTTTTTATCAAGGAAAAGCAGAAAACCTGACAGGGCGAAAGGAATCGCGGGCAGAAAGTCAAAGGGCGCAAAAGCTAAGGTTAAAATCGCTCCGATATATGCCGCATGCATATACATGCTGTAGCGCAGCTTTCTATATCCCCAGATAAAAAATAGCCTTACCCATTTGCCAATGCGGTAACCAGTATTTGTAATCAGGCGCTTAATTCTAGAAGTTGGCTGTATTTTCATTTGCCTCTGTTTCAACTGATGTTCGTTCTGCTTGCTGAAGGTAATAGCCCGAAAAGGATTGGCTCATAATATACGGCGAGTTTGCAGTAAATAAGCTGCTAGCAGGAACTATTTTTATTTTCTCTTGGTTGAGGCTTACACTCCATTTTTCAACAATTCGCTGCGAAAAAGGCAAAGCTCTTACAAAACCTATAGCCTGCCCATTTGCAACCGCAGCCTGTTCCAACCTTAAAAGATTTCTATTAATCTTTTCCTGGTCAAGCTCATCATCTATAATGATGTTAGCGATATTAGTTTGGATACCTAATAAATCCCCCAGGCTTAACAGAGCTTGTTCATTGTTACTATTTCCTTTAATAATCAATAGGTTATCTTTATTCCAGCCTTCCCATTGCGGAAGAATATTCATTCGCGAACCCAAGAACAATCTCTTTATCAGAGAATTAATACCAATACCTTCACCCAGCTGACCAAACAATTTGTCAGAAATGCTATCCCTGCCACTGAGCTTGATAAATAGAACATGCGCTCCCCAATTATTGGGAGTTTTTACATTTGACTGCAGAGGTATCTGAAGCAATGATTCAAAGCCTTCAGAGTGCGCTTGATCAACCCACTTGCTCAGGAAATTTGATCTTGTTTTAAAGCCCAGAGTGAAACTTTTGGGTAATTTGAGAGCTGCCTGGCAAGTGTAACTACTACTCCCCAGATCTGCTATAATTAAAACAATCTTAGCCCTATCATCGACGGCTACGTATGATTTAACTGCATCACTATTTTTGCTAAAGGATCGAACAATAGTTTCAATATTAATTAATGCAATTTGTTCTTTAGCCAGCGAATTGTGAGAGCCATGATTAGCTTTAGTGAAAAGAATAACGGCAGAACCTGTGGCGAAAATAATGAAACATAGCAAAGACAGAACAAACCGGCGAAGGTTTGCCGTAGTTGCTATAAGCTTAAGGAATTGATTAAATAATCTTATTTTTTCGATCATAATATTAGTCATCAGTAACATGCAGTTAAGCACTATAATACATTTTGAACTCTATAGGATGAGGCGCCATTTCCCAAGTACGAACTTCGTTCATTTTCAAATCAATATAGCTGTCTATCAGGTCGTCGCTAAAAACATCACCTTTCTTAAGGAATTCACGATCTTTGCTGAGTTGTTTTAGAGATTCACAAAGTGAACCGGATACTTTTGGAATAAGCTTCTCTTCCTTTGGAGTAAGTGCATATAGGTTTTTATCTATAGCACTACCAGGATGGATCTTGTTCTTTATACCATCAATTCCAGCAAGGAGCATCGCTGCAAATGCCAGATAGGGATTTGCAGTTGGATCTGGGAACCTAACCTCAATGCGCTTGGCTTTTTCTCCATTGCTAAAAGGAATGCGAATAGCTGCAGAACGGTTGCGAGCTGAATAAGCCAATTGCACAGGAGCTTCAAATCCGGGCACAAGCCGCTTATAACTATTTGTTGTCGGATTGGTAAATGCATTTATTGCCTGAGCATGTTTAATTATACCACCAATATAATAGAGACAGGATTCAGATAGCTCAGCATAATTGCCCGTTTTAAAGAAAAGGTTCTTTCCTTTTTTCCATATTGACTGATGGGTATGCATTCCTGAACCGTTGTCGCCATAGACTGGTTTAGGCATAAAAGTTGCCGTTTTACCATAGGAATCAGCTACGTTCTTCACAGCATATTTAAACTTCTGGACATTGTCAGCAGAATGCATTGGAGTTGAATACTCAAAGCCAATTTCACACTGACTCGCCGCCACCTCATGATGATGCAAAGTCGATTTAAGGCCTATCTCTTCAAGAACACTGCAGATTTCAGACCTTATGTCAAAAAGTGAATCGATTGGCTGTACCGGGAAATAACCTCCCTTATAATCAGGTCTATGTCCTGTATTGCCATTAGCAAACTTAGTGCCACTATTATAAGGGCCTTCATGCGAGTCGACTCTGCAGTAGGCTTTATTAGGCGTAATGCTATATCTGACATCATCAAAAATAAAAAACTCTATTTCTGGTCCAAAAAAAGCAATTTCACCTACTCCACTCTTTTTTAGATATTCCTCCGCTCTTATCACCAAAGATCTTGGGTCGCGCAAATAGGGCTTGCCTGTTGTCGGATCAAAGACATTGCAGAATATAATCATGCACGGCATAGCTGTGAAAGGATCCATAATCCATGAATCAAGATCAGGCTTTAATTGCATATCAGATTCATTTATTTCCTTCCACCCTGAAATTGACGAGCCATCAAAACCAATCCCATATTCCAGCAAAGACTTTGTAAGGTTGCTTGCCTTGTAGGTGATATGATGTAATTTGCCCAATGTGTCAGTAAAGCGAAAATCAACTTGCTCTATAACTTCTTTTTTTAACAAAGATAAAATCTCTTCAGCCTTTGTCGCCATAGTTTTAATCCTTCACATTTCATAATGTTGTAACCAAATATTAGCCAAATAGTAAAACTAAGTCCACCGCAAAAAATGTAGTGCACTCAGCAAATACTTCTTGAATGTAATTTAACTCTGCTATATATTGTGAGAAATTTACTTTCTAATATCTTTATGTTAGGTAATTTACAAACTTAACAGTAGTTTTTTGAGGCCTTATTTCCAAGCCATTTAGTATGGCTTTTTTTATTATTTTTTTTGAGGTTAATATGGCAAAATCAACGAAGTCAGCTCAACAAGAATACAACAATGTTTTGGGCATTGGCTATATGCTGATCAATGCCGTTGCGATCTCAATCATTTACGCCTTTATTAAAGAATTGACCAGCGAGGTTGGATCGAGCCTGGTTGTATTCCTTTATAAATCCATGATTCTTTTCTGTATAATCCCCTGGTGTTTTGCCGGCGGCCTTAAAGATATGAAAACTAAAAAAATATGGCTGCATGCCTCAAGAGGTTTTTTAACCATCTCAGCTTCGCTTAGCCTCTTTTATGCGATTAAGCACATTGATTTAATAGATATAACAGCTGTAGGCTATCTTGAGCAAGTGCTCTGGGCTATTATTGGCATAGCCGTATTTGGAGAACGCTCTTCTAAAACCAAAATTGCCTCCATCATAGCAAGCTTTTTAGGAGCTATAATAGTAGTTTATCCGGATATCCTGGCAGTAGATGAAAATTACATGCCCAAGTTCTTTAATGCCACTGCATATACTAACTTTAATAAGTTCTATATCTTTGTATTTATCTCTATAATACTGTGGGCAGCAAACTGTACTGTAGTAAAAATTTTGGGCAAAACGGAGAAAACCAAAGTTCAGCTCTTTTATGGCTTATTATTCCAGTTGCTTCTCGCTTCACCATTTGCCTTTTTGAATTGGCAAGAAACACATATGTTTGGCATCCTGGTAAAAGAGCCTGTAGGTTTGATCGATTTCAGCAACACTGGTTTGCAACTTGGCCATATCTCTATTTTAATCTTATTGGCGATTTGTTACTTTGCACACAGCACCGCTTTCTTCTTATCCTTAAAGAATGCTGAGCTATCAACCGTAGTGCCTTTTGATTATACTAGACTGATCTTTACTGGAATTCTTGGCTTTGCTTTCTTTTCTGAAGTTCCCAAAGCTGGCTCGTATATTGGTTATTGCTTAATCGCTGGGGCTGGCGTCTACCTGATGCGTGCCGAAGCGCGTTACAGAAGGCGTTTGAAAGAGTCCAAAATCCAGCAAATGGAAGAAGAATTCGAACACGCTTAATCCGAGCAAGCGCTGTAAAATCTGGGAATAATAACATATAGACTTTCCAACTTTTAGGGAGTACACTCCTAATAAGCGGAACTTTTAGGGAGGATACTTACAGATAGGTTATGAGCTACATTAAGAGATACTTTTCAATTGAACTTCCAAAAAAGCAATCTGCATTTGTCTGGGGAGCGCGCAAGACAGGGAAGACAACATACCTCAAACATACTTTCCCAAAAGCTCTTTTTTATGATCTTTTACAATCTGATGTCGCACTCACACTTGCCAAAGCTCCGCATATATTCCGCGAAGAACTTCTCAAATACAAAGATACTAATACGAACCGACTGGTGGTAGTTGATGAAGTGCAAAAAGTGCCTGGCCTTATGGATGAAATACATTGGCTAATTGAGAACACAGAATTCCAGTTCATACTTTGTGGATCGAGTGCACGCCAAATGAAACGTCATGGTGTCAACATACTCGGTGGACGAGCGTGGAAGTATCATTTTTTTCCTCTATGTTTCCCTGAGCTACAAGAATTTGATCTCCTTAGAATTTTTAATCATGGCACTCTCCCCTCCCATTACCTTTCAGATCATTATAATAAATCTTTACGCGCCTATCTTGATGATTATCTTATGCTTGAAATCCAAGCTGCGGGAATAGTTCGTAATTTGCCTGCCTTTGCTAGATTCGTTGATGCTCTTCGCTTTTCGCACGGTGAAATGCTAAACTATTCAAATATTTCACGCCAAGCGGGCATCGATGCAAAGACAGTCAAAGAGTATTTTCAAATATTAGTAGATACGTTGATCGGCTACATCATTCTACCATATCGTAAGAAAGTAAGTCGCGACATCATATCTGAGACACCAAAGTTCTATCTATTTGATGTTGGAGTAGCATCATTAATCAAACATCATAAGTTCAATGAACTCAAAGGCTCGGATGCAGGGCACGCACTTGAACATTATATTTTTACTGAGTTAATTGCCTATAAGCATTTGAGTGAGTTAGATTTTGAGATTAATTATTGGAGAACCAAAGATAAGCTTGAAGTTGATTTTATTTTGAATGAAGGAGAAGTTGCAATAGAAGTAAAAATTTCTGATGTTATTTCTCCCTCTGAATTGAAAGGGTTGCGCGCATTTCATCAAGAACACAAACCCAAAAAGTCTATATTAGTATGTCAGGTCCCTCGAGCCAGAAGAATGATTGAAGGTGATTTAACTCTTGATATTCTGCCTGTAAAAGACTTTCTTCAAGCTCTCTGGGCTGGTGAAATTGTTTCGTAATATTCTGACAATAGACAGATCTAGCCAGTTCCTGACTTGTTTATTACCTACCGATAAAGCATTTATCCTTGTGACTGCCTTGACTTATAAGAATCATAAGGTTTTTATAATTTACTAATATTAGATATTATAGTATTTTATAAGTTATGACTAAATTAAGGCGATGTGATATGGAAGAAATACGGACGAGTATTGATAATCATGGTAAAGTTTTAATACCTGCTAAATTAAGAAAAGAGCTACAATTTAAACGTGGTGATATTTTAGTGGTGCGAAAGGTAAACAATGAATTACGGTTAATGAGTTTAAACTCAGTCCTATCAAAAATTCAGCATGATTTTAAATTACGTTCGACTTCAAAAAAATCTGCAGTGTCAGAGTTTCTTGAACTCAAAAAAAATGAAAATCAGCTAGAAGAGCGTAAGCTGAGTAAATTTGACACTTCTCCTAAATCAACAAAGAGAGGATAATTTGAGCAAAACTGGGCGTCTAATTTTAAATTACTTAGGGAAAGTTATCTTAGATTCTTCTGCTTTCATCGCACTACTGGATCAAGAAACTGGCTGGGAAGCAGTTAGCATGGTCATGAATAAATCTGCAATGTCCTCAGTAAATGTATCCGAAGTAACCAAATACTTAATAGACCGTCGTAAATATAGCATGGCAGAAGCGCAAAAAATTATGGAACAACTTTTAGATGAGATTATTCCCTTTACTGCAGAACACGCTTACATTGCAGCTAATTTTTACCCTGATACAAAAACGCTAGGGCTATCACTTGGAGATAGAGCTTGCCTTGCCCTTGTCTCCATAACCGGCTCTACAGTATACACTGCTGATAAAGTGTGGTCTAAAATCAATATCCCAAAGATTAATATTGTAGTGATAAGATAATGGAAGCCAAATCAGTTCTTCCTATCCCACTCTCAGGGAATAATAACTTTCGACTTTCCAACTTTTAGGGCGTACGATTAGTATATTTTAACCTATATTCCGCAGGAGCATCGCTTCTATATTCTTCCCATAACAGGCCGCCATAGGGTTTTAATATGCTATGCACAAGCGTTGCAAGCGCCGAGGTTTCAGACTTCTCAAACACTCTTGTAAATGCCCGATTGAATTGTCTAGCAAGATCTGGGTCATGTTTTTCCAAATATCTAGGGATAGATTTTCCGCTGGCTCGCCATTTCCCCCTAGCCCGAAAATAGAATTGAGACAGGGCTTCATAAAGCCAAGCAGCAGAAGCAATCTGCTCAGGCCTTGATACTGGATATAGGATATCGGTGAGCACATCTGTTATGAAGAAGCGCTCTTTATCAATCTCTTGTGTGCTCCACGGAGCAGGGCCTGAAGCAAAGGCTTCCTTAGCCATCAGTTTGACCTGCTTAGAGGTTTCTGTGTCTGTAATAATTTCCACACCGGTGAGGATCATCTGCAATAATCCTGGGATACCAGATTTATTACGCGATTCCTGGAAAAAATAATTCAGAGTTTCCAAGTCATGAATGAAGACATCCACCGGCCAGCCACCCATAAAAAAAGTCTCTCGGTAAGCATTAGGAAGGTGGTCAAACACAACAACCACGTCGAGATCAGAGTGCTCTGTACCCTCTCCTTTTGCGACCGATCCACCCCAGTAACCCGCCTGCGCATGCGCGTAGTGCTTCTTATACAACTGTTCTACTACTTCTCTTGGATCACTTTTTGGACTCGGCATAATAGTTTTAAATCCTATTCTTATTCTTTTTCTGCAACTTAGATTTTATTCACTCATAGTATAATTGGCTATTTATTAATTGTTGAAGCTAGTATATACTAAGTGCGTGTCGTTTGCGTCTTAAAACAAATGCAAGCGGGGTAATCCAGCAATACATGAAGAGTTCTACCATGCCTGGCAAAGCTGTTGCAACAAAACTAAAGCATAATAAAAGCCTATCAGGCATTTTACTTATGATTCTCCATGCTATCTCCATGTCCATTCTCTATCTGCTGTCCAAAGAGCTTTCTCAACCCCTGCACCCCTTCCAGGTAGCCTTTTTATATAAATTAACCATACTCATATGCGTACTTCCTTGGTGCTTGCACGGGAACTATAAAGCTAACCTCAAAACCCGGCGCATAGGTCTCCATGTGGCCCGCGGCACTTTTAGCCTATTGGGAACGCTTTGCTTCTTTATTGGGCTAAAGCAAATAGAGGTAACTAACGCTGCGGCTATCACCTACCTTGATCATATCCTAGTAATACTGATTGGCTTTCTCTACTTTAAAGAAAAGCTTAGCCATTCTAAAATGGTAATGATAGCACTTAGCTTCATTGGGGTTTTGTTTATCGTAAAACCAGGTATTGGTGGTTTTAATTATTATTATTTTTATTTATTTTTAGCCGTCATTTTTTGGGCGATGAACTGTACTGTCATCAAAATGCTTGGGTCATCCGAAAGAACTAAAGCGCAGCTTTTTTATGTCATGCTGTTTTCTTCGATTTTCTCTTTGCCACTCGCCTTGTATGAGTGGAGAGCTATTGAGCCTTGGCATGTGAAGTATATATTTGCTATTGCTATCTGCTACCTAATTCATGCAATTGCCTTTTTCAAAGCTCTGAAGTATGCGGATATTTCCACAGTCATGCCTTTTGATTATTGCCGCCTGGTATTCACAGGCTTGCTGGGTATCGTCTTTTTAAGTGAAGTCCCTGATACTTATGCAGTAATAGGTTATCTCATGATCGTTATAGGTGGTATTTACTCAATAAATCATGAGACGCGAAAGAAAAATGTTAAAATTACTCCAGCTGAGTCTACCAAACTTGAAGCTGAATATGAGCAGTTGTAACCTTTCTATTGATTTTTGTATAATCAGACTATACAAAATCTCCATGAATAAAATTGAGCCTATATGGAAACAAAAATAAAAAAAGCAGTATTTCCCGTAGGTGGACTGGGAACCAGGTTTCTACCAGCAACCAAAGCTTTGCCAAAAGAAATGCTGCCTGTAGCCAGCAAACCCCTTATTCAACATGCTTTTGAAGAAGCCCGCAGAGCCGGCATTGAAGAGTTTATTTTTATTACCGGACGTAATAAGAATATTATTACCAACCATTTTGATTGTGTTTATGAACTGGAAACACACCTGAATGATCGAGAAAAGCATGATGCCCTTGCCCTCACCAGGGATTGGGTTCCCGACGCCGGCAATATTGCGTTTATCCGCCAACAGCATCCTTTAGGTCTAGGGCATGCAGTATGGTGCGCCCGCCATTTTATTAAGAATGAACCTTTTGCGGTTTTGCTTGCCGATGAAATGTTCCTGTCTAATACCGGCAACCACCTGCTTTCAGATATGATTACAATGTATAATGAGACCGAAGGTAACATTATAGCGGTTGCCGATGTCGACCCCCAAGACACGCATAAATATGGGATCATCCACCCTCAGGATGACAATGGCACCTCAATGCGCATCGTTGACATGATCGAGAAACCAACTCCAGCGCAAAGCCCTTCAAATGTATCTATAGTCGGACGCTATATATTGAACTCTGAAATTTTTACTTATATCGAAAAAACCAGTAAAGGTGCGGGCGGAGAAATACAGCTCACCGATGCTATGAAAGCGATGATTGAAACCTGCCCGACCTACGGCTACCGCTTTGATGGAATGCGGCTCGACTGCGGTAACCACTTAGGTTACTTCGAGGCTAATCTGCAATTTGCCATTCATGACCCTATATTTGGAAAACAAGCTCGCGAGTATATTAAAAATATAGCAAAGGAGTTATAACTTGTTGCAACCTGAAGATAGCAGCCCACTAAAACACCTTGATGGTCTCAACCCAGAGCAGCTGGAAGCGGTCAACTCAACTGAAGGCCCCTTACTAGTACTCGCCGGAGCAGGAACCGGTAAAACCCGGGTACTAACCGCGCGGATAGCCAATATCCTATTGAATAATAAAGCTTTTTCAAGCCAGATCCTGGCAGTCACATTCACTAATAAAGCTGCATTAGAGATGCGTAGTAGAATAGAAGATATGTTGCAGGGAAGCACGGATGGAATATGGCTTGGCACCTTCCATGCGATTGCAGCAAAAATCCTGCGGAGAAATGCGCAGCACGTGGGGCTTACTTCTGATTTCACCATCATCGATCCTGATGATCAGCTCAAATTAGTAAAACAAATTCTCAAAGATTTTAACATCGATGATAAAAAGAATCCGCCAAGACTTTTACTTCATATAATTAATCGCTATAAAGACAAAGCTTATTTCCCGGATAAAATCCCTACCTCTGAAATCGATAGCTTTGCTGATGGCAAGCTGATTGACCTCTACAAAGACTATGAAAGGCGGTTACAGGCGCTAAATGCCGTAGATTTTGGGAACCTGCTCCTATTAAATATAAAGCTCTTCAATGAGAATCCAGACGTACTTCAGGAATACCAAAACCGTTTTCATTATATATTGGTTGATGAATATCAGGATACCAATGTTGCCCAGTATCTATGGCTACGTATTCTTGCCCAAAAACACAATAATATTTGCTGCGTTGGTGATGACGACCAGTCTATATACGGCTGGCGGGGAGCAGAAGTTACTAACATTCTGCGGTTTGATCGGGATTTTACCGGCGCGAAAATAATTCGCCTCGAACGCAATTATCGTTCGACCAGTCACATACTCAATGCTGCGACTCAACTGATATCAAACAATCTTGAGCGCCATGGGAAAAGCCTTTGGACAGAGCGCAAGGATGGCAGCCGTATCCGGCTCAGCAATTTTTATGATGAAAAGGAAGAGGCGCGCCAGATTGCCCATGAAATTATTGCAGCTGAAAGAACCGGCATTGACTTTACCAATATAGCCATCTTGCTTCGCGCTGGCCACCAAAGCAGGAGCTTTGAGGAAAGTCTGAATTTTCTACGAATCCCCTATAAAATTATTGGCGGTATGAAATTCTACGAAAGAGCGGAAATAAAGGACTGTATTGCTTATGTCCGGCTACTAATCAATCCGGGTGATAGCTTGGCTTTTGAAAGAATTATAAACGTTCCAAAACGCGGCATCGGTACCGCAACGCTACAACAGATTTATCTCCATGCTAAAACCCAGAACATCTCTTTATTTAAAGGCGCACAGGAGATGATAGCTTCAGGCATTATAAAAAACAAAGCCGGCGCTACTTTAAATAAGTTTCTCTCTGATTTTATACAATGGGAGAAAATGTTGAAAGATAAAACCCATTGGCTGGTGGTTGAAGCTATGCTGCATGAAAGCGGCTATATCGATATGTGGAAAGCTGAGGCTACTGCTGAATCACGCGATCGTATCGATAACATTAAGGAATTTTTAAGGTCACTCCAGGATTTCTCTGACCTTAATGAATACCTCCAGCATGTCAGCCTTATTGCCGACCATGACACTATGGACAATGATAACAAAGTCAACATCATGACTATGCACGCAGCCAAAGGCCTTGAATTTGATACAGTTTTCCTTGCAGGCTGGGAAGAGGGAATATTTCCAAGCCAAAAATCTATCGATGAAAATGGGCGCGCAGGCATTGAGGAGGAGCGCAGATTGGCCTATGTTGGCATTACTCGCGCCAAACAAAATCTTCATATAAGCTACGCTTCTAACCGCAGAATCTATGGAAGCTTCAATGCTACAGTGCCCTCGCGTTTCATTGATGAGCTTCCGAAAGGAACTTTTGACATCATTAATAGTACCCAAGACTATTATCGCTCACAGTTTAGAGATGCCGCCAGAAACAGGCTTCGCAACAGTTCTAATGAAAACTATCATAATATAGTTGATGATTTTAGCCAAATCCCCACGGCAAAATTTTGTAAAGGACAAATGGTTACTCATATTAAATTTGGCAATGGAGTGATCCTAAATATTACCGGGGATTCTGCCGAAGTGTCTTTTAAGGGCATTGGGATAAGGAAAGTGCTAACTGACTATATTAAGCCGATAAACTGATAGCACTCCTATTAACTCTACTTTTGAGGATTTCATTTGCTTATTAATCATAAATCTGCGATCATAGCACCATTGGAACAAAGAAATTTATGAAATCATCAAAAATCATCGCAACTGGCGCATACCTGCCGGCCAGAATTATTACTAATGATGAATTAGCTAATACTATTGATACATCCGACGAGTGGATTGCCAGCCGTACTGGCATCAGAAGGCGCCACGTTGTCGAAGCCGGCGAGCTCACGTCTGACCTTGGCGTCAAAGCAGTTCAAGACGCACTTACCTCAGCAGGTATCAGTCTTGACTCAATCGATGGGCTTATCGTCGCAACCACTACACCAGATGTCGTTTTCCCATCTACCGCAGCGATTATTCAGGAGAAATTAGGAATTAAAACAGGCTTTGCTTTTGATTTAAATGCCGTTTGCAGTGGCTTTCTCTACGCGTATGTAATGGCGGATTCCCTGATTCGTACTGGCCAGGTTAAGCGCATTGCAGTTATTGGAACAGAAACCATGTCTCGGGTTTTAGACTGGAATGATCGAAAAACCTGCGTGCTTTTTGGTGATGGAGCTGGCGCGATTATACTTGAAGCAAGCCCGCAAAGCGATGGGCTGCTAGCCAGTGAAATTCAGTGCGATGGCGCTTTATCTAACATTCTCAATATCCCCGGGGGTATTTCTGCCGGAAATATGGACGCTAAAATCGCCATGCAAGGTCGCGAGGTCTATCGACATGCCATAGAAAAAATGGTTTTATCCATAAACAAATTGCTTGAGCAAACCAACCTTGAGACAAGCAATCTAGACTGGTTTATTCCTCATCAAGCCAATATCCGCATCATAGAGGCAGTATCCGAACGGCTTGCACTGCCAAAAGAGAAACTTATCGTCACTGTAGACAAGCATGCCAATACTTCTGCGGCATCAATTCCTTTGGCCTTAGATGATTTATACAAATCCCAGAAACTTAAGCGCGGCCAAATAATAGCTCTATCAGCGGTCGGTGCAGGACTCACCTGGGGTAGCGCTATACTCGAGTTTTAATTATTACTTGACAAGTTGTAATAATCAGCATAGAATAAAAGCGTTGGTGGGGGAGCCCTATTGGAGCATCCAGCCCACCCGTTTAAGTCTATATCATTTTCCATACAGAAAAATAACAGGTTTTCTTATCATTGTAGGTAAAGTTGTTGTGAAGTAAGTTTCCACCTAATCTATCTTGAAGATAGTCAACTATGCGATTTTTTGCTTTTGAATAATCCGAATTTAAATTCTGTAAATTATTTGCTACCTTATGAGCAAACACAGTAGCTCCTAAAAACAAATCACAGATCTGAAGTAGCGGTACCCCGTTAGATTGAAGTCTGATAACGTTGTTTATTTTTCCCGAGTTTAATAATACTTTTTCAAGCGAGAGATGACTATTTTTGGGAGCATTCATATAATCAGCTATTATTGTTGCTTTCTCAATGTTCTTTAGGTTTTTATCACATATAAGTTTAGCTATATTCACATAGCTATCCCAATATCCTCTATAGCGTGAACCAACAAGTTTTTTATCAATTAAAATAGCGCAGAAGTGGAATTTATAATCAAAAAATGTATCTATAAATTTAATATAGTCTTCTGAAATTTGTGTGTTTACTTCAGCAAAATGATATTCATGGTGCCTAGACATCTGGAGAAAGAAATTCAATTCCGCATTGTTTATTTGCCCTGATAATAACTTTTCCCGTAACTCTTGAGAGGCTCTTTTTTGAACAGCTTTTGACTTTGCGTTGCACCCTATGTTTAACAACCTTTTAGAAAGTTCTGTTGGATTTTCAACCTTTAAAAATCCAACACCAAAATACGGCTGAGGATTTTTATGACTGTCAGCCGTTCCACTCTCATCAATAAATACAAACGGGTGCTTCATATAGAAAATGAATACTTATAGAATGGCAGCATAACTCATAAATCCATCAGAGTACAATCAAAATAAAATCTAATTAATATTAATGGTTCATCGCGTCACACACCGATAGCAATCGACCAAAATAGAGTCACTATTGCGTCACGAGGAGTGCAAGCGACGTGGTGATCCAGTGGTGAGGTTGATGAAATATATTGTTATCACGCGAATATCAAGACTGGTTTGCCGCGCCTTTTTGAGTCCCCCCTTCGCTAAAGCTTCGGCGGGACACTCCTTCGCCTAATCGTCTTCGTTTAGACTGGCTTCAGTAAAATTATATTCTAAATTTATCGTATAAACTGGCGTAAGCCACACGAAGCCGAAGGCGAAGGGTGGGGCGCGCAATGACGGAGATTTGGCTCATTTTATGGTAAATTGGGATAGTTATTCCTTCCCTGTTTTTGAAATGCTTTGGGTGTACTTTTTAGCTGCGTTTGAATACCAGCTCAGCATAAGGGCTTTAGTTTTCTGCCACCAATCCGCCAGGATCTTTGAGATTTTATCCCAGTTATGTTTTTTAACTACCACCACTGTACCGACCATACGGTCATGCCAGGCACGATTTTTTTTATCCCACTCCAAGAGAAAAAAACCAATCACGTTAGACGGGACAAAGGCTAAGTACCGCATAAAATACTGGAGTTTACTGGGCTCAGACAAAGTCTTTTCATTGAGAATTTTACACTCGGCTATCCATTTCCCTGGAGTTGTGCCCATCTTTACCCATGAACCTACGAATAAGAAACCCACCAAGATAAAACCTAGGAACTGTAATAAGAAGAACTTTTGAACTACATTGGCCTGGTACAGTTTGCTTAAGATATCAAGCGCTGATATTTGCATGCTTCCGCGTTCGGCTACTATCCTCTGGAACACAACATCAACCGTTTGATCTCCGTAAATCAAATAAGATAAAACACCTGAAAATGGAATCAGTATTATAGTGGCAAGAGTTATATCAACTGAAAGCGCAATTACTCGCCGATTTAAAGATGCATACGCTACGGGTTTTTGATTTGCTGGATTGAGCGAAGCTACCTGCTTTGTCATTTTATTCCCTCTCAATTAATTTAAGTCCCCTCATATAAGGCCTTAGCGCTTCAGGCACAGTAATCGAGCCATCCGCATTTTGATAGTTTTCCATTATTGCGACCATGCACCTGCCTATTGCTACACCAGTTCCATTAAGAGTATGAACTAAATAATTTTTTTTGTCCTTAATAGATTTATAACGCGCTTTTAATCTACGCGCCTGAAAATCACCACAATTCGAGCAGCTTGAGATCTCACGATATCTGCCCTGCCCTGGCAACCATACTTCGAGATCATAGGTTCTGCGCGCATTAAACCCTATGTCTCCAGAACACAAAATCACTACCCGGTAATTCAGCCCGAGCCGCTTTAACACTTCTTCTGCGGCTGAAAGCATGCGGTCATGTTCCAGTTGGGATTCTTCCTCTGTGGTAATACTCACCAGCTCAACTTTGGAAAACTGATGCTGGCGCAACATACCCTTGGTATCTTTGCCTGCACTACCCGCTTCTGAACGAAAACAAAGTGAATATCCTACAAAGCGCATAGGTAGCTTTTCTTCAGGAATGATACAATCTGCAACCAGATTGGTCATTGTGACTTCATTGGTTGGAATGAGAAAATATCCATTGGTGGTTTTGAACAGATCAGCTTCAAGTTTAGGGAACTGACCAGTACCGAATACCGCTTGTTCTCTCACTAATGCCGGCCCCCAGACTTCAGTATAGCCAAATTCTTTAGTGTGAATATCGAGCATGAAGTCTGTCAGCGCCCTTTCCATACGAGCCAGGGCACCTTTAAGGACAACAAAGCGGGCACCAGACATTCTGGCTGCCTTTTCAAAATCCATCATTCCAAGGGCTTCGCCCAACTGGTCATGTTCTTTTGGAGTAAAACCTAAATCCTTCGGATGTCCCACTTTGCGAATTTCTATGTTCTCAGAGTCATCTTTGCCCGGGGGTACATCGCTATCTATCATATTAGGTTGCATAACCAGTATCGCATCTAGCTCCACCTGTAATCGGCTGAGCTCCTCTTCTACCATCTGAATTTTCTTTTTTAGGTTCTCACCCTCGCTCAAAAGGTCTTCCACATCCTCGCCTTTTGACTTTTCCATTCCAATATTCTTAGCAATTTCATTGCGTCTGGTGTTTAAGTCCTGAAGCTCGAGTTGCAGCTTGCGCGAGTCAGAGTCTATAGATAGAACGCTTGCGGCTTGCGGCTCAAACCCCCGAGCTACCAACCCTTGATCAAATTTATCCGGAAACTCCCTTATGAATCTAATATCGTGCATTTTTTTCTTTCACCTTTTCTATTCTTTTGCATATTAAAACAGATATTTCGTAAAGCAACAGCAAAGGTATCGCCAAAGCAATCTGACTTATAACATCAGGCGGAGTAAGAAAAGCCGCAACGATGAAAATAACAACAATGGCATAGCGGCGAACTTTTGCTAGCCAGGTTCCCTTAACAACACCTAACTGAGCAAGGAACACCAGAATTAGAGGAAGCTGGAAGGCCAGTCCAAACCCCATGATCAAAGACATGACCAGAGACAAGTATTCAGAAATTCTGGCTTCAAGCATGATCGGCAAACTGCTCTCATCTCCCAGCTGTTCAAAGCTGATAAAAAAAGTCCAAGCGAGAGGCATTACATAGTAATATACCAAAGCTGCTCCAGCAGCGAATAAGATTGGGGCGACTACTAAGTATGGGGCAAAAACTCTGCGCTCATCTCTATAAAGTCCCGGAGCGATAAAGCGATAAAGCTGGAAAGCCGTTATAGGAAAAGAGCATATGAACCCTGCAAAAAAAGCGATCTTAATGTGAACAAAGAAAGCTTCGGTAAGCCCAGTAAATATAAGCTTGCGGCTACTATCTCCGCTATAGACCTGAATTAAAGGCTGAGCGAGAAATGTATATATCGCTTGGGCAAAATGATAACAGATAGCTGAGGCCATAAAAAAGAATATAAAAGCCAGAGTCAGCCTATAACGCAGCTCTTTAAGATGTTGAAACAAAGTCATGTCATGCAGCTTTGCGTTCATCATCTTCTTTACCATGGATTATTGGCTTAAGCTTTTCAAGGTC
>Ga0206948_1011_pt1 | contig 63226 bp, 67 predicted proteins | sample Alteio_BWOrgHeat_FD_153236 | JGI IMG/M metagenome (GOLD analysis project Ga0206948, IMG submission 153236) | Enriched cells from forest soil in Barre Woods Harvard Forest LTER site, Petersham, Massachusetts, United States -... | ecosystem: Environmental > Terrestrial > Soil > Temperate forest > O... | reverse complement strand
GTGACCAAATAGGAATAATAATGCGAGAAGTCGCTACTAGAGAAAAATATCCTGAGCTTTTCACCTGGGAAGATTACGGTAGTCTGCAATATTTAAATAAATTTACTGCCAATGAAATTGCGGATAAGGAGTTTGCAAAAGGTGAGGCAGTTTGGCTCGGTGTACGGAAGCTAATCAAGAAAGATTATTCTTGGAATAATGGTTTTATTATTGAAGGTGATGACATACTACCTCATTTAGTAGCCCGAGATTTTTCCGATTCAAGTAATATTAAAGCCGTGTTCATTGGTGACCATGATATTGAACGTATTCGTAATGTAGTATCCGCAAGGGCTGTTTTATGGAACGACCCGGCAGCTTATTCCAGTTCCGTACAAGAGAAAGAAGTGGAGTGGGTAATTAACTTTAGTGAAAAATTAAAAAGCCAAGCACTTAAATACAAAATGCCTTGGGTTGAAGTTGAAAAGAATGAACACGATTTGGCAAAAGTGCTTACAGCACTAGGACTTGGTTAGTACAGTTATCGGATACTTAAACCCTCTTCGCCACAGCAATCGCCAGACGTGCGCCGGATTTGATCGCCTTAGTCAGCAGGGAGTAACCGCTCGCCTGTTCCGCATCGTGTTTCAGGCCGATGGCGTGGTGTTCTTCTTCTTCGGATTTGAATTTTTTGATGGCGGCGTAGAGTTTTTTCTCACGCGGGTTTTTCTTGAGGGTGGTTAACTGGTCGGCGTAGTGCTCCGAGATAACTTCCTCCACGGCAACGGTGCAGGCCATAGCAGCCTCCTCGCCCATTTTGGCAGTAACCGCACCAAGCGCATAGCCAGCTATATGCCACAGCGGATGCAGCGCCGTCGGGCGTACCTGCCGTGCGGCTATTTCCTTTTCAAAAAAATCGAGATGCACCCGCTCCTGCGCCGCCATGTGCTCGATCAGTTTTTTAGTCTTCGGGTTTTTGCCGAGAACGGCGAGCTGCCCCTCGTAAATGCGCTTGGCGCCATATTCCCCGGCATGGTCGACACGGATCATGCTGTCGATGCTCTCATCACCCCTGTCACCCGGAAGTGTACGTTTGATTTTACGCGCCATGTTTTTTTCTCAGCAGGTAAACAACGCCAAAGGTCAGCGCCAACGATGTCGCAAAATTATACCCCGCCATGGAAATGCCGAAGAGCCCCCAGGCCGGTTTGTCGCAGCGCACGATCTTCTGGTTTTCCAGCGAGCGGCGCAGTTCTTCGATGGAGACATGCTGCGGCACGATATCGCCGCCACAGGCCGGCAGGCCCTTCCACCACCCCTGCTCCACGCCCACATGGAACCCGGCGATAACCGCGCCCGTCAGGAAAGACAGCGCCATTATATATATGATCAGCTTTGTGAGGCGCGGATACCTGAAGCTGGCCAGAAACGCCAGAAGGCCGAATGTAATGTTCAACGCATAAGGGGCGCGCTGGTAAAGGCAGAGGATGCAGGGTTTCAGGCCAAAGCCATACTGGCTGATATAGGCGGCGGAGAGGATGACCGCGCTTGCCGCCGCAATAGCGAGGGCGAGATAGCGCGGTACCTGTAGGTATTGCAGCAGCCTGTTCATAGCAGGTATTTTAAAGCAACAAACCCGCCAATCAACAGAACTAAAAAGAGAATTGTCAGGTACTCAAGATATTTTTCGACAAATAACTGAATAGGCTTCCCGTATTTCCAGAGCAGACCCGCCAACATGTAAAAACGAAAGCCGCGCCCGGCGGCGGAAGCGATCGTGAAGGTAAGCAGGCCCAGCTTCGTGACGCCGCTGGCGATGGTGATGACTTTATAAGGGATCGGCGCGCAGCCGGAGACAAACACAATCCACGCGCCCCAGGTATTGAACTTGGCGCTGAAAACGCCGAACTCGTGCGTCAGCCCATAAAACCCGAGAATCTTTTTACCGATGCTCTCAAACAGGAAATAACCAATGGCATAGCCGAAGAGGCCGCCGATGACCGAGGCCGCCGTACATATGGTGGCATAACGGAGCGACTTGTCGCGGTTGGCGATGCACATGGGCATCAGCGCCACATCAGGTGGAATGGGGAAAAACGAACTTTCAGCAAACGATATGCCAGCCAGCCACCAAACGGCGTGTTTGTGTGCGGCAATATGGAGCGTCCAGTTATAAAGGCGGCGGAGAAGTTTTACCATGATTTAGCTATAGGCAAGGCTGATGGGAAAAGCAAACGGTTCCGTATATTGCCTTTTTTCGGGCATTCTGGCAATGTGTAGCCATGAAACCTGTCTACAAAAAAAACATATCCTTCTGCTTTATTATCCTGCTCTGCGCCACCTTATCAGGCTGCGCTGGCGCAAACGGCACGGCAAGCGGAAACAACAACGGCGTCCGCGCCTCGACGGATATTTTTAAGTGGTGAAAATTTGCTAAGAATCACCCGGCGTTGTACACTCCTTGCGAAGTCTTAAGAGACGTATCTCATAGTGCTGCCATCTACACCTGCCTTACTAAAGTTTCAATGCTTTAATTAAGAGGGAGATGCTCCATGAAGACACCTCTGCCGGATTGCGCCGCAGATGATAAGACGTTAAATCCAGAAATTGAAAAGCCCCCTCCCCAGCAAGCGTAAGTACGCCTGACCCACATCGCCATCTATGCCTGCCTTACTAAAGTTTCAACACTTTAATGAAGAGGATGCTATTGCATGCCCACAACTCTGCTGATGCGCGCCGCAGACAACGAGACGTTACACCCGAAAACAGAAACAAAATCCAAATATCCCCTCGTCGTCATTTCCGACGTGCATCTGGGAATGAAGTTCCGCACAAAGAACGACCTGGAAAAATTCCTCAAGGAGCTGGACTGCGATACGCTCGTTCTGAACGGCGATATTATCGATGGCCTCAGGATCAGCGCCCGCGGCAAACCGAAGTTCACCCAGGAGGATACGGGCATTATCGACGCCCTGAACGATATAGTCGCCCGGGGCACGAAGGTCGTTTACGTTCCCGGCAACCATGACGAAGCCCTGCGGGCGATGGACCTTTACGGCAAAACCGTCATGGGCATAACCTTCGCCGAGGCCTATATACATACAACGCCGGAAGGGAAACGCTTTCACATCTCCCACGGTGACCAGTTCGATAAACCCCTGCAGCGCACCACGCATATATCGCCGCAGCTTTTCAAAATCGGGGACTTAATTTATGGAGCAGCGGGCTATGCGGACTCTCTGCTTAACAAAGTCAGCCAAACCATGCTGAAAAGACAGTTCGACCTGTATGGCAAGGTCCGCAAGCAGGCTTACAACCAAATTATCCAGGTTTTTGGCAGCTTTGGCGACGAAACTTCAGGTAAAAGATTACCTCCGAAAGAAATCGCGAAAAATCTGGTCAATGTAAGAAAAACTTTAAAAGGCGCCAGTAACGCCGCGGAAGATTTCAGAGAAGCGGCACTGGCCAAGGCGCGCAAGGATGGCTTCGACGGCATCGTCTGCGGGCACACCCATATGCCGGAATTAAGCAAGTCGCCCGACGGAATCATCTACGCAAATTCCGGCGACTGGGTCCGTCACTTCTCCGCACTGGCCCTGACGCGTGATGGTGAATGGCAAATTATCGGCGGCAAAAAAGCCGAGCTTGAAATTCCCGTGCTCAAAAAAGTTCCTCCCAAAGAACCTTCCTCCACAACGCAGGAGATGCTGAAGGCCGTGAGCAAAGTCTGGAATAAAAAAGCACCCACCATCTACAGCGGCTACAAAGGAATCTGAACACCGTTTTTATTGACTGAAATAAAAAAAATCACCATCGCCTGTTTACATGAAAAATAAAATGGGTATATTCCTCGCTCGGGGATGTGAGCACGCGTGATTCTTGGGGTGAGATAAAACGCAATAAAAACAGCCATTTTCTCGTGACAGCAACAACGCCCCGGATTCTTTGGGAGTTACCGTTATGAGCGCCTTCGACTACAAATCATTTGCCGACCTTTCACTTATTTTTAGCTACAGAAGGGGCCATGCTGTTCCGCCAACACCAAAGGCGAAGGTCATTCTTTACTCCACCACCGCTTTCAAATCCGGACTAGCGCAATCGAAGTTTTTAGACATCAACGCTCTCTTCCCGACAATCAAGCCGCGCTTCCTTACTGTCTCCGCCAAGAAGGGCAAGCCCGTTACGGTTGAAGCGGCTCCCGTTCTTGCTGCTGTACCAATGCCAGCTCCCGTTCCCGCTGCCGAACCCGCCCCTATCCCGCCGGCGACCACTGCTGCTGTCGAAGAGCCCAAGAAGGCCCGCACGACTCTAAAGCTCAAGACCAAGGTCGAACTGCCCTCCCTGACAACTCTCTCCCGCCGCAGCACGGCGCAGGACCTCGCCGCCGTCTTTAAATCCGAAATGGCGCTGATGGAGAAAAAGGCCGTGGCTGAGCCGTCCAAAAAGCTCGAAGACGCCTTCACCAAGAGACGCCGCCACCCGTTGAGCCACAAGCCCTGGTCCGAGCTGCTTGCCGAAGTCGAAGCACCGAAGCCCTCACGGCACAATATTGACCTTGCCTCGGCATTTAAAGCCGAGATGAAAGCCTTCATGGCAGAGCAGGAAAAGCTGGGCGAAACACCGACACCCGCGAAGTTCAAATCGGCCGCCGAACACAAGACTGTAAGCCCGCAACCGCCACAGCAAGCTCCTGTTCACCGTCGCCCGTCTATGGCTGCATAAGCATCATACCAGCAATAGCTGATATGACGTTATTTCAAGCCTTTACGCCCACGACTGAAGCTCGATGATATTATCTTCAGGGTCGAGTACGTACGTAAATGTAATGGTACCCGCGCCCGGCACTTCCCGTGAAACGATCTTCCCGTAAAGCTTACCACCCGAGGCGGCAACTTCCTTTACTGCCAGTTCAACGCTTTTAACCTCAAAGGCAATATGCCCGAACCCCTTTCGGTTTGAGGCAGCTGCGGGTTTATCTTTCATTTCTGAATACGAATAGATTTCAAGCGTCGGTCCGCCCTTCGGGAACCCGGGCATAAGCAAATGCTCGCCTTTAAGTGCTGCGTTGGGAACGCCAGTGCCGTCTTCCAGCCACTTGCCGGACTGGTCACGGCGCGGCGGCACCGGCGTGCAGCCAAAAACCTTCTGGTAAAAAAGACTGAGCTTCTCCCAGTCTTCAGCGATAATATTTGTATGCCTGTATACTGCCTCGATCATACTGCCTTCTCCCCGGAAAAATTTCGGACCCTGATAAGCCCGACAATTTGCTCAAGATAGGTCTGGTCAATTTCATTGAAGCCATTGAGCTTGTCGCTATCAACATCCAGCACCAGCCTCGTTTCTCCTCCATGCACCAATGGCACGACAATTTCCGATTTTGACAGGCTGCTGCAGGCAATATGACCGGGGAACTTGTCGACATCAGGCACCAAGACCGTCCTTTGTTCGCTGGCGGACGTTCCGCAGACTCCCTTACCAAAAGGAATGCTGACGCAGGCCAGCGGCCCCTGGAAAGGCCCCAGCACCAGCTGACCCGGCGATACAACCCTGTAAAAGCCCACCCAGTGGAAATCAAAAGCCTGTTTTAAAATGGCCGCGACATTCGCAAGATTGGCGATCAAATCGTCTGTTCCGCTTATCACAGCCTTAATCTGCTGCAGCAAAGCCCGATAAATCTCTTCTTTATCGGTGCTGTCAGGAAGCGATAATGATTCAGCCATGAAGCGCTTCTTATCTCTCGCGCAGGGCCGTCTGGGCGGCTTTGACGAATGGCTTCAGCAGGTAGTTCATGACGGTTTTCTCACCCGTCACGATGTCGATCGTGGCCTGCATGCCGGGGATGATAGGATATTCTTTTTCACCCTTTGAGAGGGTGGTTTTATCGGTTTTGACACGCACGCGGTAATAGCTCTCGCCTTTTTCGGTCGTGATGCTGTCGGCGCTAACGTCCGTCACCGCACCGTTAAGCGTGCCATAGATAGATGAATCGAAGGCTGACAGGCGCACAACCGCTTTTTCACCCGGATGGATAAAAGCGATATCCGAAGGCTTGACGCGCGCCTCTACCAGCAGTTTGTCCTCCAGCGGCACGATCTCCATGATCGGCTCGCCCGGCTTGGCCACGCCGCCGACGGTGGTGATCCTGATATCCTTGATGGTGCCGTGGACAGGAGATTTGACATCATTGCGCTCGCTCTTGTCTTTATAGGCGGCAAGCGTTTGCTTGACCGTATTCAGCTCGGCTGTCTTCTCGGACAGTTCCTTCTGCGCCTGCGCCCTGAAGCCGCTGGTCAGCTCGTTGACACGCGCCTGCATCTCCTGTGCCGCATCCTTGGCGCGTGGCAGGGAGAGCGTCAGCGCATTCATTTCTGCCTTCTGCTGGGCAAGCTGGCGGTCAAGGTCGAGCAGTTCCTTCCGGCTTGAAGACCCCCTCTCTACCATGGGCGCGACCATATCGCGCTCGCTCTGCGTCAGTTTGAGCACTTCCGCCGTATCTTTGATCTTGGCTTCCAGTTCGGCCACTTCCTGCTTTTTCTGGCCAAGCTGCTGTGTCGCGATAGCCAGCTGGCTTTCATTGTTCTTTTTGTTGGCGTCATAGGCATCCTGCTCCGCCCTGACCATTTCAGGCGCGCCCTTGATGACATCATCCGGGAAAGCGAGGGTTCCGCCGTTTGCTTCCGACTGCAGGCGCGTGGTGGTGGCCAGCAACCCTAAATATTTCTGGTTCGTCGCGGCAAAATCGGCCCCGGCCTGCACGTTGCGCATACGCAGGATCACCTGACCTGCCTTGACTTCATCGCCTTCCTTCACCGGCAAGGCATCGATGATGCCGCCCTCAAGGCTCTGAATGACCTGCACTTCCGAGGCCGGGATAACTTTTCCCTCGCCGCGCGCGACTTCATCGAGCTTGGCAAAAGCGGACCAGGCGACAATAATGACCAGAAAGACGCCGATCATGTAAAGCAGCGCATGCTGGCCCCATGAGATGCCGTCGGCGGGCGAAAAGTCTTCGTCATATTTCCGCGTAAGGTCGAGCTTGCGCAGGTCGAATTCGCTGAAGTCCTGTTTTTTGTTCGCATTATTCATGACTATATACCTCCAACGCTTCTGTAAGCGCCGGCCTGAAGTTTCTGGATGATCTCATCGCGCGGACCTGCGGCGACAATCTTGCCACGGTCCATCAGGATCAGCTTTTCCGCCAGCCCCAGAATTTCGCCCTTGTGCGTGACAAGCAGGATCGTCTTGCCTTTGACGATCTCTTTCAGTTGGTTGAAAAGCCGTTTTTCGGAGCCGGGATCAATCGAGGCCGTTGGCTCGTCGAGCAGCAGGATCGGCGGGTTATAGAGCAGCGCGCGAGCGATCGCTATCGCCTGGCGCTGGCCGCCGGAAAGGTTCTCGCCGCGCTCGCCCACCTGTGTATCCAGTCCGGATTCTGAGTCGCGCAGGAAGGTCATGACCCCCGCCATCTCGGCGGCGCGCAGCACGGCGCTGTCGGGAACGGATTCATGACCGAGCGTGATGTTCTCGCGGACGGAGCCGAAGAACAGGTAAGGCGTCTGCTGTACGACGCCGATATTGCGCCGCAGGTCGGCGGGGTCGATCTGGCGCACATCGACGCCGTCGATCTGGATCGAGCCGCTCTCCGGCTGGTAGAGGTTAAGGATCAGCCGCTCAATGGTCGTTTTGCCCGAGCCCACCGCGCCGATAACGCCGACATGGTCGCCCGGCGCGATTGAAATGCTGATATTATTGACCGCCGGCGTCTTCTGTTTCGGGTAGCGGAACACAACTTCACGGAAATCAATTCCACCCTTCATCACGGGCATAGAGATAAAGACCTGCCCGGCGGGCCGCTCAACAGGCGACGCCATCAGCTTGTTCAGGCGGACCAGAGACTCTTTGGATTGGCTATATTTGGTCAGGACGCCCGCAATGGAAGCCAGCGGAGACATGGTGCGCTGCGAGAGGATGACGGCGGAAATCAGCGCCCCCATCGTCATCACATGGTCATCAATCTGGTAAGCGCCGAAGCAAACCATCCCGACCGTGCATATGTTGGAAGCAAAGATGGTGAAGTTCATGCCGAAAGAGGATATCGCCCGCGCCTTGACATGCGTGCGGGAGGATTGCTCGTTCAGTTCTTCCCACTTCCGCTGCATATGGCCTTCGGCGGCCTGCACCTTGATCGTCTCGAGGCCGCTGAGCGTTTCAAAGATAAGCCCGCTCTTGGTCGCCCCTTCAAGCACGCTTTCCCTGATGACTTTATCAAGCGGCTTCTGCAGCATAAAGCCGACTCCGAGGACAACCGGCACCGCCAAGGTCGGTATAAGAGCCACCGGCCCGGCGATGAGCCAGGTCATGGTGATAAACAGCAGGATAAACGGAAAGTCGATCACGGCCAGGATTGAGGCAGAGGTGAAGAAATCCCGCAACGTCTCGAATTCCTTCAGGTTGGCTGCATGGACACCAACGCTGGGCGGGCGGGCCGCCATCTTCATGGCCAGCATATGTTCGAAGATACGCCCCGAGATGATATTGTCCGCCTTACGTCCCGCCGTATCGACGAAGTGCGAGCGCAGGTTCTTCAGGATAAAGTCAAAGATAAAGGCGACCATGACGCCGCCCGCAAGGAACCACAGCGTCGAAAAGGCGGCGTTCGGGATGACACGGTCATAAACGTTCATCGTGAACAGCGGGCTGGCGATGGCCAGCAGGTTGATGAAAACAGCCGCCACCATCACTTCATAATAAATGCTTTTGTAGCGCCACAGGGCGCTCCAGAACCAGTCGCGGCCCTCCTCAATTTCGGCGGGGCCCGACCTGCCGTCCATCAGCGCGCGCGGGCGCACGAAGAAGGCGTATTCGTTATACCTTTCCTCCAGGTCTTTCAGGCTGACTTCCACCGGCGCGTCGGGCGTCTCGGGGAAGACAATCTCGGCCCCCAGCTTCGTCCTGCTGCGCAGGATGCAGGCAAGGTTATTTTTGAGAACGAGGATGCACGGCAAGTTTGGGCTTTGCACCAGGTCCGCCAGCGGCCTCCTCACCATGCGCGCCGTCAGGTTGACACGGTCAGCCGCGCGGACAAAAGCCGCGGGCGACGCCATCTGCCCGCCATGCAGCGGCAAACCGGACGACAAGGCGACCGCCGTCGTGCGCCGGCCATGCGTGGCCGCGACGATGGCGAGACATTCCATCAGCGGATCATCCAGCGACACCCGTTGCGCCTCCATCGGCCAGGTGTGGGATTCATCTTTGATGTTTATGACGTTATCTGTCACGAGAGGCCCACCCTTCTTTCTAATGTTCTAGCATTGCTTCGCGCGGCTTCGGGACGTTCAGCGTTTCCAGCAGACGTCCCTGCAACGCGAGGATGCGGTAAACGGCGAACCTTTCGGCATAAAGCGCATCCAAATTATTGGAGCGCGAGATAAACAATTCGTTCTGCGCATCCAGCACATCCAGTAGCGTGCGGCGGCCTATGGTAAACTGGTCGAGATAAACGCTCACAACCTTCTCATTGGCGGTCGCCTGTTCCGCGTAGTCCTTTGAGCGGTCCACGGCTGAAACCATGCCGGCCCAGGTATCGCGCGTATCTTTTTCGACCTGGAGCAAAGTCTGCTTGCGGCGCTCCTTGGCCGAGGCGGTACGGTACAGGGTTTCACGCATGCGCGCCTTGTCAGCACCCCCGTGATACAGGTTCCATCTCGCCACCGCCAGAATTGTCCGGTCCTGGTTATTACCCGGAACACCGGAAAGGTTATCGCCCACGCTGTCATTCACTTCAATATCCACGTGCGGATACATCAAGGACGATGCGCCCACCTGATCCATTTCGGTAGCCTTGATATCGGACTTGGTGACAGTCAGCCTCGGGTTATGGAGCAGCGACAGGCGCACGGCTTCATTTACATCCGCCGGCAGCTGGTTGCGCGGGACTTCCGGCTCAGCCAGGTTACCCGGCGTCTCGCCTATTTTCTGGGAAAAAAGAGATTCGGCCTGACGCAAGTTTTCTTCGGACGAAGCGACAGTCGCGCGGGCTTGCGCCAGCCGCGCCCTGATCTGCGCCACATCGCCTTCCGTAATGGTGCCGGCCTTGGCGCCGGCCTCGATGGTGTCCAGAATTTTAAGGTGAGCGTCCACATTGCTGCGCGCAATCTTCAAAAGTTCGCGCTGGCGCAAAACCTGCATAAAAGCCTCGACTGAATCCAGCCCGGAGAATTCAGCAACCTCTCCCGCGTGATTGGCGGCCGATTCAGCGCGGGCCTTCTGGCCGCTGATCTGGCTCCATGTGCCCCAGCCATCGAACAGCAACTGGGTCAGCGATAACGTGGCGCGGCTGTGCCACATCGTCTGATCCTGCGGCGGAACGCCCAGAAAACTCGTATGTTCCTGCCCTGTTTCTGTCGAGAGATTAAGCGCGGGAAGGTTAAGCCCCATCGCCTGAAAGGTAACCTGTTTCGCAGCAAGGCTATCCTGCGCCGCCTGCCCGTAGTCAGGGCTCTTCAGGATGCCGATGCCGACGGCTTCCTGCAGAGTCATCTTTGACGTCGCCACCGCCGCATAAACCGCCGTTGACAGCGTCAGAAGAAAGACAGAAGTGGCACAGTACAAAACTAATTTATTCACTTCGATGGTTCTTTTTATGGCAATATCATTGGATATGATCTTGCAGCTTTTTATACTGCAAGTATTCACGATTAGTACCACTCAAGCAACTGAAAATTCACCGAAAATTAAGGATTAATCTCTTCGGCATTTTTAGAGTGGTTCTAATACCAAATAGCGGGACGACCGCCTCTTAAAAACTCCTCGGCATCATCCCCGTGCAAACGGGAATCTCAATGGCAACTGCAAAAAAAGATTCCCGTTTCCGCGGAAACGAGGGCATGAAAGCAAGGCCGTCTTTAAAGTGACACATTAAGATACAAAATGTTAGCATATTCAGTACAGTGAATATCTATTTTCAATTAAAATGTTAATGCAATACAATCCAGAAACAGATTAGTCATTGCATTGAACGGACAACTCACTGATATTTGCAGCCATGGTAAACGATATATTCCCTCCCGTCTTCGTCATCAACCTGGAGCAATCCGCAGACAGGCGAGCCGACATGACCGCGCTTCTGGAGCCATTGCATATTAACTACAGTTTTTTCAAAGCGGTGAACGGCCATGCGCTGGATATCGACAACCTTCCCGCCTATGACAAGATTCGCCGCCGGCTTTTTTACGGGCGCGACCTGTCGAAGGGGGAAATCGGCTGCCTTTTGTCCCACAGGGCCGTCTACCAGTACATGCTGGACAACAACATCGACCGGGCCATCGTTCTCGAGGACGATGTTGAGATCGAACCGAATTTCCCGCAGATCGTCCGGGAAATCCTCCAAGCACCCGTTAAATGGGACGTCATCCGTTTTCTGGCCTATGACAAGGTGCAGAAAATAGGCCGTGATATTTTTGCGCTGCCGTCGAAACCGCATATGCTGGCACGCATCCCGACAACTTCCGGCGGCGCCTATGGTTACATGCTTACGCAGAAAGCCGCGCGGGAGTTCCTGCGCCACATGCAGAAGAATTCTTTGCCGGTGGATATCCTGCACGGCTATGTGTGGCGCACAGGGCTTGAAACATTCATCCTGCGCCCCTCGCCCGTCTCCTCCGACCCGATGAACAACTCGACGATTGGCCGCACCCGCTTCGACAAGGCGACACAACTCTCCGGTTGGCAAAAAGCGGCTTATCCCTTCACCCGCGCCTGGCACAAATTCTCCGAGCTGCTCGGCAAGCGGGTCTCCTACTGGCTCGCCTGGCCGCGTGATGTTTTGGGAAAGAAGGGTTAGCCCCTACTTACTCTCAACCGGCTGATATTTGAAGTTATCAATATAGCTCTGCGGCTTGACCTTGCGGATGGGGGCTTCGCTTACGGTGTATTCGAAGCCTTCCTTTTCGGCAAAGGCGATGGCGGCGTCCTTGGTCAGGAATTTTATACACACCTGATTGAGCGTATCGTCGGCGGCGACCCAGCCCATCAGCGGCTCGGGACGGCGGGGCGTTTCCAGTTCATATTCCAGTACCCACTCCGTGGTATTGGCGCGGCCTGACTGCATGGCGTTCTTGGCGGGTTTGTAAATTTTTGCTTTCATGACGGCACGTAGCCTCCTCGTTTGGAAAATGATCTGGGGGCAGTTTACAGCTAACCGCTCCCGGGGACAAATCCCCTTGTTTATAAAGGGCTTCTTGGCCTGTTTCGCGCTTTTTTCCATTATCCATTGGCGCTTTTTGGCGGCAATGGTGTGCTGGACGCGGGCTTTCTCAGCCGCCTCGGCCTTCGCGACGCGGCGCTTCTCTTCGGCGGCGCGACGGCGAATTTCGGGAGCTGCCTGCAATATATCAAGCATTTCCGGATGGCCCCTGGGTATGGCGCCGTCTGCCGCCACCCTCCCTAAATTGCTCTCCGCATCAACATCCGCGCCATTACCGATAAGCAGGTGCACCATCTCGACAAACCCCTCCGCCACCGCGAACATCAGCGATGTAACGCCAGCGAAATTCCTTTCATCCACGTTAGCGCCGCGCTCCAGTAAACTTTTGGCGGTTTTCAGGTCATTCAGCTTTACAGCTTCTATCAGCTCACCCGGTTCAGGTTCCTGGATATCCGTCATGACGGATACCCAGGCTTTGGCAGGGCGCTGGCTTTCCCCTTCATCCACCGCTGCTTGCCCGCGACAACCGCGCGACGCACGCGCTCTTTTTCCGCCGCTGCGACTGCAGCCTCAACTTCGACGGCGCGGCGGCGGGCTTCATGGGCATCCTTCAATATTTGCACTATCGTAGGAGCGTATCGTTGCTCCATCCGTTCCAGAACGGTTTTTCCATCGTTATCGACTGCATCAAGCGCGGCGCCTTTCTCAATCAGCAGGCGCACCGCTTCCGGATGACTGCAATCCGCAGCCCTCATGAGGGGCGTCTCGCCTTCATTGCTATTTTCGTCAATGGATGCGCCTTTAACGAGCAACAGAAGCATGACATCCGTCCACCCATAAGCAGAGGCCCAGGAAAGCGGCGTGTAGCCCTCATTGTCTTTCAGGTCGATCGAGGCCCCGTTTTCAAGCAGCAGCGCCACAATCCGTGCACGATTATTATGCGCCGCCCAGAGCAGCGCCGTGGCGCCGCGGTTATCCTGTAAATCAAGGGACGCATCTTTACTAATCAGCAGGGCTGCTATTTCTTTAGATATAGTCACCATCAGCGCGGTGCGGCCATTTTCATTTTTTTCGTCAACATCATCGCCGCGTGACAATATCTCTTTCACAACCCCTATATCGTCCCAGCTTGCGGCGACGATCAATGCGACGGGCGCGTGTTTTTGGGCAGCTGTCACGATAAGCCTCCCGGCTTTGGCCTGTCCTTGGCTTTATCACGCAGCCACCGCTGCTTCCGGGCGACTGTTTCCTGAAGCGTACGCATTTTTTCCGCTGTGGCAATCTCTTCGGCGGCGCGGCGGCGGGCTTCGGCGGCTTCCTGCATCAGGCGGGTGACTTCAGGGTAGCGCCTGTCGTCTTCATCAAGCGCCGCGCCGTGTTCAATAAGCAGGCGTGCGAGTTTCAGATGCCCCCTCTCCCCCGCATGCATCAGCACGGACTGTTTATAAGTGTTCTTCGCATGCACATCAGCGCCGTTGGCGATCAACAGGCGGGCACCTTCTTCACGACCGTCCCATACCGAGAACATCAGCGCGGTGCTTCCGAATTCGTCCTGCATATTTACGTCAGCGCCTTTGCTAATCAGCAGAAGCATCATCTCCGTATGCCCTTTTTCCGCCGCCCACATCAATACCGTGTAGCCAAGGTCATCCTGTGCATTGATCTGGGCGCCATGCGTTAGCAAATCACTGACGGCTTCCTGTTTATTCAGCTTTACGGCCCTTATCAACTCATCGTTCAGCCGGGTCATGACAAACCTCCCGGTCCCTTCGGCAGGTTCTTCGCTTTCTCCGCCAGCCGCCGGCGCTTTCCGGCGACAAAGGCCCGGCGCAAACGTTCTTGCTCCGCCGCGGCGGCTTTTATGGCGGCGGTTTTCTCTTCGGCAGCGCGGCGGCGGACTTCAGGTACTTCCCGTAGAATCTGCGCGACTTTCGGGTGTCCATATGGAGACGCTGCCCAATCCAGCGCCGTTTTTCCCTCAGCGTCCGTTGCATCAAGCGCCGCGCCTTTATCGAGCAACAGGCACACAACCGCTTCATTCCCGTTCTTGGCGGCCCACAGCAGCGCCGTTTCGCCGCGCCCGTTTGGTTTATCAATAAGGGCGCCACCGTCAAGCAGCAGTTGCGCCGACACCGTAAAGCCCCGCATGGCCGCCCATATCAGCGCCGTGTCACCTTCATTGTTACTTTCATTGACATCTGCTCCTTTATCAATCAACAGGCGCACTTTTTCTTCATGGCCATTCCAGATATCAATCATCAGCGTTGTGTTGCCGGCTGCGGTCTTTTCATTAATATGAGCCCCGCGCCGTAATAAATCCTTCACGGCCTCAAGGTCAGTGCGGCCTGCGGTAGCCAGCAAGGCGCCCGGCGCAGGCTGCAATTCAGTGGTAGAAGCCCCGTTCGGTTCCATTATTACATTCCCGGCGGCTTCGGCCTGTTTTTGGCCTTGTTCTTCATCCACCGCTGTTTTACAGCAACCCCTTCACTGCGCAGGCGCTCTTTTTCCGCTTCAGCCGCCTTCTCCAGCATCAGGACGACTGATGCATGTTTATTACCTAGCGCACAATCCCGCGCCGTTTCTCCTTTGTCATTCTTGTGATCAAGGGCAGCGCCTCTGTCAACAAACAGGCGCACCAGACTTTCTTTGCCAAAATCCGCCGCCCAAGTGAGGGCCGTATCGCCATACAGGTTAGCCTCTTCCAAAGCGGCGCCATTGTCGAGCAACACCCGCGCCGCCTCCGTATGCTCGCCGAATACCGTCATCATCAGCGCCGTACCGCCAAATTTGCGCTTTGCATCAATAATAGCGCCCTTGTCGATCAGCAGTTGCGCCATCTCCGCATGCCCGTTCTGGGCCGCCGCCATCAGCGCCGTTTCGCCGCCATCGTTCTTCCAGTTCACAAGCGCGCCTTTGGAAATCAGCAGTCGCGCTATCTTCACAAACCCGCCATCCGCCGCATGCATCAGCGCGGAACTGCCTGATGTGTTTTTATCATTCGCATTCGCGTTGCGCGCCAGAAGGTCCTGCACGGCTTCAAAATCATTATTCTTCACCACTTCGATCAGCTCACCCGCGTAAGGCGCCCTGACGGGGATAAGATCGTCTTTCAATTCTGTCATGACAGGCCCACAGGCATCGGCTGGTTGCCGGCCCTTTTTTTGAAGAACTTTTGCTTCGCGGCGGCTGTCATATGCTGCTGACGCGCGTTTTCCGTGGCCTTAATGAATTCCTGGCGGGCTTCAGCCGCTTCCTGCAGTATCTGGACAACCTCGGGGTAATCCTTCTGCTCGGCGCAATCCTGCGGCGTCCGCCCTGCCTTGTCCCTTACAGTCATATCCGCGCCATTATCTAGCAACAGGCGTACCAGTTCCTCATGCCCACCCAATGCCGCGAGCGTGAGCGCCGTTGTCCCATAGCCATTATCCTCGTTCACACGCGCGCCTTTGGCGATCAGGAAGCGCGCCATCTCAGTATGTCCGCCCTGTGCCGCCCAGATCAGCGCTGTGTAGCCGATATTATCTTCTACATTAATGTCATCCACTTTATCAATTAGCAGAGCCGCAAGGTCCGTATACCCGCCTGCTGCAGCATAAAGAAAAGCTGTGCTGCCAGAGCCATGTTTTTTTATGTTCACATCGGCATTGTTTTCCAGCAGCAGGTACGTCAGGCCTATATCGTCCCACATCGCCGCCAGCATCAAGGATGTGAGGCCACCTAAACCATCCGTTTCATCAACATTCGCACCGCGCCGCAACAAGTCTTTGGCGGCATCTATGTCTTTAGATTTCACCGCTTTTATAAATTCGCCTGGGGGAGATTTTTGGGCGGCGGTGAAGGCTTCATTCAGGTCTGTCACTATGGCCTCCGAAGCTCTCGACGAGGATTAAAGAAATGAAAAAATTTGCAATATGTTAACTTATGCCTCTTAAATGTCAATATGAAAATATTTTAGAAAAAAAACCCTTTTATTTCAATGGGTTTTAGTGGAGATGAGCGTGTAGCCATTATATAATTGGCTCAGATTACAAATGTGCGAAGGAAGGCGGATGTTTCAGAGCCTTATTAACCGTTTTCAGACTTTGCCCGCCGGATGGCGGGAAGCAACTCCTTACCTTCTGCTGACCTTGGCGGTGTTCGCTGCCTACGCTAATGTTTATAACGATGCGTTTCTTCTCGATGACCCCTATCTGGTCGTTGGAAACAAGTTCCTGCGGGACTGGCGCTATCTGCCGGATATTTTCACCCACCTGAATTATGCCGGCGCGGATCGTGATGGCGTTTATTACCGCCCGCTCGTTACTGTGCTGCATCTAATCTTGTACCAAATTTTCGGTTTATCCAAACCCGCCTTTCATGCGCTCAACATCGCCCTGCAAGCTCTTAACGCCGGGCTTGTGTACAAGCTTGGCAGGAAGCTCGGCTTTGGCGCAGGCGCTGTTTTCTCAGCGGCGCTGCTTTGGTGCGTACATCCGTTGAATACACAGGACATCACCTATATCAGTTCAATGCCGGAATTGATCTGTGCTGCTTTCATGCTGACAGGCTTGCTCACGCTGCTGCCCGACTTTACGCCGCGTAAAATATGTCTTTCACTCCCATTCTTCCTGCTGGCGCTTGGCAGCAAGGAATCCGCTGTTGTTTTTCCGGCGCTGGCCGTCGCCTGCCTTTTTATCGTCAGCAAGAACCGGCTGAAACCCGCCACATATATAAAAACATGGCCGTTCTGGCTGATCTCGGCGGCTGATGCGGCTATCTGGCTGCTATGGTCTACGCACTCTCATATGTCCGATCCGCAGGATTTTGATATAGATCCCAACCTTTATACATTCAGCCTTATCAACCGCATTTTTACCAGCCTTGCGACTCTGCCTGTTTACTTCAGCCTGATGGTATGGCCCACAGGGCTGCACTTCCCGCGCAGCTTTCCCATCTTCACGTCTGTTCTGTCATGGCAGGTCCTGTGCGGGATGGTACTGGTTATCGGCGCGCTGACACAGATTATCCTTGGCAAAGGGAAACGCGGATTGCCTTTAAGCTTCGGGCTCTTCTGGTTTGCGGCGACACTGTCGCCTTACACCGGCATTGTTATCCCGATCGACGCCATGATTTCGGAAGGCTGGCTGTATGTGCCCTCTATCGGCCTTGCCCTCGGTGTGGCTCAAACACTTTCCAGCCGGATCAATAAGCCAAAGTTTAAAACCATTACTGCTGTTGTTGTGACTGTGGCCGCCTTGTCTTTGGGCGTGAAATCATACTCTCAAAACCAAGTTTATCAGAACCAGGCCACGCTCTACGAGAATATCTTCAGCTGCGGCGAGGATTTCGCCAACACGCACAACAACCTCGGCATTTATTATCTGGGCCAGAATGAATTCGACAAGGCGATCGAGCAGTTCAAGCATGTCGTCGCCCGCCCCGGCACAAGGCCGCCGCCCATGATGGCGGGATTGTATATAAACCTCGCCGTCGCCTATCTTAGAGTTCCTTCGGACGAAAACGGTGTGACAACCATTCCGGCGCTTGTTGACGCCTTGCCTCACACTCATCAGATCCCTGAAGCGGTTGAGGCGCTGAACAAAGCTTTGGAATACGCGCCGGATTCTACCTGGGCGCGCCAATTTCTGGATATTATTCATGCCTATCAGAAAAATGGGGGTGACAAATGAAAAAGCCCTCTTATCTACCCGCCGGATGCCGGGAAACAGCGCCGTATCTTCTGCTGGTGCTGGCGGTGTTCGCCGCCTACGCCAATGTTTACCACGCCGCTTTCCTCCTCGATGACCACCCCTTGATCACCGACAATAAATTTCTGCGCGACTGGAAACATATACCGGATATTCTCACCAACATGAACTATGCCGGCGCAGGCCTTGAAGGCGGCAACTACCGGCCTGTAACTACGTTGCTGCACCTGGTTTTGTTCCAGATGTTCGGGTTATCCAAGCCGGCATTTCATAGCCTGAATGTCGTCTTGCAGGCGATCAATGCCATGCTTGTATACCGGCTGGGCAGAAAGCTCGGGTTTACGGCGGGGGCGGTTTTTTCGGCGACGCTGCTCTGGTGCGTGCATCCGCTAAGCACCCTCGTCGTCACCATGGTCAGCTCCATACCCGAACTTCTCTGGACGACATTCATATTGTCAGGACTGCTGGCGCTGCTGCCGGATTTCACGCCGCGCAGGATATGCCTTGCGCTCCTGTTTTTCCTGCTGGCGCTGGGCAGTAAAGAGACCGCGATTGTTTTTCCAGCGCTTGCCGTCGCCTGTCTCTTTGTCACCAGCAAAGACCGGCTGAACCCCGCCATATACATCAAGACATGGCCGTTCTGGCTGATATCGGCCGTTGATGCGCTTATCTGGATGCACTCTATAAAAACTTTCATGTTCAATCCGCAGGATCTTGCTGTGGACCCCAACCTTTATGCGCTGAACCCCGTCAACCGCATTCTGACCTTCCTTGCAACCATGCCTGCTTATTTCAGCCTTATAATCTGGCCTACGGGACTGCACTTCCCGCGCAGTTTTCCTGTCTTCTCGTCTATTTTCTCATGGCAGGTTCTGGCCGGAGCGGTTATGGTAGCAGGTGCTGCGGCGCAAATCATTCTCGGGAAAGGAAAACGCGGATTGCCCTTAAGCTTCGGATTTTTCTGGTTTGCGGCTGCCCTGTCGCCGCTCTCGGGCATTCTCCTCTCGATTGACGCCATATTCTGCGAAGGCTGGATGTACGTGCCCACCATCGGCCTCGCGCTCGGCGTGGCGCAGACGCTGGCCGTGCGGATCAATAGCCTGAAATCCCGGCAGGTACAAATTATCACCGCCACCATTATCGCCACCGCCGCGCTGGCCTTCGGCGTAAAGACAAACCTGCAGAACGAGGTCTACGACACGCCCGGCGCTTTCTTCGAGAACAGTCTGCGCTGCGGCGATGACCTGCCCGACACGCACAACAACCTCGGCGTTTACTATCTGAGCGTCAATGAATTCGACAAGGCGATTGAACAGCTCAAGCTGGTCGTCGTCCGCCCCGGCATCAGACCGCCGCCGATGATGGCGGGTCTATACGTCAACCTCGCCATCGCTTATCTCAGAATTCCTACAGACGAGAACGGGTTGAGCACCCTTCAGGGGCTTTCCGGCTCTCTCCCGCATACGCACCAGATACCGGAGGCGGTTGACGCCCTCAACAAGGCTTTGGAAATCCAGCCCGACCTGGACTGGGCGCACCGTTTCCTCAACGTCATTCACGATTATCAGCAAAAGCAAAAAAATGGAGAAATACAATAAAAAACGTTTTTGATCTTTTGGACGGTATCTCCGCCGCACGCCGGGAGGCGCTCTCATATCTCCTGCTGGTGCTGGCCGTGTTCGCCGTTTATTCCAACGTTTATCACGGCGGCTTCCTGCTTGATGACCAGTCGCTGATCATCACCAATGTATATTTACGCGACTGGAGCCATCTGCCGGATATTTTCAAAAACCTGAACTATGCCGGCTCCGGCACGGAGAAAGGGTTCTATCGCCCGGTGGAAGAAGTGTTGCGGCTGGTCCTGTACCAGATATTCGGCCTCATCCCCCCGCCTTTTCATGCGCTGAATGTCGTGGTGCACGCCCTCAACGCCGGACTTGTATACCGGCTTGGCAGGAAGCTCGGCTTTGGCGCGGGTGCAGTCTTTTCGGCGGCGCTACTCTGGGCCATCCACCCGATTTATACCCAGGAAGTCGCCTACATGAGCTCCACGTCGGAACTGCTGTGGACGACCTTCTGCCTTCTCGGGCTGATCGCGCTACTGCCCGATTTCACGCCGCGTAAAACATGCCTTGCGGTCGTATTTGTCCTGATCGGATTTATCAGCAAGGAAACAACGGTCGTTTTTCCGGCGCTGGCCGCCGCCTGCCTTTTTATCGTCAGCAAAGACCGGCTGAAACCCGCCACCTACATTAAAACATGGCCGTTCTGGCTGCTGTCGACCGGTTATGCGGCAATATATACGTATATGAACAGTTACCGTCCGTTTGAAGCCTCGACGCCTGAACTTGATTCCTATGCCCATCATATTTTTACCCGCATCATAACCAGCCTTGCCACGCTGCCAACGTACTTCGGCTTAGTTATTTATCCGACGAACCTGCATATGGAGCGCGCCTTCCCCGTCTTCCTGTCTGCTTTTGCGTGGCCTGTGCTGGTCGGCGCGGCGCTGGTGGCGTGCGCCCTCACGCAGATGGCGCTTGGCCGGGGGAAACGCGGAATAACCTTAAGCTTTGGGTTTTTCTGGTTCGCGGCGGCTTTGTCGCCATTCACCGGGATTGTCATCCCCATTGACGCGATGATCTCCGAGGGCTGGATTTATATGCCAGCTATCGGCCTTGTCCTTGGCCTCGCACAAGCGCTGGCGGTCTGGGTCAATGGCCTCAAATTTGAGAAAGCACCTGCCCTCGCGGCTGCGGGCGTAGCCGTGGCCGCCCTCCTCCTAGGAATAAAGACCTATAACCAGAATGAAATTTTTCAAACCCCGGTTACCTTCTACGAGAATATTTTCAAGTGCGGCGGCAACCGCGTCCGCGCTTATCCGGACCTTGGCATTTACTACCTGAACAAACAGGACTTCGACAACTCCGTGAAGTATTTCAAGCTCGCCGTTGAAAACCCGAATGAGCGCAACGTCCCCTCCGCCGCCATTCACACGCAGCTTGCCCTGGCCTATCTGGGCGTCACCTCGGATGAAAACTACATGGTCATGCCTGATGCGGTCATAAAAGCCCTGCCCTACACAAACCATATCCCCGAAGCGATAGACGAATTAAACATTGCCCTGAGGATCGACCCCAATTTCTACTTCGCCCACACGCTGCTCAGCACCATATACCGTTGGCAGGGGGATAAGGGGACGGCTGATTATCATTACAACAAGATGCTGGAGATTTTGAGGAAGATGGGGCGGGTGAAATAAGAAAATTCCGGGCTACCGCTTAAACATCACCCCAATCCTGGTGCAATCTGAGCAAACAGGAATGGGCGAGCGGCCTTTGGTGAGGTGGGTGTCGCGCATGGCGACGATCCGGGGGCCGTTCCAGAGTTCGAGGATGTTGATACCGCTGGCGGGTTTGTAAACGGCGAAAGGATCCACGCCGCTGAAGGTCACGCAGTCGCAGCAGGGGAAGATCGACCCGTTCCAGTCCACCGTCAAGACTGACCAGAGCCAGTCACACGGAACGTCTTTCATATTGGGCTCAGGCGCCGCTGCCGGTTCCAGATGCTCCAGGTCCTTGATATAGCCTTTGCGGATATTGAACAGGATACCCAGGTCGTCGGCAAACTTCCGCGCCAGTTCGAGCTCGTGCTTGTTATGATCGTAGTAGATATAGTCGAGCAGGATAATCATCTCATGCCCGCCCTCGCGGTTCATGCGGACGAGGTTTTCGATGTTCTTCTTGATCAGCTCAACGTTGCCCCGGCGGTGCTCGATGCTGTGGACGGGCTGCGTGAAGCCGCTGATGTGGATTTTTATGCAATCGAGGCCCGCCTTCAGCAGCTTCTCGCTGTTGCGCTCGTTCAGCAGGACGCCGTTGGTGGCGATCATGGTCGCAACGCGGTTTTCGGTCGCCCACTGGATGGCAGGGTAGACATCTTTCGACAGCAGCGGCTCGCCGTTCACGTAAGGGATGGACAGGCTCAGGTAATTTTTGGTCTGCGCGATAATGTCTTTATAAACATGAAAATCCATCTTGCCTTTGGGGATCGGCGCGCCCGTCGTATTATTGGGGTTGACGTCGAAAATCTTGTCGTCCTTGTCGCGGCAGAAGAGGCAGGACTCGTTGCACTCGTTCCACAGCTCAAAATTGATGACATACGGGGACTTAGCCGACTTCCTTAACTTCAGGAAATAGGCAACATAGCAATGCGCGACATTGATCAGCTTCCTGACGGATATCTTCCTGCGCTTTATCATCAGGAGTAGAATGCGCGCGCGTAATGAAAGGTAACTATTTTTCATGGACCAATTTCATAATGGAACGACCACAACCCCAAAATTAAGCTTATATATTCTTATATTATAGCATACGGCATTGATTAACCAAACAAAATCATTTCTTGTTGCCAATGCTTAACCCCTCCTTTACCTTTAATATATCTCTTTGAAAATAGGCATTATAGGCGGTTCCGACAGTGAGTAAAAAAGTAGATATTCTCTATATTAAGCCCGGTGATCACAAACAGATTTACCAGGCGCTGGGCAATGAATTTGCGGGAATCGAGCCCCCTGCTTTTGCAGGCCTGTTTGCCACTTATGCCCGTCGCAAGGGGCTTGAGGTTGCCATCTATGACGCTCCGGCCATGCAGGCCAGTGCCGAACAGGTAGCGCAGGCGGCGGTGGAAGATTACGACCCGCTATTGATTGCAATCACCGTTTATGGATTGCAACCCTCGGCCTCGACGCAGGATATGGAGTCCGCCGGTAAGATTGCCCGCCTTATTAAAGAGAAAAATCCCAACGTCAAAATACTGATGACCGGCACGCACCCCGCCGCCCTGCCCGAACTGACCATGCGGCAGGAGAAAATTGATTTCGTCTGCGACCGCGAAGGCCCGGCGACGATTTATAAAACAGCGATGGCGCTGAAGGCTGGCGCGACTGACTTTTCGGATATCCCCAGCCTGTGGTGGCGTGATGGCGCGAAGATTATCAAGCCGTTGTCAGCCGAACCTTTGCTGGATAACCTTGATGAAGAGATGCCAGGCCCCGCCTGGGACTTGCTGCCCATGGATAAATACCGCGCGCACAACTGGCACTGTTTCGGCCATATCAACGATCGTTCACCGTATGCGTCGCTGTATACAAGCCTGGGCTGCCCCTACAAGTGCAGCTTCTGCTGCATCAACGCGCCGTTCGGCAAGGCTGCTTACCGCATGTGGAGCCCGGAGACCATCGTCGGGCAGATAGACCTGCTGGTGGAGAAATACGGCGTGAAGAATATCAAGTTCGTGGATGAGATGTTTGTCCTGAACAAGAGCCATGTTTTTGGTATCTGTGATCTGCTGATTAAACGCGATTACAAAGTCAATATATGGGCCTATGCACGTGTCGATACGGTGCAGGAGAATATGCTCGATAAGCTGAAGGCCGCGGGGTTCAACTGGCTCTGCCTCGGCATCGAGAGCGGCAGCGCGAATGTGCGCGACACCTCCTTGAAGAACTTCAAGAACAAGGATATCACACAGGTCGTGCGCAGTATCCAGCAAGCAGGCATTAATGTCCTCGGCAATTATATATTTGGCCTGCCGGATGATACGCTGGAAAGCATGCAGGGTACGCTCGACCTCGCGCTTGATCTCAACTGCGAATTCGCCAATTTCTATTCCGCGATGGCCTACCCCGGCTCGCCGCTTTATGCCGAAGCGGTCAAAAATGGCTGGGAACTGCCGGATTCATGGAGCGGCTTTTCGCAGCACGCCTACCATACCAAGCCGCTGGCCAACGCGAACCTGACAGCCGCGCAAATACTCGCCTTCCGCGACAAGGCCTTCACTACCTACTTCACGCACCAGCCTTATCTGGATATGGTGCGCCAGAAGTTCGGGCAGGATGTTGTCGATCACCTAAAGCGTATGGTGTCCGTGCCATTGCAGCGCAAGCTGCTTGAAGAGCGGCGGGCGAGCTGATGATAATCGCTATAGCTGATTCCAAAATTATTCAAACAAACCCCATGTCTGTCATCCCCGCGAAAGCGGGGACCCAGTTGGTGTTTTTTATTCAAAAAGAAGCCTGTCGTTCGAGAAAAAGACCCGTCTGGGTCCCCGCTTTCGCGGGGATGACATAGGTGCACAGATGAAATTCCCGTTGATGCGCAATAATATCATGCGCGAAGACCTCGACGCGGTCATCGCCTATCTGAAGCAGGATGACCCTATCCTCACCCAATCCGTCAACGTGCGGGCGTTCGAGGAAGAATGGTCACGCTGGCTGGGCGTCAAATACAGCGTGTTTGTCAATTCCGGCGCATCGGCCAATTTGCTTAGCATGGCGCTGCTGCGCCTGCGACATCCGGAGGGCGGAGAGGTTATCGTGCCGCCGCTGACATGGGTGTCGGATATCGCCTCCGTGTTGCAGTATGGCTTTACGCCGGTGTTTGTCGATATCGACCGGCAATCGCTGGCGATGGATGCGAAGCAGGTGATCGCCAAGCTGAATGACAAGACCCGCGCCGTTTTTATGACCCACGTGCAGGGCTTTGACGGGCTGACGGATGAGCTTCTGCAGGTGCTGAAGCAACGCAATATTCCGCTGATCGAGGATGTCTGCGAGTCGCACGGCGCGACGCATAACGGCAAAAAGCTTGGCAGCCTCAGCTGGGTTTCAAATTTTTCTTTTTACTATGCCCATCATATGACCACCATCGAAGGCGGCATGATCTGCACTGATGATGCCGACCTGTACGAACAGACCCGCATGCTGCGCTCGCACGGCATGGTGCGCGAGTCGGTCAACCCGGATGTGAAGAAACGCTATCAGGCTGAAAACCCCGACCTTAACCCGGATTTCATCTTCGCCTTCCCGGCCTATAACGTGCGCAACACCGAGATCGGCGGCATCCTTGGCCGCAGCCAGCTTAAGAAACTGGACAAGCACGTCAAACAGCGCACCGATAACCTGCTCTATTTTCTTGAGCTTATTAACGGAAAGCACTACCGCAAGGATTTCAAGCTCGAAGGCAGCAGCAACTACGCCTTCAACCTCGTCCTCAACCACGCGGATGATGATTTAATGTCGCGTCTGATAAAAAAGCTGAAGGATTCCGGCGTAGAATTCCGGAGAGGCAGCGCCGGCGGCGGCAACCAGCTCCGCCAGCCCTACTTAAAAAAACTCCTGCCCGAAGGCTACCACAAACAATTCCCCGAAACCGAACACATCCACTTCTACGCCGCCTACATCGGCAACTTCCCCGATTTGAAGCGGGAGGAAATTAAAGAGCTATGTGCGATTATCAACGGGGTTTAACCAAGAAATAATGGAAAAACTTTTAGATACTGGAGCGGCACTATTTGCAGTAATTGCCGCTATCTTTTGGTTTTTATCCGCATACGGAAGGATGCCTCCCATTAAAACTTATTGGGGTGAAGCTCCCGAGAGCGATCCATTCTATAAGGCTCTGAAGTTTTCGGCACACATGAATAAATGGGCTTCGGGGTTTAGTGGGGTTTCTGCTTTATGTATGGCTATAAAATTGTTTATTCAGAAATAGTAAAACATGACCCAAACCGCCATCATCCTAGCCGGAGGCCTCGGCACCCGCCTTAAGTCCGCCGTCCCTGATCTGCCCAAGCCGATGGCCCCTATCAACGGCAGGCCGTTTCTGGAATACCAGATGGATTACTGGATCGGGCAAGGAATAAGCAGGTTTGTGCTTTCGGTGGGGTATAGGCGCGAGAGCATTATGTCACATTTTGGTGCGCGCTATCGTGAGGCCAGCATCGAGTATGCGGTGGAGGAAACGCCACTTGGTACGGGCGGCGGGTTGCTGCTGGCCGCGCAAATGCTCCCGCCAAACCAGCCCTTCCTCGTCCTCAACGGCGATACGTTCTTTGATGTGTCTCTAAACCAACTTGAACAAACACACGCAACACACCGTTCTGGCTGGACAATTGCGCTGTTTAAAGCTGATGCCCCGGACCGCTACGGAAAAATCACCTGCGCCGCCGACGGCCAGATCAAAACCTTCACCACTGAAAAAGCCGTACCCGGCGACTACGCCAACGGCGGGATTTATCTCCTCGCGCCGGATGCGCTGAGCGGCTTGCAGGCAGGCAAAGCCGTTTCTCTCGAGCAGGAAATTCTCCCCGGATTTATCGCCCGCGGCGGCCGATGCTTTGGCATGCCTTTTGATGGCCAGTTCTTTGACATTGGCCTGCCGCATGACTACTATAATGCTGCAAACATATTGGCGGTTAAATAATGAGTGAACATATTCTTGTGACCGGAGGCGCCGGCTATCTGGGTTCGACAATGGTGCCGGATCTGCTGGCGGCGGGCTATCGCGTGACGGTGCTTGATAATTTTATGTATCGTCAGGCCAGCCTGAACCATGTCTGCCACAATCCGAATTTCTCCATCGTCAAGGGCGACATCCGCGTGGAGAAGACGCTGCTGCCCCTGCTCGCCAAGGCGGATATCGTCATTCCGCTGGCGGCTTATGTCGGCGCGCCGCTGTGTTCTCAGGACCCTGTCGGTGCGAAGACGGTGAACCATGATGGCATCATGCTCATGATCAAGAACCTCTCCAAAAACCAGATGGTGCTGATGCCGACCACCAACAGCGCCTATGGCACGGGCGACAAGAATAATTTCTGCACCGAAGAGTCAGCCCTGCGTCCCGTCTCGCAATACGCTATCGAAAAAGTCGAAATCGAAAAAAGGCTCATGGAGCATCCGAACACGATCAGCTTCCGCCTCGCCACCGTGTTCGGCATGTCGCCGCGCATGCGCCTTGATTTGCTGGTGAACGATTTCACCTACCGCGCCGTGCACGACCGCTTTATCGTGCTGTTCGAAAGCCACTTCAAGCGCAATTACGTGCATGTCCGCGATGTATCGCGCGCCTTCCAGCACGGCATCAAGAACTTCGCTAAGATGAAGGGGCAGATTTATAACGTCGGCCTGTCCGAGGCAAACCTCTCGAAAAAAGAACTCTGCGAACACATCCACAAGCACTTGCAGGATTTCGTGTTTCTGGAAGCGCCCGTCGGCAACGACCCGGATCAGCGCAACTATATCGTTTCCAACGCCAAGCTCGAAGCCGCCGGCTTCAAGACCTCCGTTACGCTCGACCAGGGCATTCTGGAGCTGATCAAAGGCTTCACTATGATTAAAAACAGCCTCTACGGCAACGTTTAGGGGATAAAGGGAAAAATGACACCGGACCGCGAAACCCCGAAAATATCAGTCGTGCTGTCGTTCTACAACGAATCCGCCGTCATCCCCGAGCTGCTGAAGCGCCTGCGGGCGGTGTTCGCGGGGCTGATAGCGGAAAAAGCCGTGAGCAGTTACGAGCTTGTTTTCGTCAACGACAATTCAACCGACCAGTCCGAAGCCATGCTGCGCGCCGAGCTGCCAAAAGGCGATATCGTGATCGTCAACATGTCACGCAACTTCGGCGTTTCGGAATGCGTTTTTGCGGGCATGGAGAACGCGACCGGCGACGCCATCGTTTACATGGACGCCGACCTGCAGGACCCGCCGGAAGTGATCCCCGAAATGGTCCGCACCTGGCGCAACGATTCCGAAGTCGAAGTGGTCTACACAACCCGCCTGAAGCGTGCGAACGAGCACCCGCTGAAACTGCTCCTCACAAAATACGGCTACCGCTTCATCAAGTCCATTTCCGACATCCAGTTGCCGGTGGACTCAGGCGATTTCAAGCTCCTCTCCCGCCGCGCCGTCCACCACCTGCTGCAGCTGAAGGAAAGCCAGCCCTATGTGCGCGGCCTCGTGAGCTGGATCGGCTTCAAGCAGATCCCCGTCTATTATAACCGCGAGGCGCGGTTTGACGGCCAGCAGAACACCAAGTTCCCCGTCCTCAGCAAGCGCGTCCTTTACGGCTATCTCGACCGCGCGCTGATTTCGTTCTCCGATGCGCCGCTGAAGGTCATGCTTTTTTCCGGCATGATGCTTTCGCTGATTTCGCTGCTTTATATTTTTGTGGTCCTGTTCCAGAAACTGATGGGGACAAGCCCGCCCGGTTTCCCCGCCGAAATGTGCGCCATCCTGCTCATCGGCGGCATGCAGATGATGATGCTGGGCTTCACGGGGCTTTATGTCGGCGCGATCTTCCGCGAGACCCGGGGTCGCCCGCGCTATATCGTCAAGGAAGTATTGCGGAAGGCATCTGACTCATGATCGTCACCCGTACACCCTTCCGTATTTCATTCTTCGGCGGCGGCACGGATTATCCCTCATGGTTCAAGGACCATGGCGGCGCGGTCCTTGCGACCAGCATCAACAAATACTGCTATATCACCTGCCGCCACCTGCCCCCGTTCTTCGATCACAAGCACCGCATCGTCTATTCGAAAATTGAAACCGTGCAGGACACCACGGAGATCCAGCACCCCTCCGCACGCGCCGTGCTGGGGCTGGAGGACAAGGCGAGAGGATTTGAAATCCACTACGACGGCGACCTTCCCGCCCGTTCGGGCCTTGGCACCAGTTCATCGTTCACCGTCGGCCTTATCCATGCCGTCAGCGCGCTCAGGGGACAATATATCTCCAAGGAGCATCTAGCCAGCCAGGCCATTCATATCGAGCAGAATCTCATCAAGGAGAACGTCGGCTCGCAGGACCAGATATCAGCCACCTTCGGCGGATTGAACCGGATAGAGTTCCGCCGCGATGGCACCTTCCAGGTCGACCCCGTCATCGTGCCGCAGGTGCGCCTGAGGGAATTGCAGGACCACCTGATGATGTTTTATACGCACATCCAGCGTACGGCCTCGGACGTCGCCAAGGCCCAGATCGACAACATCAAGAACCGCCAGACGGAACTGAAATATATGCAGTCGATGGTCGACCAGGGCATCACAATCCTGCAGGACCCGCGCACGCCGATTTCCGCCTTCGGCGAACTGCTGGACGAAAGCTGGCGCTACAAACGCAGCCTGTCCGACCGCATCTCCACGCCGCAAATCGATTCCATGTACGCCAAGGCGCGGCAGGAAGGCGTTATCGGCGGCAAGATCCTCGGCGCGGGCGGCGGCGGCTTTTTGCTGCTTTTTGCACCTCCGGAACGTCAGGCCGCCATCAAGAAAAAAATGCACGAGCTTGTGCAGGTGCCCTTTCAATTCGAGCGGTCCGGCAGCCGGGTCGTGCTTTATCAGCCCAACGGCCTGGGGGAGGTCTAAACATGGACATCAATTCACGCATTTTCGTCGCCGGAGACCGCGGCATGATCGGCTCGGCGGTAAGGCGCCGCCTGACGCGGGACGGTTACAAGAACATCATCGTCAGGGACAGGCTGCACCTCGACCTCACGGATACACAGGCCACAAAGCAGTTCTTCAAGGAAAACCAGCCGGAATACGTTGTGGTCGCGGCCGGGCTAACGGGCGGGATTGTCGAGAACAGGCGCAGGCCGGTGGATTTCCTGCACATCAACCTTTCCATCGCGCTGAATACCCTGCAAGCGGCGCATCAGTATAAAATAAAAAAGCTCATTTACCTCTGCTCCTCGTGCATGTATCCCAGCCACTGCCCGCAGCCGATGAAGGAAGAGCAACTCCTGACCGGCAAACCCGATGCCAATTCCCTTTCCACGGCCCTGAGCAAGCTCGCCGCCATGCAGCTGTGCCTTTCCTACAACCAGCAATACGGCGCGACACGTTTCATACCCGTCATCCCCAACAACACTTACGGGCCTAATGACGATTTCGACCCTTCTTCCGGTCATGTGCTCTCCGCGCTTATCCACCGCTTCCACGTGGCCATGCGGATGAAGTCACCCACCATCGAGCTCTGGGGCAGCGGCGCCCCGCAGCGTGAATTTATCCACTCGGACGATGTCGCCAGCGCCTGCCTTATGCTGTTGAAAGCGCCGTTGGAGGGTCAGTCGCTGCCCATGAATATTGGCGTCGGCGAAGATCACTCCATCCGCGAACTGGCGGAGATGATTGCCAAAACCGTCGGCTATACCGGCAAGATCACCTGGAACACCGAGAAGCCCGATGGCGCACCACGCAAGCTGCTCGACAGCTCACGCATCCGTCAGTTGGGCTGGACGCCGTCCATTCCGCTCGAACAGGGCATCAAGGACACTTACCAGTGGTACATGCAAAATGCACAGGAACCGCAGCGGAGGGCCCATGTTAACATCTAAGGACCTGCCCGAAAAAGCCAGATGGGTTTATAACGAGACCCTCAAAATGAACCGCCGCGCGCCGGAAATGCGCGTCGCATCGTCCCTCTCCGCCGTTGAAATTTTTACGGTGCTTTATTATGGCGGCTTGCTGCAGATGAACCCGAAGGAGCCTTTCTCGGCCTCGCGGGACCGCTGCATCATCAGCAAGGGTCACGGCTCCGTCTGCCTCTTCCCAATCCTCGCCGACCTCGGCTTCTTCCCGATGGCGGAGCTGGAGCGCGTCGGCCAGGCGGGCAGCTTCCTCGGCTGCATCCCCGACCCGAAAATTCCGGGCTATGAAACTATCAACGGCTCGCTCGGCCACGGCCTCGGCGTCAGCTCCGGCATCGCCCTCGCGCTGAAGCGCAAAAAGGCCAGCGAGAAAGTGTTTGTCGTCACGGGCGACGGCGAGCTGCAGGAAGGCGCGAACTGGGAGGCCTTTATGTTTGCCTCCCACCATAAGCTGGATAACCTGAACGTCATCGTCGACAATAACCACATCAGCATGCTCGGCTTTACCGAGGACGCCGTTTCGCACGGCAACCTGCCGAAGCGGCTGGAAGCTTTCGGCTGGGATTGCCTGGAAGTCGACGGCCATGACGTTGTGGCGCTGCATGATGCCCTGCACCACATGAAAGCCTCCGCCAACGGCAAGCCCAAAATCCTGCTCGCCGACACGCTGAAAGGCCACGGCGTCCCCTTCCTCGAGAACGAGGCGCTGGCGCATGTCATGAACATCAGGCCCGACGTCATGGAAAAACTGCTGGGTGACGCGAAATGACCCAGACCCCCGCAAAATCACCCGCGATGCGCGAAGCCTTCCTGACCGCCCTGCTCACGGCAATGGAAAAAGACGAGCGTATCTTTTTCCTCTCAGCCGATTTCGGCTCGCCCGTCATAGACACGCTGCGCACAAAATTTCCTGACCGTTTCCTCAATGTCGGCGTGGCAGAACAGAATCTCGTCAACATCTCGGCGGGGCTCTCGCTCGAAGGCTATACCGTCTTCGCCTATGCCATCGCGCCTTTCATCACCATGCGCTGCCTTGAGCAGACCCGCGTCAACCTCGCGTTGCTATCGGAAGTGCGCAAGCTGAACGTGAACCTGATCGGCGTCGGCGCGGGCTATAGCTATGTCGTCTCCGGCCCGACGCACCAATGTCTTGAAGACCTCAGCATCATGCGCGCCCTGCCCAACATGCAGGTCTATTCTCCGGCGGATTACATCTCCGCCGCCGGGCTGCTCCAGCCCTGCCTGCAGAACAGCGGACCCAAATACCTGCGCTTCGACGTGCAGTCCCTCCCCGCCTTATATGCCTCGCAGGCTCCCGACATGAATCGCGGGTTCCATGTGCACCGCAAAGGGCAAGGCATCTGCCTTGTCGCCACGGGCTACATGGTGCATACGGCGCTGGCCGTGGCCGAGCGCCTGCGCGTCGTCGGGCATCATGCGGGCGTGATCGACCTTTTCAGCCTGTCGCGCTTTTCGGCGGTGGAGCTTGCGGACGTCCTGCGGCCTTATGGCGGCATCGTAACGCTTGAGGAAGGTTTTCAGGGACGCGGCGGCCTCGATGCGCTGATCTCCATGTTTGTCATCAAACAAAACCTCCCCGCCCGCATGATGATGGTCGGCGTGGAAGACACCTACCGCTTCGACCTCGGCACCCGCGAACAACTGCATAAAAATGTAGGGATCGACGCGGGCACCGTTTTTGACCGGGTCAACAAATTCTACACGGTTGTCACCGGCGTTCCGGACCATCCTGTAATCCGTAACCAACTGTAAATACTGGTCTTTTTTAGTTTCCCTAATCTGGCACGCCTTTCGCATAGCTATACCTGTAAAGGCCATGTAGCAAGGGAGAAAAGCCATGAACAACACGAATACAAAAGAACCAACCGCCGCCGTCATCGGGAGCCCCGATCTTAACGAGAGAATCCGCGACCTGACGATGGACGACCAGTGGCACCGCCAGGGTGAAACGCTGATGCTGCTGCAACACGCCAATGCGCGGGTGAAACTCGCGGAACTCCGCCTCGCCGAACAGGAGCTGAGAATCCTGGAACTGGAAAGCCTCGCTTCGACCGACCCACTGACCGGCCTCCTCAACCGCCGCGGCTTCGAGAGTTTCTTTATGCAGGAACTGGGACGCACGCGCCGCCACAACACGTTCGGCAGCGTGCTTCTCCTGATCGATCTCAACAAGTTCAAGGAAATTAACGACACCTATGGCCACCAGGCCGGCGACGCTTGCCTGAAGAAGGTCGCGGAATGCCTGCAGAAGCATATCCGCAACGTCGATGCCGCTGCGCGCATCGGTGGTGATGAATTCGCGGTGCTGCTCTCCCACACCGACCCGGAAAAATCCGCCAACTGTCTCCACCAGCTCAAGCGCGCCCTCAACAGCCTGCAAGTCACCTGGCAGGAAACCACACTCAGCCTCAGCGCCAGCGTCGGGCTGAAGCATGTGTCAGACTCCAGTTCTTTCGAAACCGCTTACTTTGCGGCGGACAAGGCTCTGTATAACGATAAGAGAAGCAAGAAGATAGCTGGAGCCCTTGAGATTGGGGCGAATGAAATTATCAATCTTGGCTGAAAGAAAACCTCAAGGCCTCGGCGTGTTTCTCGCCGTGCGCTGTGTCGCAGCCGCCCGCTCGAACGTGATGATTTTTTCGGCGGGGTCGAACTGGGTGCCTTTGTATCCGGCGGCGAGGAGTTCTTTTTGCTGTTCGACATCGGTCAGCGGGCAGGCACAGCTGTCTTTGGCGCGGAGTTTGCGCGGTTGGCGCAGCCGGGAAATATGTCCGCGCAGGACATAGACTTCGGCGCCGGTATAGGGGCTGATGCCGGTGCTCTCGATATGCAGGCCTTTCTTCATTAGAACGCCCCAGCTGAACGAATTACCGAGCGCCACTTCAGAAAATATTTCCATCCTGCCATTCCGAACCGATACATCGATCCGCTCATCGATCAATACAGCTTGCAGGTTGTTGCCGCGATAATCCGGGTGCACGATCGCGCCCTGCAGCACGGCGACAGTCTCGATGGGCACATCCATTTCGATGGCGATGCCTGTCTCCGGGCGGGCGGGCGTCGGGTTGACGATGATGCCCTGCGCGATCAGGCGACCGTTGTGTACAATACCTATCACAGCATCACCGGCGGAGAAATGTTCCTCGAAGAAAATGCGGTCCTTGTTATTGGCAAGGTAGACCTGCTCGCCATCACGCAGATGGGCGAAAGCCACTTCCTTCAGCGCAAGAATCTGGTCGATATGCCGCGCGGAAAGCGCCACCACGGAATATTCCTCGTGGATTTTTTTCAGTTGGCCTGTCCTGAGCACTTCGGTGCCGTTTAAATCGATCTCCGTATCCATTTTAATCCCCAATCAATTTTATATTTTACAGAATTAATTAAACTTAATCAAGAATTATTGTTTGATATGAATTTAACTAATTGATTTATAAGTGAAATTATCCTGACTGAAGGGTTAGAACCTCCAGTCTCTTACGCTATGCGGTAAAGCTGGATTTACGGTCGCGGGGGTGGACGGCGTGAAGTATTTGTATCTGCAGGTTTTCTTTTCAAACTGCTAATCATATCGCGCACTTCAGCAGGCAATGCAGAAGGGTCCGGCGCAGAACGTCCGTCATCAGGCATCGCCATGTATTGATCCGCAAAATCCATGGAGACAGGAGCCGGCGGCATTTTGCCATAGGGCCCGTCGCCCGCCAGGCAACCCATCACCTGGCCTACTATATAAAACCCCATAACTTGCTTATTGCCCTTGATAAAATTGGGACCTGTGTATTGATTTATTTTATGCCCTGCATCTTCAAGCTTTTGAAGAACGAGGTCGCCCCTGTAATTAATACGATTATTATCGGCCTTGTCGGCATATTTCTTTATCCAGGGTATAAGAGCATCAAGACCGCCTTTGATCGCGCCATCGAGTTCGCTGACGATTGCGTCTATACGGTCCTGCATTGCTTCAACTTCATCGTTAGCCATCTTATACTCTCGTAATTTCTTACCTGATTGTCTCAATTCCTAGCCATACTATGATATTACATAATTAAAAGCAACCTATTTTTTTGAAACCTCGAATAATTCCACGACTCGCCTCTGTATCTGCTTAACACCTAATTTTAAAATCGTCACTCTGGTATTTTTATACCATACATTAACTTATTGATTTTATTAAAAAATGGTCGGACTGAGAGGATTTGAACCTCCGACCCCTTGCACCCCATGCAAGTGCGCTACCAGGCTGCGCTACAGTCCGACATGTCGATAAGACGCTGACATATAAACAGAACCAGGGCGCGACTGCAATCACAAAATCCTATTTTATAGGGGAGACGGAACCTAAACCTATATTATTCAACAGGTTATCATGCTGATGCTGCTCGGCATGCGCAGTCTCCCCAATGCTGTGAAGCATCGCTTTTGCATCGGCATTGCCGTGATCCGCTGACGCCTGCAGCCAGGCCAAGGCCTGGCCGTCATCTATTTCAACGCCCGGCCCGTTATAATAAGCCATACCCAGATCATATTGCGCCTCGGCATTGTCTTGCTCAGCCGCTTTGCGGTACCACTTTACGGCTTGCTTCGCATCTATCCCGGTACCCCAGCCGTTGAAATAAGCATCGCCCAGGCTGAGCTGCGCCGCCGCATTTCCCTGCTCAGCCGCTTTGCCGTACCACTTGGTCGCTTCCTTATCGTCTTTTGCAACACCCTCGCCATTGTGATAAGCGTTGGCCAAATTAAGCTGCGCGGCGGCGTTCCCCTGCTTTGCGGCTTTGCGATACCACTGGGTCGCCACCACAAAATCTTTCTTAACTCCCCTGCCATTATAAAAAGCAAGGCCCATGTCGTTCTGCGCCGCAGCACTCCCCTGTTCGGCCGCCTTGTCCCACAGGATGACCGCCTTCTTGTCATCCTTTTTTATTTTGTCTCCCTGATGGTAAGCCATGCCAAGCTGCTGCTGCGCATCACGATCGCCCTTCCCTGCCGCCTTGGTCCACCATTTGACCGCTTCCTTGTCATCCTTCCTCACGCCGAGGCCTGTGTGATACAGAAGCCCGAGAAGATATTGCGCGTGAGCATTGCCCTCGTTGGCATCGCCGAGCAGTCCGGCGATATTTTTTTTATCATTGTCATCCTGAGAGTTGGCGTAAGCGCCTGTCGCCATGCAGACCATCAGGGCGGCGGCAAACAGTTTCATTTTACGAGACGGCATTCCCTGTTTCCTTTCCCATGATCAGTATCGCCCGGAAGTCGTTGACGTTGGTACGCGTGGGGCCCGTGATGACGGAATCCCCGAGAGCCTGAAAAAAACCGTGCCCGTCATTATCAGCCAGGCTGGCGGCGGGGTCAATGCCGAGCAACTGCCGCGCACGCCGCAGGCTGTCGGGGGCGAGAGTGGCGCCAGCGATCTCCTCCATGCCGTCAACGCCGTCCGTATCGCCGGCCAGCGCATAGATTCCAGCAGGCCCGTTAAGCGCGATCCCGAGCGACAGCAGATACTCGACATTCCTGCCGCCACGTCCCGCGCCGCGCACCGTCACCGTTGTCTCCCCGCCGGAGAGCAAGACACAGGGCGGCGTAAAGGGTTGATTGTGGCGGGCTATGTTCAGCGCCATAGCGGCCTGCGCCTTGCCGACTTCCACGGCTTCGCCTTCCAGACGGTCGCTCAGGATATGCGTCGTGATGCCCTGCGCTTCAGCCACGGCAGCGGCCTTCTCCAGCGCCATCTGCGGCGTGGCGATCAGGCGCGTGACGACGTTTTTAATGCGCGGATCACCGGGCTTGATAGATTCAGCCTGTCCGTTCCGCAGGCTTTCCATCGCGGCGGCGGGAATTTTAATGTTGTATTTTTCGAGGATGGCGCACGCGTCCGCGCAGGTCGTGGGATCGGCGACCGTGGGGCCGGAGGCGATATCCATCGGATCATCGCCAGGAACATCCGAGATCAGCAGCGTAACGACTTTCGCCGGATAGCACGCGGCAGCCAGGCGTCCGCCCTTGATGGCGGAAAGATGCCGCCGCACGCAGTTCATTTCGCTGATGGTCGCGCCGGACTTCAACAGGCTCGTATTGACGGCCTGTTTGTCCGCCAGCGTCAACCCCTGCATCGGCAGCGGCAGCAGCGCGGAGCCGCCGCCGGAAATCAGGCACAGTACCATGTCCCGCTCCGTCAGTCCTTTGACGAGCGCCAGCATCCTCTCCGCCGCCTTCAGCCCCGCGGCATCAGGCACGGGGTGCGCCGCTTCAACGATCTCGATATGCTTGCAGGGGACGGCATAACCGTAGCGCGTGACGACCAACCCGCCCAACTTTTCGCTCCAGTTATCTTCAACCGCCTTCGCCATGGCGGCGGAAGCCTTGCCCGCGCCGATGACGATCAGACGTCCTTCGGGAGGGGGCGGCAGGTGCGGCGGCACGCACAGCGACGGCTGCGCCGCATCGATGGCCGCCTGAAACATTGCGAGGAGAAGGTCTTTGGGTTTCACGTTAATGCTTTTTTAGACTTTTTAGGTTTTTTGAAGATTTCAATGATGAAGGCCAGGAAAATGGAATAGGCCGTGATGGCCTGCGCGAGCGTATATAAGACGCCGAACGATGCATTGCTCTGTTTGACGTTCATCATCAAGGCGACAGCCGCCGTGCCCAGGCTTATCCATTGGGCGATACCCATGCCGCTCTCGTCGCAAGTGCCTGTCCCCTGGTTATAACCGCTGCAGGACTGCGAAAATATGCCCGTTGCATAAAAAATCAGGGCCCCCAGCACCAGCAGGCCAAACTGCGCGCTTACAAAAAAATTCAGTTCATAGTGTTCGGTCCCCTCTTTTCTCGTCTGTATGATGAACGAGATCAGCGCAATCATCGAAGCCATGAAAGCGGATAGCAGCAGCGCGCCCGGAACATACTTCATATGCAGTATGCCGGACTGCTGTTCTATCTCCATAAGCCTTGCGGACGCGGGCGCGCTTCCACGTTCCGCCGCTTTCCGGTACCAGGTGATCGCCTCTTTATCGTCTCTCTGGATGCCTGCCCCCTTGTGGTAAGCTTCTCCCAGTTTGTATTCCGCATCGGGATAGCCCTGTTCCGCCGCCTTCTGGTACCAGCTGACGGCTTGCTTTTTATCCTGGTCAACGCCCGCTCCAAGCATACAAGCATCACCCAGGCTGTCTTGCGCCGACAGGTTTCCCTGTTCCGCCGCCTTGGTGTACCATTTGACCGCTTCCTTATAATCCTGCGCGACGCCGCGGCCGGTGGCATAAGCCAGCCCAAGGTTAAACTGGGCATCGGCAATGCCATGGTCCGCCGCCTTGCGGTACCATTTGGCCGCCTCGTCGTCATCTTTTTTAACGCCGTCGCCGTCGCGGTAAGTATTCCCGAGGTTAATTTCCGCCTCGGCATCTCCCTGGCCCGCAGCCTGCCGCCACCGGTTGAGCTGGTCGCTGGCGTCCTGAGCGTAGCTTGCAGCCGGTGCGCCGGTCATCATGACAACGGCCAGCAAAACGACAGCTAATAATTTCATTTGAAAAGGCACCCTTAATATTATTGCTTCGCGTGGCCAAAAATGACCTGCACAGCCGTGTTGCCGGAATCGGCATCCTCCCCTTGCTGATTGGAAGCCTTTTCGCCGCCGCATTCAAAATCAGGCTTACCATGATTGGCGGACCTGTTCAGCCAATTGAGCGCTTCCTTGTCATTCTTATCAACGCCCTCGCCCTTGTGATAGGCGACGACCAGATGGAGTTGAGCGGAAACATTTCCTTGCTCCGCCGCTTTGTTCCACAAGACTATTGACTGCTTGTCATTTTGTTCGACACCCTCGCCATTGTGATAGGCAAGGCCCAGGCAAAATTGCGCGGAGGCCTCTTTCTGATCCGCCGCCTTCTTCCACCAGCCTATGGCTTCCTTGTCATTTTTCTCCGTGCCCTCGCCGCCATGGTAAATGGCGCCCAGATAGAATTGCGCCGTGGCATTTCCCTGATCCGCGGCGGCCTGGTACCATTTGAAAGCTTCCTTGTAATCCTTCTCAACACCCTCGCCGTTGTAGTAAGCGAGACCAAGTCCAAGCTCAGCCGCGGCGTTGCCCTGATCCGCCGCTTTTCTCCACCACGTGACCGCTTCCGCGCCGTTTTGTACAATCCCGTTGCCGTCGTGGTATGCGACGCCCAGATTGAGCTGCGCGGCGGCATTCCCCTGATCCGCTGACTTCTTATACCACTTGACGGCTTCCTCCTCGTTTTTCGCAACACCCTCGCCGTTCTGGTAAGCGATGCCAAGGCCGAGCTGCGCGGCGGCATTCCCGAGTTGCGCGGCCTCCTGATACCAGTGGAACGCTTCCTTATAGTTTTGCACAACACCCATGGTGCCATTGTGAAAAGCAATGCCAAGGTCAAGCTGTGCGGCGGCATCGCCATGCATGGCCGCATAACGCCACAACTGGATCTGTTCCTGGGCCTTGGCGGCGGGGGACTTTTCCTGTTCCTGGGCGCGGGCCGCGCCCGCCAGGCCCATCATCATGATGAAAACCAATAAAATAAGACGGGATAGTTTCATTTCAGGATATGCCCTTCATTTAAGTTTCTCGGAACGGCTAAAAAGTATCTGCACGGCGGCATCGCCGTAATCCAGGTCCGTCTGTGAATCTTCCTTGTTACGCTTGCTTTCAAAATCCATCCTGCCTTGATCGGCGGACTTGTTCAGCCATTTGACGGCTTCCTTGTCATCCTGGTCGACGCCGTCGCCGTTATGATAGGCAATGGCCAGGTAGAGCTGCGCCGAAGCATTGCCCTGCACTGCGGACTTGCGATACCACTGGACGGCTTGCTCATAGTCTTTCTCGATGCCCTCGCCATTGTGATAAGCAAGGCCGAGGCAGAACTGCGCGGAAGCATCTCCCTGTTCCGCGGACTTGGCCCACCATTTGACCGCTTCCTTGTTATCCTTATCAATGCCCCAGCCATAGTAATAAGCATCGCCCAGGCTGAGCTGGGCCGAAGAATTTCCCTGCTCCGCCGCTTTGCGCCACCACTCCACAGCTCTCTTGTCGTCTTTCTCAACGCTCTCGCCATTGTGGTATGCGGCGGCAAGATAGTGCTCCGCCTTGGCATTTCCCTGTATTGCGGAGGCCTGATACCATTTGAACGCTTCCCTATAATCCTTCACGACACCCTCGCCGTTGTGATAGGCGATGCCGAGACCAAGTTCAGCGGAGGCGTTTCCCTGCTCGGCGGCCTTGAGCCACCATTTAACGGCTTCTTCGTAATCTTTCGCTACGCCCTCGCCATTGTGATAAGCAATACCGAGGTCCAGTTGGGCCGCGGCATTGCCCTGGTCCGTGGCCCTGAGATACCACTTGACTGCTTCCGCCAAATCTTTCTCGACACCCTCGCCGTTGTGATAGGCGATGGCCAGGCCAAGCTGCGCTGAAGAGTTTCCCCGCTCCGCGGCTCTTTTATACCACTTGACCGCTTCCCTGTAATCTTTCACGGCGCCTTCGCCGTTGTAATAAGCGATGCCCAGATCGAGCTGCGCGGCGACATCGCCCTGCAGTGCGGATTTACGCAGCATTTTAACCTGGTCACTATCACCGGCACGGCCTTCGGTCTCATATTGGGCATGAGCCGCCGTTACCGCGCCCACTATCAGGACGGTAAATAAAACAGCCACGAATAATTTTATCTTGCGAGACAGCATTTTTCCCTCAGTCCACTAATATAACAAACCTGCTGTACTCATTTGTAAATTATTTGCTAGGATAAGGCCCATGCTGAATATAAAACATCTCTTTGCCATATCGCTGATAATCCTTCTCTCTTTATCCGCCTGTGCGGCCGGGCAGGCTTTACAGGGTATGAAACAGGCGAAAGCCGCTTATAAAGCCTGCCTCGATGAAAACCCGAAAGACCCCTCTGCCTGCAAGCATCAGAAAGAAACTTATGAGGCTGCGGGAGAGGCTTATGATGGGATGAAACCTTGACATAATAGTTAAATTTTTGCTATACTTAAAGCTAAGCATAATGTGCAAACAGGGGCCCGGCGCATGAGCGATGATAACCAGATGAAACCTTCACCTAATTCTGCTGTCACCAAGAATGAACAGGAGTCTTTCGTGGCTGATGCGGCGGGCGGCGATTATAAGGCCGTGAAGGCGTTCCTTCAAGCACACAAGGACGCTGCCGATAAAATAAACGAAGAAGGCTGGTCCGCCCTGCGTTATGCCGCGCGATATGGGCAAAGGCTGGTCGTGGAAACATTGCTGGATCATAACGCTGCCGCCGATACTCCTGACCGCGACCGGATGAGCGCCCTGCTTTATGCAGCTCGCGGCGGCTATACGGATGTGGCGAAACTGCTCATGGAAAAAGGCGCCGACATCAACAGAAAAAACAAGGCCGGCTGGAACGCCCTGATGCTGGCGGTGAAAAATGACCACAAGGATATGGTGGAGCTGCTGCTGAAAAAAAGCGTGCTGCTTGACGAGCAGAACGAAGACGGCTCAACCGCCCTGATGCTCTCCGCCTGGAACAAGCACGAAGTCATCGGCGAGCTGCTGGTGAAAGCCGGCGCTTCCCTCGATAAAAAAGACAACACCGGCATGACCGCCCTGGCCCTCGCCAAAGTCAGCGACGACCCCAAGCTCGCAAAGCTGCTGGAGCAGGCCGCTGAGAAGCAAAAGCAAACAAAGAGCTAGCCGTTACAGGCCTTTTTCCAACGCATGCATCGCCATCATGCGCTCCTCATTGGCGGGGATAACGTGGGCTTCGTAGGGTTTCATAAATTCAAGACGGCGTAATATATTCTCCCTGACGGGCGTTGCGTTCTCGCCGATACCACCGGTGAAAATAATGCAATCCACACCGCCGAGCGCGACGGCCATCATGCCCATGAACTGCGCTACTTTGAGACTGAAATAATCAAGCGCGAAGGCGGCTTTGGAATCTTTGCTGTCGAGCAAAGTTTTTACATCGTTTGAAATGCCAGAAATTCCTTTTAATCCTGACTCGTTATAAAGGATATGTTCCGTTTTATCGGCGGCAATGCCAAGATCGCGGATCATATAGATAATCGCGCCGGGGTCGAGGCTGCCGCAACGGGTGCCCATCGGCAGGCCGTCAAGCGCCGTCATGCCCATGGTGGTGTCAACGCTGAGGCCATTTTTCATCGCGCAAAGGCTCGCGCCGTTGCCGAGGTGCGCCACGATGACGCGGCCTTTGGCCAGCACGGGATAATCACTTCGCAGCACATGTGCTATCCACTCGTAAGAGAGCCCATGAAAGCCATAGCGGCGGATGCCTTTGTCCGTCAGCTCCTGCGGCAGGGCATAGAGGCTGAACAGCGGCTCATGCCCTGCATGGAAGGCGGTATCAAAACAGGCTATCTGCGGCAAATTGAGCTTCAGCTTCTGCAGGATATCAATCGCGGCCAGGTTATGCGGCTGGTGCAGGGGCGCGAGTGAATTCAGCCCGCGCAGTTTCTCAAGTATTTCTGCCGTAACGCGCACAGGCTCACGGAACAGCGTGCCGCCATGCACGACACGGTGCGCCGCCATCATTACGGCGCCGTGTTTCCTCTCTTCAATCCAGCCAAGGATAAACCGCAGCGCATCTTCATGCGTACTGCCTGATGGAAGTGTTTTCTTGTCATCGCCAGCGGAGAAAACAGATGTATTGCCGATGCCAGACACCTGCCCGCTGGACAACAGCTTTAAATCCGCTTGATTTTCAAACAGACTGAACTTGACGCTGGACGATCCTGCATTGATGACAAGGATCGTACCCGTCATTTTATTTTACCCTCTTGCCGTGCCGCAGACATCTTCACTGCCAATGCACACGACATCAATCGCGCCCGCAGGTTATCCGCGCGGCTGGTCAGGATGATCGGCACGCGCGCACCAAGCACGATCCCCGCCGCATCCGCCTTGCCCAAAAAGCTCAACTGCTTGGCGAGGATATTGCCGGATTCAATTTCCGGCACGACAAGAATATCGGCATCGCCCGCGACGGCTGAATCAATGCCCTTTTCCTTCACGGCTTCAGGGCTGATGGCATTGTCAAATGCAAGCGGTCCGTCAATGATGCCGCCGGTGATCTGCCCCCTCTCCGCCATCTTGCACAGCGCCGCCGCATCGACCGTCGCCTGCATCTTCGGGTTTACCAATTCGACGGCGGCCAAAATGGCGACCTTGGGCTTTTTGTCTTCACCAAACAGCGTATGCCACAGGTTAATGGCGTTCTGGCAGATATCGGCCTTTACAGCGATATCCGGCGCGATGTTGATCGCCGCATCCGTCACGATCAAGGGCTTGTGGTAGCTCGGCACAGACATGACGAAAGCATGGCTGATACGGTGCGCCGTGCGCAGGCCGGATGTTGATGGCACAACGGCTTCCAGCAGTTCATCCGTATGCAACGACCCTTTCATCAGCGCATCGACTTTTCCGGCGGAGGCCAGTTCGACCGCCTTGGCGGCGGCGGCATGACTGTGTTCGACGTCGATAAGGTCCCATTTGGAAAGGTCTATTTTCGCTTCTTTCGCCGCCGCCAGTATCCGCGCGCGCGGTCCGATCAGCACGGGGATAATCAGCTTTTCCCTGACGGCTTCAACAACCGCTTCCAGCACATTAGCTTCTACCGGATGCACGACCGCGACGCGGATCGGCTTCATCTTTAGGCAGGAAGCAATGATTTCGGTGTAGTAATCATGGCATTGTACATCGACTTCCGGCATATCCGGACGCGTCATGCGGATTTTCTTTACCGGCGCGAGAACCGTCGCCGTGCCGGAAGCAATCGTCTCGCCCTTGTCGTTCACGCAAGCGCAATCCAGAACCACGACCGGCTTATCCGTCTGCTTGCTGCGCACGGTGACGGATACGGTTATTTTGTCGCCGATCCGCACCGGCTTTTTGAACTTGATATCCTGCTCCAGATAAACCGTGCCGGGACCGGGCAGCAGCGTGCCTAGCACCGTCGAGATCAGCGCCCCCGACCACATACCGTGACCAACGATGCCGTGGAACATGTCGCTCTTCGCGTAGTTGGGATCCATATGCGCGGGATTGACATCGCCCGACATCGCGGCGAAAAGTTCGATATCTCTCTGCGTCAGCGCCCGTGTCAGGCTCGCCTTGCGCCCCACTTTCAGCTCATCGAAAGTGACGTTTTCAATCATCGTGTCGTCTGCTGCAGATTTTGCTTTTGCGCGTGTCATGGCCCTGATCCTTCGTATATTATGTATTCATAATCCCCAGATTAAACTTACACCCTACTGTCTTAAAAATCGATGACGATAATCAGTCACGCTAAACACTAAATATTTACGTATAGTTACAAAATAAAGTTTTCCTAAGTAATTTTCAAAAAAAAGTTGCATAACCAGAGTCATCTTATTACCCTCTGTACTTCCGTAAAGAATCGGCAGCTATCAAAACAGGAGAAAATGCTATGGACCTTTTTAAGGATTACTATGACATCGGCAAAAGTGGTTCCGCAGATAAATTCCTGAACGAGTTTAAGAAGCTGAAAAGCTATCTCCCTGACACACGGCGCAAAAACCAGAGCCTGATTGACGGCGCGGCGTTCGCCTTCCTGCAGAGACGCCCGGAAAATATCCAGACGGTCATTTCAAATGCGAAATCCATAGATAGCCGCGTTTATCCTAACCTCATCCCCAACGTCCTTTTTCAACTGACAAGGGACGGCGGCGACAAGCTTTCCACCATAACACTTGCCCTTGCCAAGGTGCCTGAAGACGCCAGACAGCAGGTACTCAACACTGCGCTGCACGATGCCCTCGCAAACAATATTGGCGGCGTGTCTTTCTTTTCCGCACTCCTGAAGGCCGGTGCCGAACCCAATGGCGCGGTTAACGGCGAGGCGGGCATACTCGCAACAGCCATCAGCAGCGCCGCCCCGGTATCTTTTATAAAGGCGCTGCACGACGGCGGCGCGGAATTCGACAAGGCCCTCGACACGCTGCACACCCGCGGCAGCAAAACGGAAGACGTGGACAGGCTTGAATATTACCGCAAGCAGATAGCGGCAGACCCGGCTGCGGCAGGCGAAGGCTGCAAACCCGGCATTGAAGACGCCATGATCAAGGTGCTGCAAACCCTGCAGCAGATGCACGACCAGATCGGCGACCTGACCGGGCAGGTCAGCGACCTTGCCGAAAAAGTGGAGCACCTTTCAGCGCAGGCGGCAAACAAGAACGCGCCTGAAGAAAAGGTAGAGGGCCAGAAGAAGACCGCCCGGAAGTACCCGACCATATAACGGCGCTATTCCTGAAGAATAGGTTATGTAGGGATTTTATGCAGTTTATAAAATTCAGCCTGCTTGCCGTTTTTGCATTCTGTCCTTTATACGCCGCCATTGCGGAGAATGACGACAAGATTAATAGCGGGTTTATCCTTGAACAGCAGGATGCGCCCGAGCAAGGATATGAGTCTGTTCTCCGGAAACTTGAGGCGGAAGAACAGGATATAGACCAGCGATACGCACAGAAACAACAAAAGTCTGGAACCGCCAAACAGGATATAGACCAGCAATACCAGCAGAAACAACAAAGGCTGCTGGCAGCCGTGCGGGACATAGAACAGCAATACCGGCAGAAAAAGCAAAAACTGGAAGCAGCAAAATTGCATCAGTCTCAGCAGACCCTGCAGCGGATAGCGGCAGCGGAACAGCGGTTAGAGCAAAGCTATCAGCAGGCGCAGCAAAAGCTGGCGGAAAATGACCGGAGCCTGAGTGAAAGCTACCGTCAGGCGCAACAGTGGACGAGAACATCGAAGCAGACACAGGAGAAAAAGCCTGGCCAGCAACAACAGCAGTTGCCCCGGCAAAAGCCGGTCCAGCTACAGGCGCAGTCAAAGGTTCCGCCAGCCAAAGATATGGATGCCCCGCCAAAGCACCCTATAGTCTCAGGCCGCCTCGCTGGCGCTCAGGCCGCCTATGACAGGCAGGATTACCGGACAGCCCTGACGATGACACGGCCTCTGGCTAAACGGGGCAATCCTGATGCGCAATACCTTCTTGGCAGCCTCTACCACAATGGTAAAGGCGTGACGCAGGACTACGGACAGGCCGCAAAATGGTATAATCGCGCCGCTATGGGGGGCAATGCCGCAGCGCAGAATGCCCTTGCCGGCCTTTACAAAGATGGGTTGGGTGTAGCGAAAAGCTATGAACAGGCGGTGAAGTGGTATGGGATTGCAGCAAAACAAGGCTATCCTGCCGCTCAAGAGCCTTATAATGCGGCAAAGAAAGAGCTTGAACACCCCTGATTTTATAATTTGAACTCAGCGCCTTTTCGTCCGGAGTCAGGCAGATCCAATGCGCGCGTTACAGCCCTGGCCATGCTCAGAGTAGCCCCCTCATCCATCAGAAGTTTATTAAACGACTTGGCTGACGCGGCGCTGACTTCTTTATTCCCGTCCGCCCGGAAGCAAACGTTCTTTGTACAGTAGATAAGGTCCTGGACAAGCCTTTCCCACAGGAAATAGGCCAGCGCCTTTTGATTAATGTCTTTCTGCCCGTAGCCTTCAAAAAAGGCTTCCGCATACGGCTTCCTGATAAAAATAAAATCGCGTTCCTTCGGCGCCAGCATGACGTCATCCCAGTCGATGACAAACACGCCATCATCGTCATCCCTCAACAGGTTCCCCGGATGCAGGTCCGCATGGCAAAGCACCAATGGAAGATTGCTTTTCTGGAGACTGGCGGCGAATTTTTCCAGGGAATCCATCGCGGTATGAATCGTTGAACGATGTTCTTTCCATGTTGAGACAACAAAATTGACGTTTTCATCTTCGCTTTTTTGGGAATAAACAGGGTGGCTTTCAAAGTCCCGTATAAACTGCGCATAGTCTGACGGGTCAAAGGTCTCTTTGCGCAAGGGAGCAAAGGGAAAAGATGACGGCTCCATCGTATGAATTTGTTTTAAAACCGCCCCCGCTTTTTTCCAATGCGCGTCGGACATGCCCTCCCATCCCGTAACGCCTTTTATAAAAGGATAGACCGCGAGACGCCCCTCCTCCAGCCCGTGCCATAGGGCATTTTTCCGGGTCGGGACGGGAGCGATCACATCCTGAACATCGCGATCCGCCAAATAACGGGGGACCTGGTAGCTTGGCTCGTTGAGCGGGTCGGCTTTGATTTTTATAAAGTAAGTGTTGCCCCCGCTGACCATGCGGTATGTTGCGGCATTATAATCAAGCCCAAGCGGAATAAATTCGAGCGCGGAAGGGATGATGCCATATTCCCGCTGAAGGCATTCCCGAAGGCGCGCTTCGTTCACTTTCAATTTTTCTTTCATGCCCGAATTCCTTTAGTCATACAGCCATTTGAAAGTCGCGGTCGCGGCCAGGCTGCCTATTACCTGTGCTGCGATAAAGCCTATGACATCCTCTGGCCTGATCCCCGAAAACGTATCCGTCAATGAACGGGCAATCGTGACGGCGGGGTTGGCAAAAGATGTTGAGGATGTGAACCAATAGCCTGCGGTAATGAACAGCCCCACGGCATAGGGCACGGCCTCAGGCCTGTTCCGCAGGCATCCCAGGATGGTCAACAGCAGGCCGAAAGTGGCGACAAGCTCTCCGGTCCAAATGCCGGTTCCTGTGCGGATGTGCGTGGAGGCTGTCACCAAAGACAGGCCGAACATGACATGTGCCAGAAAAGCCCCCGCGATACCGCCCAGCACCTGCACCACTATATAAAATCCGCAATCGCGCCACTGCAGTTTGCGCTGGATGGCAAAAGAGAGGCTGACGACCGGATTGAAATGCGCTCCGGATACAGGCCCGAAGATCAGGATAAGCACCGCGAGCGCAGCACCCGTCGCCAACGTATTGCCAAGAAGGGCGATTGCGGCATTCCCCCCCGCAAGCCGCTCGCCCATGATGCCGGAGCCGATAACGACCGCCACCAGCAATGCCGTGCCAAGCCCCTCGGCAAAAAGCCGCCGCGTGAGGTTGAATTTATTTGCCATTGACCAATCCTTCTATTTTTTCCTTGAGCATGAAGTACGCCTGATCGAAGGCAGCGTCAATCTCCGCCTCCGTTCCCGCGGCTTTCGCCGGATCGGGCGTGCTCCAGTGGAGCTTTTTGGGTTTACCGGGAAACAGCGGGCAGCTTTCGCCCGCCGCCTGATCGCAGACTGTAATGACCAGGTCAAAAGACTGGTCTGCAAACTCGTCCCATGACTTGCTGCGCGGCTGGCCGGGATCAATGCCGTGGCGCTTCAGGGTTGCGACGGATTTCGGGTGAACATACCCCGCAGGCCGGCTGCCCGCGCTGAAAGCGAGGTAGCGGTCCTTCCCGATATGGTTGATCAACGCCTCGGCCATGACCGACCGGCAAGAGTTACCTGTACAGAGGACCAATACTTTTATCGTCTGAGTCATGATTTCCACAAAAAAATATGACGCTGCGACGCAACCCTTGCGCAGGCATCTCTATGCTAGATGCATAGTGTTCCTGTTATAACAGGAAAATACAGGATATTTTTGGTGTTTTTAAAGACAGCACTCAGACAAGTGGAATTTATGCAGCTGTATTACAGGTAAAATTAGCTGATTACCCAGAATCTGCTTAATGGGGGCTATTTGCCACGTAACTTATCTTCCACACTGTCCCCGAGGCATCATCGCTCAATAAGAGAGCGCCATCCTGCGTTACGGCCACACCTACCGGGCGGCCCCAAACATTGCCGTCTTTCGTCACAAACCCCGTCAGAAAATCGTCATACTGGCCGGTGGCTTTGCCATTTCTGAACCGGGCGCGGACCAACTTGTATCCCGTCCGTTTGGCACGGTTCCACGAACCATGAAAGGCGATAAAAGATCGCCTTTATAAAATGGCGGATATTGTGCACCCGTGTAGAAGGCGCAGCCCAATGGCGCGGAATGAGGTTGCAGCAACACATCAGGCATCAGCACTTTGCCGCTGAGTTCCAGGTGCCTCCCCTTATGCTGCGGATCCTGATGCGGGCCTATATAATACCATGGCCAGCCATAAAATCCGTTCCGGACAACATGCGTCGCATACTCAGGCGGCAGGTCGTCGCCCATGTCGTCCCTTTCGTTGACGGTGGTCCAGAGTTCATGCGTGGCGGGATTTAGAGCGAGCGTTATCGGGTTGCGCAGGCCTGACGCATAAACGCGCCTGCCCGTGCCGTCAGGATTATATTCAAGAATATCAGCCCGCCATTTTTCGGCACCGATGCCGCCCTCCGCATCGTTGCTGCCGGAGCCGACGGCTACATACATTTTTCCGCCATCCTCAGAAAATATGACATCGCGCGTCCAGTGATGCCCCTGCGGCAGATCGGGAATTATAACTTCCGGTTTGCCGCGCGCCTGCAAGTCACCATTGCGGTAAGGATAGCGCAGCACATGTCCCTCGGTCGCGATATAAACATAGAGCGGATCATTTCCCGGTGGATAAAAGGCGATGCCGTAAGGACGCTCAGGCAGGTCATCCGCAAAGATCGTCACGCTGCCCGCCACTTCGCTCCCCGGCTGCGCATGGAGGATACGGATACGCCGCGCCCCGCTCTCCGCCAGAAAAATATCGCCATTGGGCGCAACTTTCATCTGCCGGGGCTCATTCAGCCCTGTAAAAAAAGAAGTCACCTTAAATCCGGGAGGCACTTTCAGCACCGCATCGGCGGGGACAGAGACTATTCTGGGCCCGTTGGCAGCGGAAGGCGTTGCCTTCGGCAAGGGCATACTATCAGGCGTGATCAACCTCCCCGTGCCGGGGGCGTCTTTGGTCCAGTCACCATAAGCCGCCTGACCGATCAGGAGCTGATAATCCGCGGCAGAGGCGCCGGCCACAATGCCGGACATGATCAAGAGAACCAGAAATAGAATTTTCTGACGTGTCATAGCATCTACCTCCGGATCAAAAGACCCTGTTAGATTTATACAGCTATATGAATGGAATCTTTGACAGTCATCAAGTGCGGGAGACTGGGTTAATGCTTTGCTTATCAGGGCTATCCTAAGCCTAGACTTTAGGGGTAGCCGCGCGTATCGCCGGAAACTTGCAGCCCTTGAAGGCAGCATTCAATTCACTGCTGCAGCTCTCCTCGAGAACACTCGCGATGTCACCGAACTTGACCTTGTCGACGATACTCTGCCGCTCTTTCATGGAGAGGGGAGACAGAATCTCGACCATAAGCGGGATCTGATCAAAGCATGTCACCCACCAAGCGGCCATGGGCGCGGAGAAGAGATCAGTACGCTGCTGATTGTCAAAGCCGCGCATTATCCTGCCGAGTCTCTCCGTCGTTTTACCATCCGGACTGGAGACAATATCCTGCAACACTGTCGCGTTCGGCGAGCCATAGAGATATGACTCCGAGGCAGAGAGGATCTTCAACTGTTGTGATGCGTTGAGTTGTTCGAGTGTTTCCATGAGTGTCTTTAGCTGCCCGTTCTTGACAAGAGTATCGAACCTTACAGCATCTGAAACGATAAATGAGGTAACCGCTTCCGCTTCGCCAGCACGCGCAAGCTGCAGCAAACCGTCCGCGACATCTTTCGACTTGTTCGCTATGTAGTAGGCGGTCAGGAGGTCTTTCTCGGGCGCGCGGATCACATCAAGAATTTTGTCTGCATCGCGACCTGCGACCGCTGCGAATGATTTTGTATTATCATTGTCCATAACCCATAGACTCCTCTGAGATTTAGCTGCCCCGATGCTCTCGAAAAAGCCTCTACCTCCTACACCGTTCAATTCTATACTATGGTTATTAAAAAAGGCCTAATACCTATGAAAACGTTAGGATATCAGAGCAAATGTAAGTGGCGCACCCGGAGGGATTCGAACCCACAACCCCTGCCTTCGGAGGGCAATACTCTATCCAGTTGAGCTACGGGTGCATGCGTTGTTGCTATCACATTCTAGCCGGAAAATCGAACAGATAACATCCCTGTTTTAGCCATATTTCCGTCTTTAGCGGAAATGCGGGGTTTTAAGGTCTCACACCCGTCGATTCCAACGTATTTTGCTTTTTATCAGGCGCCTCCTATACGCAGGCAAAAAGCATGACGACATTATGGGCGATATGAAGCGCCTTGATCTCGAATTCTAAAACACGAGTCAACTGAGTTATGAAATTATATTATTGACATATCAAACAAGAATCATTATCTAATTAACAAAGTTAATTTTGGAGCAAATATAATGTCAGAGAATTTAGTAAGAACAGCCATCGCCGAAGGCATCAAAGCCGCTATAGACGAAATTACACAGGCTCAGGATCAGGCACGCGACCTGATCGCAGGGTTCGAACTTTTGTCTACCCTTTCTCAGGAGGCAGCATCCACGCAACAGGCAAGCGTAGTATTTCAATTTAACAAAGCTGTAAGAGATGGTTCCTCAGACGTTGTATTAACAACGAATATTCAGAACGGCGGCTCCGGGACTTTTGCCTACAGCTATAACAGCAATAAGACAGGCTACCTTGAAGTAACAGTTTACGCCAACGGCACTATGGCGGTTGACGGAAATGATGTTAAAAACGCCGTGGTTATAGACGACAAGATTGTTCACCTGACAAATGAAGAAAAGACAGCTAGCGTACTGAAAGAAGTCGCGCAAAAAGCTGTTCTTTACAAAATGCTGCCAAGCCCGACGCTATAACTATTCTTTCCTGAAGTCCCCCGGCTGAAACGTTTCCCAGGCAGGCTTGGTCTGGGTGATGATGGGGGCAAGCTGCTTTTGCAGTTTGTCCTGCTTGGCGGAAAGGTAAGTCGCGACATTTTCAAGGTTCATGCGCGAGGCTTTTTCCGCGTCCGCCAGTTGCTGCTCCTTATGCAGCAACTTCATGTTGGTCTCCTTCATGCGCTTGGTCATCATTCCAATCAAGCGCTTATACAAGCTGTCTGAAGCCTTCATTGAAGCATGCAGGTCGTGAGCAGGGATAGAGACAATGACACAATCCTCCTTGGTGCGGACACTGGCGCTGCGCTGCCCGTCGGAGAGTGCCGCCATCTCACCCACCATCGCGCCCGGGCCAAGGTCTGACAGGATCATCTCGTTGCCGGCCTCGTCCTTTATGAAGACCTCAACGCTGCCCGTTTCAACCATAAAGGCGCGATTGCCTACTGACCCCTGCTCGATAATCACCGTACCTGCCGGAACAAATTGCCTGTCGAGTATCTTAATATTGCGTGTCATAACCGACTCCTCTATTGTCAATAGTATATGAATAACTTGAATATTTTATGTATTTTCTCGTTAATTTTATGTAAATTAATAATAGATTAAGATCAATTTCACTAAAATCTTGCCATAAAATCAAAGAGGTCTTGACAGAGGCCGGATAGCCCCTTATACAACAACCTCTTGATTAATGATCTGATAATGGAGATTTACTGTGAAACGCACATATCAACCCAGCAAACTGGTGCGCAAACGCCGCCACGGGTTCAGAAGCCGGATGGCGACAATGAATGGCAGGAAGATCCTGTCCAACCGCCGCTCAAAAGGTCGCGCACGCCTGTCGGCATAGGGGATTTTATGTGCGCTACACATGCTTTGCATGTAAAACGTACAGTAGCGCCATCCCTGAAGTCCTCCGCTGACTTCCAGCGTATTTCCCGCTTGGGAAAGAGATGGACATTCCCTTCATTCACTATGCAAGCCCTCAGGCGCGAGGGCGCAGAATCTTCTTTCCGCCTTGGCCTTACCGTCAGCCGCAAAGTCGGCAACGCCGTCACACGCAACCGCGCCAAGCGCCGCCTGCGCGAGATGGTGCGGCTTTATGCAACGCCGGAAAAGCTTGCGGGATGGGATATCGTGCTGATTGCCCGCGCTTCGGCCTCCGAACGCGCCTTTTCCCTCATGCAACAGGATTTCCTGCAAGGCCTTAAGAATATGGGAGTAGAGACATGAGCCTCCTTTCCCGTTTTCTTTTGGCATGTATACGTGTATATCAGTACACGTTCTCTTCAATCGCGGGGCGAAGCTGCCGTTACCACCCAAGCTGTTCCGTTTATACGGCGACAGCCATCCAACGCTTCGGCGCCCTCTACGGGAGCTTCCTTGGCATGAAGAGGATCTGCCGCTGCCACCCCTACCACGCCGGAGGCTACGATCCGGTGCCTGAAAAGAAAGACTGCTAAAGAAAGATCCGGACCATGAAACCTCCCTCCCCGCAAGACTCACAGGACACCATCCGCCTGATGACGGCTGTGCTGATTTCGCTGGTCATCTTTATCGGCTACCACATATTCTTCGAAAAGCCACAGCTGGAAAAAATGGCGCAGCAGCAACAGCAGCAGGCTGAAACGCAAAAATCCTCCATGCCCGCGCCCGCCGCCCCCGCGCAGCAGGAAGTCAAGCCACGCGCCACTGTCATCGCGGCAACATCGCGTATCCCGGTCCAGGGCGACAAACTTACAGGCTCTATTTCCCTCACTGGCGCGCGTATAGATGATTTATCTTTGGTCGGTTATTATACTACTGTCGGGATGGGTCAGCTTAAGCGGGTATACCACCACAACGCTTCACTAAAAGAATCTGCTAACGACCAGGGATATGTAGAACTTCTATCCCCCTCCGGCACACAACAAGCCTATTACGTCGAAGGCGGCTGGACGAGCGATGACAAAACAGCCATGCTGCCTGACGAGAAAACCGTCTGGAGCCTCGCGCCCGGCAGCGCCTCGACGCTTAAATCGGGCGGTTCCGTCACGCTGCGCTGGGACAACGGCCACGGTTTGATATTCGAGCGCAACATTGCGCTGGACGAGAACTATCTTTTCAAAATCACACAGACAGTCACAAACAAATCAACCGCCGCCGTCAAGCTCAACGCCTGGCACCTGATCTCGCGGCACAACCTGCCGGCAGACTTCAAGGGCTTCTTTATCCTGCACGAAGGCCCGCTGGCCGATCTCGACGACAAGCTGCAGGAACTCTCCTACAAGGACCTCGACAAGGGCAAGACGCTTGAACAGGACAATGCCCACGGCTGGCTCGGCATCACCGACAAATACTGGTTTGTCGGGATATTCGCCCCGCCGAAAGAATCCTTCAACGCCCGCATCATCGGCAACAAGACGGACAACGCTACAACATACCAGACCGATATCGTGAGCGACACGCAGACAGCCGCGCCGGGTCAGTCCGTCACCGACCAGAAGTTCATCTTCGCCGGCGTCAAGAACCTGCTGCTGATGAATTCTTACGCGGAAAAATACGGCTTCAGGCACACGGACCTGACCTTCGACTTCGGCCTGTTCTATCTCATCACCAAGCCGTTCTTCTACCTGTTGCACTTCCTGATGGATCATATCGGCAACGTCGGCCTGGCTATCCTGGCGATGACCGTCATTATCCGGGGCGCGATGTTCCCGCTCGCCAACAAATCGTTCCGCTCCATGGCTGGCATGAAGAAAATTGCGCCGCAGCTGAAAGAACTGCAGGCAAAGTACGGCGACAACCGCGAAAAGCTGCAGGTGGAAATATTCGAGTTGTACAAAAAAGAGGACGTCAACCCGTTCAGCGGCTGCTGGCCGATGCTCGTGCAGATTCCGGTTTTCTTCGCGCTCTATAAATCCATCCTGCTTTCCGTCGAGCTGCGTCACGCACCTTTCTGGGGCTGGATCCACGACCTCTCGGCGCCGGACCCGACGAACCTGTTCAACCTCTTCGGCCTGATCCCGTGGACGCCGCCTGGCGCGCTATCCCTTGGGCTATGGCCGTGCCTGTTCTGCCTGACGATGATCGTCCAGAAACGCCTGACGCCGCCGATGCCTGATAAGACGCAGGAACAGCTGCAGTCATGGTTCCCGTTCATCATCACCTTCATGCTGTCGAAATTCGCGGCGGGGCTGGTGATTTACTGGACATGGAGCAACACGCTCGGCGTCCTGCAGCAATACTACATCCTGCGCAAAGTCGGCGGGCAGGAAGTCTCCCTCCTGCGCGGCCACAGCGAACGCCAGAAGAAGAAGAAAAAACCCTCTAATGGATAAGATTGCGGGTAACGCTGCAAATAACGCCTCAATCAAGCAAGGCGAGCTTCTCTTCCGGCGGGAGTGCGGCTTTAAAACCGCCGCCTCAATCGATTCCAACCTGCCCGCGCCCACCATCGGTGAGATCGCCTTCGCCGGGCGCTCCAACGTCGGCAAATCGTCGCTCATCAACGCGCTCACGGGCCGCAGGGGCCTCGCCCGTGCCTCCAACACGCCGGGACGCACGCAGCAGATAAACTTCTTCGACCTCGGCGGCGTGATCTATCTGGTCGACCTGCCCGGCTACGGCTATGCCGCCGCCTCGAAGGAAAAAGTTCACGCCTGGAACGGCATGGTGCGCGGCTACCTGCGCACGCGCGGGACCCTCAAGCGCGTCTGCGTGCTGATCGATTCGCGCCACGGCCTCAAGGACATCGACCTTGAAACCATGGGCATGCTTGACCGTGCCAACGTGCCCTATGTGATCGTCCTGACAAAAGCCGACAAGCCCAAGGAAGCGGAACTCGCCGCCACGCTGGCCGCCATCGAGGAAGAACTGAAAGCCCATCCGTCAGCCCTGCCCAAGGCTTACCTGACTAGTGCTGACGAGAAGCTTGGCCTTTCTGAACTGCGGGCCTTCATTGCCGAAGATATTTCAAGAAATGCTCGCAAATAAAAAAACAAAAAACGTTCCGGAAGTATATGACCAACTGCATCACTACACAAATATGCGTGGCGCAATGGGTATTATTGAGAGCCAGACAATTTGGAGCACCGATTTAAATTTTTTGAACGATGCCTCGGAAGGCAAACTCGCTCGGCAAACTTTCCAAGATGTTTTATATCCGCACTTTCTTGAAGAGGTTAAACAGCGTATTAAAACGGGGCATATAAATGCCGATATGATCGAAGCTGAGGGCGGCCTTGAATATCTCGTAAAGCAAGAAATAGAGATCATGGTAAACATCTGTTGCAAATCAATGGGCGGATCATTCTATGTCACATCATTATGTGGCAAACGTTCCAATGAAGTTTACGAACGTGAAAACGGTATGTTGAGTCAATGGAGGGGATACGGACCGGATGGGGGCATTGCCTTTGTGCTAAACACACGCAAGCTTGAAGAAGCCTTGCGAATGGAAGCCGATGAATTTGCCTTATCCTTAGGTATGGGCAATGCGCTCTATCATTTTGATGGCGAGGAAGACGACCTAAAAGAAGATTTTTCCATCATTTGCGAAAATTTTGTAAATTTTGCAATGGCGCAATTCAAGCGCACATATTTTGGGGAAGAAGCTCCGAACGACGAAATATCTAAAAATGGCTATGAAGCCGTTTTTCAAGGAATCACACGCCTTAAGCATCAAGGTTTTAAGGAAGAAAAAGAAGTCAGAATATATTCGCACCGTTTATTATTAGATGAACATCCAGAAGATAAAAAGCCGAAGCCGGTAAAGTTTCGTGTCCCTGCCGTGCCCTATATCGAACTTTTTTCTTCGGATAAAATTATCCTGCCCATAGAAAAAATTATCGTAGGCCCGCATCAGGATAAGGAAAGACGCGCTGAAGGACTGCGAATAATGCTTAAAGAAAAGAAAATGGATATAAAAGTTACCATTTCCGAAACACCTTATATTGGATAAATAGTAAACGTTATTCGCTCAAACTATTCATTATGTAATCCATTTTTTCTCAAACAGCACTTAACTATCCCCTTTCGGAGTGTTATAAACTCCGGAAGTATCTCAACCTTCCGAAACGTTTCCCTCCCGAGATGGATATACAATGAAAAAAACAAAGAGTTTCTATAAAGCTTCCTGCGCCATCGCCGCATTCCTGACCGCGACGTTCATGACTGTTCCGGCCTTCGCGGTTCTGGGCCAGCCCGAGTCCGGCGGGATCAACCTGCAAGAGTCAGCGTCGCCGATGAAGACGCGGATGATCGACTTCCACGACAACCTGCTGATGCCGATCATCACCGGAATCTCGCTTTTTGTTTTGGCATTACTAATCATCGTGATTGTCCGCTTTAATTCAAAAGCCAACCCCGTTCCCTCAAAGACCACGCACAACACGATGCTTGAAGTGGTATGGACGCTGCTGCCGGTCCTGATCCTGGTCGTTGTCGTCATCCCCTCCATGAAGATGCTTTACTATGTAGACAGGACCACGGAAGCGGACATGACGATCAAAGTTGTCGGCCACCAGTGGTACTGGTCTTACGAGTACCCCGACAACAACGTGAACATCGACTTTAGCAACATCGTCAAGGACAAGGACGGCAACTTCGCCGGCGAGCCCCGCCTGCTTGAAGTCGACAACCCGGTTATCCTGCCTGTCGACACCAACATCAAGATCCTGACAGCCGCCACCGACGTGATCCACTCCTGGGCCGTGCCCGCCTTCGGCGTCAAGATGGATGCCGTCCCCGGACGCATCAATGAAACATGGGTGCGTATTGACAAAATCGGCACATTCTTTGGTCAGTGTTCGCAGCTTTGCGGCCAAAACCACGCTTATATGCCGATTGAAGTGAAGGCCGTCTCGAAGGAAGACTTCGTGAAATGGGTCCACTCACAAAAAGGCAAGATGCCCGCCGAGATCGCCGCGGATAAAGCCGCCGCGGATGCCGCAAAAGCAAAAGACGCTGCCAAGGCAGCCGCTGCCGCCAAAAAAGCGACCCCTAAAGACGACAAGAATAAGAAAACAGGAGGCAAATAATAATGTCAGCCGTAAACAACACACACGGTCATGATGACCACCACGACCACAAACCCGGATTCTTTGAGCGCTGGTTCTGCTCGACCAACCACAAGGACATCGGCACGCTCTACCTGATCTTTTCCGTTTGTGCGGGAATGGTCGGAGGCGCGGCTTCCATGCTGATGCGGGCTCAACTTTCCCATGCGGGCATGCACTTGATTAAAGACGGTCAGCAATGGAACGTGCTGGTTACGGCGCACGGCCTTATCATGGTCTTCTTCGTCGTCATGCCCGCGCTGATCGGTGGCTTCGGCAACTGGTTTATCCCTCTAATGATCGGCGCGCCTGACATGGCGTTTCCGCGCATGAACAACCTCAGCTTCTGGCTGCTGGTGCCTGCTTTCCTGCTCCTTGGCGCTTCAACACTCATCGGCCCCGGCGCCGGAACTGGCTGGGTAATTTATCCGCCGCTCTCCAGCACCGTCGGGCACCCCGGCGCTTCGGTGGACATGGCGATCTTCGCGCTGCACCTTGCGGGGGCGTCCTCCATCCTGGGCGCGGCCAACTTCATCACCACTATCTTCAACATGCGCGCTCCCGGCATGACGCTGCACAAAATGCCGCTGTTCATCTGGGGCATGCTGATTACGGCGTTCCTGCTGGTGCTGTCCCTGCCCGTCCTCGGCGGCGCGATCACCATGCTGCTGACCGACCGTAACTTCGGCACGACCTTCTTTAAACCTGAGGGCGGCGGCGACCCGCTGCTGTTCCAGCACCTCTTCTGGTTCTTCGGCCACCCTGAAGTGTACATCATGATTCTGCCCGCCTTCGGCATCGTCAGCCAGATCGTCTCCACCTTCTCGAAGAAGCCGATTTTCGGCTACCTCGGCATGGCTTATGCGATGGTCTCGATCGGCTTTGTCGGCTTCGTTGTCTGGGCACACCACATGTACACCGTCGGCATGGGCGTTGACACACGCGCCTACTTCACAGCGGCCACTCTGGTAATCGCGGTGCCGACCGGCATCAAGATTTTCTCGTGGATCGCGACGATGTGGGGCGGCTCCATCCAGTTCAAGACACCGATGCTCTGGGCAGTCGGGTTCATCTTCCTCTTCACCGTCGGCGGCGTGACGGGCGTGGTGCTGGCCAATGCCGGCATGGACGTCGTCCTGCACGACACTTACTACGTGGTCGCGCACTTCCATTACGTGCTGTCGCTGGGCGCGGTCTTCGGCATCTTCGGCGGCTGGTACTACTGGATCGGCAAGATGTCAGGCCGCCAATACCCGGAGTGGGCGGGCAAAATCCACTTCTGGACAACATTCATCGGCGTGAACATCATCTTCTTCCCGCAGCACTTTCTCGGGCTGCAGGGCATGCCGCGCCGCGTCCCCGACTATCCGCAAGCGTTCGAATACTGGAACACGGTCTCGTCCTATGGCGCTTTGCTTGTCGGCTGTTCGACCATCTTCTTTTTCTGCCTCGCCATCTACACGCTGGTGGCCGGTAAAAAAGTCGGCGCCAACTACTGGGGCGAAGGCGCGAACACGCTGGAATGGACGGTCTCCTCACCTCCTCCGTTCCACCAGTTCGAGATCCAGCCGATTGTGAAATAACAATTTTCCCCCGCTCTTTAAAAGAGCGGGGGAAAAAGTTTAAAAGACATGACAACAACGACCTATACAAACACCGCCGCCACTGAACACACTGGCACCGTCTCCGACTTCTTCGAGCTGCTGAAGCCGCGCGTGATGACGCTTGTCGTGTTTACAGGCGTGGCGGGTGTTGTGCTGGCGCCCGGTCATCTGCATCCCTTCCTCGCCTGTGTGGCCGTGCTGTGCATCGCCATCGGCGCAGGAGCCTCAGGCGCGATCAACATGTGGTATGAGCGCGATATCGACGCCATCATGAGCCGCACCAAACTCCGCCCCATTCCACAAGGCCGCGTGAACCCTGATGAAGCCGTCTCTTTCGGCGTCGTGCTGACCATCCTCTCCGTCGGGCTGATGGGCCTCGCGCTCAACTGGACGGCGGCCGCGCTGCTGGCTTTCGCCTCGTTCTTCTACGTCGTTATCTACACCATCTGGCTCAAGCGCCGCACCCCGCAAAATATCGTGATCGGCGGCGCCGCCGGCGCATTCCCGCCGATGATCGGGTGGGCGGCGGTGACAGGCCACGTCTCGCTTGAATCCATCATGCTCTTCACCATCATCTTCCTCTGGACGCCGCCGCACTTCTGGGCGCTCGCGCTTTACAAGAACGAAGACTACAAAAAAGCCGGCATCCCCATGCTGCCCGTCGTCGCAGGCGCAGCCGTCACACGCCAGCAGATACTGCTTTACAGCATTATCCTGACGCCTTTCGTGCTGGCCCCCTACTTCATGCATATCGCCGGAATGACTTACTTCACGGGTGCTATCATCCTGCACGGGTTGTTTATCCTCGCCGCCTTCCGGGTCTGGCGCGACACAACATTCAAATTCGCCAAGATCATGTTCGGCTATTCTATTTTTTACCTCTTCGGCCTGTTTGCGCTGATGATGATCGGCAGGATTTAATGTCAGACAGCCCCGTACACGATAAACAACGCAAAAAAAACTACGCCGTCTTCCTGGCGATCATTGCCTTTGTCGTGGTCATTTTCTTCGTCAGCATTATCCGCATGAAGGGTAACTAACATGCGCCGCAGGCATTTCGCGCGAAGTTACGAAGCTACGAAGAAGAATGATATAAGCTTCGTAACTTCGCGCTAATTTTCCTGGCTGCGCCGCTGACAGGATTATTCCACACTAAAGCGATTTAAAAATATGACCGATTTGCATCAGAAAAATAAGAAAGTTTTAGCAATCATGCTCAGCATTGCCTTCGGCATGGTGGCGCTCTCCTTTGCCTCCGTCCCGATCTACCGCCGCCTTTGTCAGGTAACGGGCTGGGGCGGCACGACGCAGACCACAGCCGTAAACACATCAAAGGTCTACGACCGCGAAATCACCGTGCAGTTCGACGCCTCGGTCGATCCCAGCCTGCCCTGGACTTTCACGCCGGAACAGCGGCGGGTAAAGGTCAAGGTAGGCGCCAATGCGATTATTTCTTATATCGCCGAAAACAATGGGAAACTTCCCATTTCCGGCACGGCAATACATAATGTAACCCCCCTCAAGGCCGGTCAGTATTTCAATAAAACCCAGTGCTTCTGCTTCGGTCAGCAAATCCTCCAGCCGGGGCAAAAAGTGCATATGCCGGTCACTTTCTTTATCGATCCCAAGATTATGGACGATCGGGAGCTGAAAGGCCTCAAGACGATCACGCTCTCCTATACTTTTTACCGCCATGACTCTCCAGAGCTGGAGAAAGCCGTTAAAAAATTCTATGATGATCCCAACGATTCTACACAAAGGAAAAAACATGTCTGACATACCTGCCTATGACCTCAAAAGCGGCAAACATCACCCCTTCCACGTTCCTCACGCCAGCGCGTGGCCCTTCCTGGGCGCCTGCGCGGCGGGGCTGATGGCTCTTGGCATGATCCTGTTCATGCACGATGTAAAATTGGGCGATTTCAACATCGGCATGAAAGGCCTGGCTCTCGGCGCAGTCGGCGTTCTGGCGATCATGTGGGTCTGGTGGCGCGATGTCATTCACGAAGCTTTCGTTGAAAAAGCCCACTCGAAAGAAACAAAAAAAGGCCTGCGCTACGGCATGGCGCTGTTCATTTCGTCGGAAGTGATGTTCTTCTTTGCCTTCTTCTGGGCGTTCTTTGCTTCCAGCATCTTCCCCAAGGAAGCGATCGGCTTTGTCTGGCCGCCGAAGAATATCGAAGTCGTCCACCCCTTCGACCTGCCGTTCCTGATGACGATGCTCCTGCTGCTCTCCGGCTGCACCGTCACCTGGGCGCACCACGCTATCCTCGAAGGCAAGCAAGCTGAGTCCGTCAAGGCGCTGGCGATCACCGTCGCGCTCGGCCTCGCTTTCACCTGCTTCCAGGGCTACGAGTATTACCACGCAACCTTCCACTTCAAGGATGGCATATATCCTTCAGCCTTCTACATGGCGACGGGCTTCCACGGCTTCCACGTGATCGTCGGCAGTATCTTCCTGATCGTCTGCCTGTTCCGCGCGAAAGCCGGGCACTTCTCCCCGCAGAGCCACTTCGGCTTCGAGGCGGCGGCGTGGTACTGGCACTTCGTTGACGCCGTATGGCTGTTCCTCTTTACCGCCATTTACTGGTGGGGCAATAGCTAAACACTATGCATATCGGCATTGACCTCGGCGGCACCAAGACTGAAGTGATCTGCCTCAACGCTGATAACGGCAAAGAACTATACCGTCTCCGCGTCCCTACCGTCCGTGATGATTACAAGGGCACGATAAACAGCATTTCGTCACTGGTGCATCAGGCCGAAGAGACTTTGTCTAAAAAAGGCACTGTCGGTATCGGCATTCCCGGCACGGTTTCGTCCCACACCGGCTTCGTCAAGAACGCGAACTCGACGTGGTTGAATGGCAAACCTTTCGATAAAGACCTCGCCCTCGCCCTCGACCGTCCTGTAAAGGTCGAGAACGATGCGAACTGCTTCGCCGTCTCAGAAGCCGTTGACGGCGCGGGCACAGGCAAGCGCGTCGTCTTCGGCGTCATCATCGGCACCGGCTGCGGCGCAGGCGTCGTCATCAACGGCCAGCCCGTGACGGGGCTCAACGGCATCGGCGGCGAATGGGGGCACAATCCGCTGCCCCTGCCGCGCCTGTATCATAAAGACCCGTCCGCCCTGCTCGCCCCTTTCGGCAAAGGCCATGACATCAGCAAAATCTATGCCGCAAAACCCCATCCTGAATATTTCACCGCCGATCCGGCCCTGAACGAATTTCCCGGCGAGCAATGCTACTGCGGCAAGCGCGGCTGCGTCGAGAGCTGGATTTCCGGCACAGGATTCAAGCAGGAATATAAGCGCGTCACGGGCGAAGAACTTTCCACCCACGACATCATCGCCCACGCCAAAAAAGGCGAAGCCCGCGCCGTCGCCGCGCTGGACCGTTATATCGATAGGCTGGCCCGCTCGCTGGCCTATGTCGTCGACATCCTCGACCCCGACATCATCGTCCTCGGCGGCGGAATGAGCAATGTTGATCAGCTCTATGACGGCGTGCCCAAGATATGGGAGCGCTATATCTTCTCCGACGTCTGCCACACGCCTATCGTTCCCCCGCGCCACGGCGATTCATCCGGCGTGCGCGGCGCGGCCTGGCTGTGGAACAACCTGCAATGATACTGCGGGAAGACATCCTTTTTTCTTTTAAACACCGCTGTCCCGCCTGTAAGCAGGGCCGCCTTTTCAAGCCTTATTCGGTGGATGTCGTCAGCGAATGCGATGTGTGCCACGCGGACCTTGGCCAGTACACGGTCGGCGATGGCGCTTCCGTCTTCCTGATCTTCCTGCTCGGTGCCACGATCATCCCGACAGCCTGGCTGTTCGAGTGCCTCGTCCACCCGCCGCTCTGGGTGCATGCCGTGCTGTGGGGCTGCGTTGCGCTCGGCCTGATCGCCGTTATCCTGCCGACGGTGAAAGCTTATATTATTCTGCTGGAATACCGGCACCGGACGAAAGCTTAAAACTTCTTCCCCCGAAACGGAGACGGAAACTTCTTCTGCCTTGCATAGGCCGGGTCTTTCAGAAAATTTTTCAGCACATCCTCATGAAGGCTTACATCCGCCCCTTCATGTTTCCAGACAAAGTATTGCTGGATGATCGACGCCTGCTGCTCCATGCCGTAGCGTGTAAGGTCTTTTCCCTTCTCAAGCTGGAAGTCATAGGCAGCGCCATAGTTGAACTTGTGTTTCAGGTTCAGCTCCGCCGCCGCCGCGATCGGGTGGAGGATTTTGTTCTGAAACTGCCAGACATGCGCCATCTCATGGAGAAAAAAGCCGCGCTGATATAGATCATCTTTCGAATAATCCGCGCTGTAACAGTCCCGCATATAGATTTCGCCGCGGGGGGTCATGCCGCTGTTTTTGGGCTGAAAGGGCACATAAGCCCTGTCATGAATTTTGACGGCCGCGTAATTGATGGAATCACCGAACACCTGACGGGCAAGCGTGGTTTCCCCTGCTGTAAGAGCGCGCGAAATAGACATGGATACCCCTTAAGATTGATACCAAAAACTATCAAATTCTGGAAATGTACGCAAATGAAATCTATGCCTTTTCGTGCAAAAAAATTTATGATTGGCTCCATGAAAGAATTTAAGCCACCTCTCTCAGCAACAATCTGTTCCCTGCTGGCCCTCGATCTGGAGCGTTCCCTTGGGACGGCTCGCTTTCGACATAAACTCATCGGAAATCCAGCCACGGTTGACCATGACAATCCCGCCGGAAAACCGTTCGAACGGCACCAGCATATGATAGCCGCTGACGCCGTCGCGCGTACGCGGCTTGATGAGGAATTCATGAGCGTAGATGAAG
>Ga0206948_1010_pt1 | contig 63777 bp, 47 predicted proteins | sample Alteio_BWOrgHeat_FD_153236 | JGI IMG/M metagenome (GOLD analysis project Ga0206948, IMG submission 153236) | Enriched cells from forest soil in Barre Woods Harvard Forest LTER site, Petersham, Massachusetts, United States -... | ecosystem: Environmental > Terrestrial > Soil > Temperate forest > O... | reverse complement strand
TTGATGGTACGACACCATCCGGGGCCGTTGGTTCAGACGGAGTCACACCCACCGCCATCACCTTGACAGACACCAGCCTGGGTCATTTCAATGCGGGCCAAGGTGCTCAAGGGACGCCGGGCGGATTGGAAACCCCTTATGCGTATGCCAATGGCAACGCGGTGGCAACGGAAACACTGAACAATGTGCCAGCCGGCAAATATAATCTTTATCTGTACGGAAAAAATTATCCGTACGCAGATCGCGGTACGGCTTTTTCAGTCAGCGTGGGGGCTGTTTCGTATGGTACGCAGAGCACGGTGGGCAGTTCTGACAGCGTGTTCACCCTGGGAAATGATTATGTGGTGTTCACCAATGTGATCGTGGGAACCGGAGGCGGCAACATCGCCTTCACCTATACCTCGGGCGCGAGCGGCGGTGGGGAAGGCGATTTCAATGGGTTGCAGTTGATCAATGCGGCCGGCAGCGCCAATAATTCAGGACCGTCGCCGGGGCCATCGGTCAATGCGGTGTGGACCGGGGCGATCAACAATAGCTGGGACATCGGCAATACGGCGAACTGGACCACGAATGGGGTGGCGGGAGTCTACTCGCAAGGCAATGTGGTGGTGTTCAACGATTCCTCTTCAATGAACACAGTCAAGTTGGTGGCGGCGCTTTCGCCCACCAATGTGCTCGTGAACAACAGCTCCGCGAATTATGTTTTCGCGGGCGGCGGCAATCTGGGTGGAGACAGTACATTCAGTCTGACCAAGGAAGGTTCGGCCATGTTGACCATCAGCAATGCCAACAGCTTCAAAGGAAATGTGTATGCAGGAGGCGGGATATTGCAGATCGGGAATGTGGCGGCGCTGGGCGCGGCCAATTTGACGGTCGTTTCCAACGGCGCCACGCTCGACTTGAACGGTTTCAATATCGGCAACGAGCCGGTGAACATCAAGGGTTCCGGTTCTTCCGGGCAGGGAGCGATCAATAACACGGGTGGCGCCGTTTATCCGGCGATCAGCCAAGTAACAATGACGGGTGACGCCACGCTGGGTAATTCGGGCGGCACGTGGGAAATCAAACCCCAGACCTCCAGCGGGACGGCTACGTTGAGCACCGGTGGCAATGCTTATAACTTAACGAAGGTAGGCAGCGGATTTGTGGGACTCTATGGTGTGACCATCGATCCGCACTTGCACAATATCGATGTTCAAGGCGGTACATTTGATCTCGAGAATGCGACTTCCGGTTCACTGGGAGATTCAACCGGAACGCTGACACTGGAAAGCGGTGCGACGTTGATCTTCTACCAGATATTGAATCCGATCAGCAAACCCATTGTATTTATGGGAGGTTCTTTCCTGAGCAACAACAACGGACCAACCATTTTTTCGGGTCCGGTCAATTTCAATGGCTATGTCACCTTCGGTCTTTTCACCCCTTTGACCATCAGCGGCTCTCTTACCGGCAGCGGCCCGGTGGAAGTCCAGGCCGGGTCCGGCGCGTTGACTTTGAGCGGCACCAACAGCTATTCGGGCGATTACTATATGGATGGCGGGGTGGGCAGTTTGGTGATCAGCGGCCAAAGTTCGGCAGCGACGGGAACGATCTACCTGGCCAACAATGATTCGTTGATCGTGAGCGGAAGTTTTGGCGGTTCAGTAACCGATAGCGGCGCGTCCGGTACAACTTTGCTGGGCAGCGGCTCGATCGGGGGCACGGTTGATTTCAACGGCCAGATAAACCCGGGCCAGGTCAATGGCGCCGGCAAATTGACCACCGGTTCGTTGACGCTGGAAACGGGTGCGGTGCTCAACATGGATTTGAGCTCAAGCACAACCGGTTCCAATGACGCAGTACAGGTCAATGGCAACCTGACGTTGAATAACAACGCGCTGGTATTGAATTTCCTGCAGGGTCATTTGCAGGTGGGAACTTATCATCTCATCACTTACACGGGAACATTGAGCGGGAATTTCGGCACGGTTTCGACCCGCGCCCAGGCGACGATCGACACCAGTGTGCATGGCCAGATCAACTTGATCGTGACCGGGGGTGGCACGGCAGCCAATCTGCAATGGAACACCAATAATAGTGGCGCGTGGGACATCGATACTTCTTCCAACTGGTTCAATCTGGGCACTGGAACTGCGGATTTATTTTTCTCCGGCGATGACGTCTCGTTCACCGATCTTCCGGGTGTGCCCACGGCGGTAGCCATCAATGGTTCGGTGGCGCCTGGAGCCATCAGCGTCAATTCCAGTGTGAACAATTTCTCGTTCAACGGGCCGGGGACAATCAGCGGTCCGGGCAGTTTGATCAAGTCGGGCACCAGCGTTTTGACGCTGAACACCGCCGGAGGTTTTACCGGACCGGTGACCATCAACGGCGGCACGCTGGCCACGCCAGGAAATACATTGTCCGCGGTTTCATCGATCACGGTGACCAACACCGGCACATTTGATCTCGGCGGCAGTTCCTTATCCGGCTTGACCACCATCAATACGGCCAGCCTTGGTACGAACAGCCAAGGGGCTATTTTTAACAGCGTGGGCGACTATCCCACGGAAGCTTTTAACATCAACCTGACGGGTGATTCAGTTTTTGGCGGGAGTGCCCGCTGGGATTACACGGGCGGCCAACTTGCCGGATCGCACAAGGTCACCGTGGATTGGTCCGCCGGCGCGGGTTATGGTGAATGGAACAGCATCACGATCGGATCTGCGGTGGCTGGTATCACGCTGACCAACGGCAGCATGGGAATAAAATTCCTGGATACGGCCTTTCAAAATCCGGCCACGGTTTTCACGGTCAGCCCCAATTCCCAGATGGTATTCTATAATGGCGGGTTCAACGGCAGCATCCACGCGCTGGCCAATTCGCAGGTGAACATCTACACGGCACCCGCCGCTTTCAATGGCGCGAGCATCATTCTGGAAAGCAATGCGCAATGGCTGAGCTATTACAATTCGGGAAACCAGCCGATCAACAGTGCCATCACCTTGAACGGGGTGGCTCACTTCATCATGGGGGATCACAACATGGTTTACACCAATGTGCTGAGTGGCCCGGGTGGTTTCGTGGAGGATTACTACAATCACGCGGTGGTTCTTTCGGCATCGAATACGTACACGGGTCCGACCATCATCGGCAGTGCTGGCAATGCGCCTTTGGTGACCTTGAGCAACAACGGCTCCATTTTTCACAGTGCGCTGATCTTCTTCGGTGGGAATGATCCCACGGTCACGCGAGTGGACGTGAGCGGGCGGGCAGATCAAACATTGACGCTCGCGAGCGGGCAGGTATTGGCGGGGGTGGGTGCCATCAACGGGGCGTTATCAGAATCGGCCGGCGCCAGTATTTTACCGGGTGGCACTAACATCACCATCGGTATCACCGCGGGGTCCAACGCCGTGGGGACGGTCGCTGCCACCGGGGCTATCACTCTCAATGGCACGACGACCTTCAAGCTCAATGGCTCGGGAGTAAATGATTTGCTGCAATCAACGGGCGGGAGCATTACTTGCGGCGGGGTTTTGAATCTGGTGAACATCAATGGCTCACCGCTGGCGGCGGGTAATCTGTTTCAAATATTCAGCGCCAGCAGCATCAGTGGTTCATTCAGCAGTGTTGTACCGGCAACGCCGGGAGCCGGTCTGGTGTGGGATTTTTCACAACTCAGCAGCGGATTTGTGGGAGTGGCTTCCACTTCCAGCACACGTCCCGTCATCTCCAGTCCACATGTGACCGGCGGCAATCTGGTGTTTAGCGGCACGGGCGGATCGGCGAACGGGAGCTATCATATCCTGGCCACGACCAACCTGGCCACGCCGCTGGCCAGTTGGGCGGTGGTGGCCACCAATGTTTTTGATTCGGCGGGCAACTTTGGTTTCACGAACCCGGTCAGTCAAAACATCAAACAACAATATTTCCTGGTGAAACAACCGTGAAAAGGCAATCGAACGTTCACGGTGTTAAGCAGCCAATAGCGCAGGCTGGCGGGCAGGATGCGGTCGCCAGTCTGTGCTGCCTCTGAAAGGCCAAACAATATTTATGCGGACTCAAATCAACTGGCCTGGCAATCAGCGAAAGGTTGGATTCACCTTGATCGAATTATTGGTTGTCATTGCGATCATTGCCATTTTGGCAGCGTTGCTGCTGCCCGCACTGGCTTCAGCCAAACTGCGTGCCCAGAGAATCAATTGCGTGAGCAACCTAAAACAGTTGACGCTTTCGTCGCTGATGTACGAAAACGATACTGGGACGTTGTTCCCTTACTACGCTTATACCGGCAGCACGGATAGTTCCAAGATCACCGGCAATCTTTGGCTGGGATTGTTATTGCAGAACTACGGCCAGGTGGACAAGGTGCGTATTTGTCCGGCGGCGCCAGCGCCAGCCACGACCAATAATGCAAACACGAGCGGTGCGGCCAATCTGGCCTGGACGTGGGCAGGTGGAGGATCACCGCTGTTTGGCAGCTACGCGATCAACGGTTGGTTATATTATCCGGACCAGGCCGGAACTTTGAAGTCATTGATGACGGGTGGCGGGTTGCAACCCGCTTATTTATTTCAAAAGGAAGCAGCCATCAGCCAGCCATCGCAGACGCCTTTTTTCTATGATTCCGTCTGGGTGGATGCATGGCCCATGGAGACAGACACGCCGGCCCGTAATCTTCTGGCAGGCGGTTCAACTTTTTCAACGACCGGGGGAATCAACCGGGCGACGATCAGCCGGCATGGCGGCAAACCGGCGGGCAGTGCGCCGACTTCGGTGCCGCCGGGAACTTCCCTGCGCGGGGCGATTGATCTGGGGATGGCCGATGGTCATGTGGAAATGTCCAAGCTCGATAATCTGTGGACATACTACTGGCATTTAAACTGGAAAACACCTTCGCCCCGGCCGAATTAGCATGCGATCTGATTCCGGTGTGCGAAAAAATCAAGCCAGTCCGGGGTTCACCCTGATCGAACTCCTGGTGGTGATCGCCATCATTGCCATCCTTGCCGCCATGCTATTGCCGGCTTTGGCCGGAGCGAAGATCCGGGCGCAGCGGATCAGTTGTCTCAACAACCTCAAACAGATCACGCTGGCGGCCAATATATATTACGATGACAATCACACTTTTGTCGGGCCATTGACAACAGATCCCTCGACCAGTGGCGGGGATTGGATGGGAGCGATGCTGGCTTATTACGGTCATGCAACACAAAGTTTGTTTTGCGCGGCGGCTCCAGATCGCGGCAATCCGCAAAACTTGGTGAATCCACCCGGGAAAAGCAATGCGGCCTGGCATTGGACGCTTTCAAACCCGGTGTACGCGTCCAGTTACGGATACAACAAGTGGCTGCAAACGTCGTCGTCGGGCGATAACAATTCCTTCAACAAGGAAGAATCCGTGCAGCTTCCGGTGGCCACGCCGGTATTTCTGGATGCAGCGTGGATCAACTTTTGGGTTTACGAAACAGATGCCCCTGCGCGCAACCTTTATGATCCATTGGGAGCTTCATTCAGCAGCAACTCAGGCATGGCGCGTATTTGTGTGGCACGCCACGGGAAAAAGCCCGCGGGTTCGGCACCCACGCTGGTGCCTCCGGGCACTTCATTGCCAGGGAGCATTGTGATTGGTTTTGTCGATGGTCATGTGGAACCCGTCCAGTTGGAAAGTCTCTGGAATTACAACTGGCATTTGAACTGGAAAACACCGTCGGTGCGCCCGCGTTGATGGTTGGATCTATTTCTTAAAAGAAGCGCCGTGCGTTGACTGGAAAAATTCCAAGTCCCACAAGAAGGAATGCCTTTGTTTGATGTTCTTCATACGGCTTTTTTATAGGTTTTTTCGAGCGGGGAATTTTTATCTCAACTTTTTGACAGAAAAGCTTTGCCAACAAAGGGTTCTCCGATAACTTGCGGCCGCGTTTCCAGAATCTTGAACTGGCCATTGGCCCTGGTCTCGCCAATGTAAACATTTTTGGTGCAATGATGGTTGGCCTGCACGGTGATCTTGCCACCGGGGCCGTCAAAGCTGATTTCACCTGATTCGAGCACTTTGCGGACGGTGTCCACGTCAAATGTGCCGGCTTTTTCGACGGCTTCTTTCCAGAGATAGACGCCGTCATAAGAAAGGACAATCGGACTGTCCACAGCGCGCTTTTCCTTGATAACACCGGAGTAGCTTTCGGTTTTCAACCAGTTGTACCATTTTTTAAGGAATGATTTATTTTGCGGTGTCTTGAGCGACATGAAATAACTCCAGCAACCTAACTGGCCAATGAGGTTTTTGGTGGGCATGCTGCGCAACTCATCTTCCGCCAGACTGAAGGAAACCATGGGGCACTCAGTTGATGTCAAACCGGTTGCCACGATTTTTTTGAAGAAGGGCACGTTGGAGTCGCCGTTGATGGTGTTGATCACACAGGCATCACCGGAGGAAGCGAACTGTTTGATGTCCGCTACAATCTGTTGAAAGTCCGTGTGGCCGAAGGGAACATATTTGCCAGCCGAGATTACTTTGCCATCCGCATCTTTGCGCAGACCGCCGCCGATGTTCTCCACGGGCACACCATGCAACAGGAGATATTTGTATAAAATTAAATTTGTGGTCTGGGGATACACGTAGTCTGTGCCGATGAGATAAAACTTCTTTTTGCCTTGTTTCAGCAAGTAGTCCACGGCGGGCAGGGCCTGTTGATTGAAAGCCTCGGCGGTGTAAAAGATGTTGCGGGACAATTCTTCACCTTCGTATTGGACTGGATAAAAAAGCAGGCCGTTTTCTTTTTCAAACACCGGCAGCACCGATTTGCGGCTCACCGAGGTCCAGCAGCCAAAAGTGACCGCCACCTTGTCTTCGACCAGGAGTTCCCGGGCTTTTTCGGCGAAGAGCGCCCAATTGGACGCGCCATCGACAATCACCGGATCGATCTTAAATGATTTGCCGCCCACCTTGATACCGCCAGCGGCATTGATCTCATCGAACGCGAACAGCAGCACGTCGCGCAAGGAAGTTTCGCTGATAGCCATGGTTCCGCTCAATGAATGGAGCACGCCGACCTTGACGATGTCTTGAGATTTCAATTCCGCTTCGTTGACGCGCTTGCGGCAGAATTTCAGGAGGGTTGATTCCGTCATGTTGAGCGGACGGCTGCGGGGATAGACGAAGCCCCAAGTCCGCTCAAAAGCGCTACGCCCGCAGGGCAGAGCCACCACTGACTGATTTTCCAATTCCGTAGCGATGCTCCAGCCTGGGAGGAAACTCATGGCGAAGGTGGACTTCACCAATTCCTTGATGGTTCCCAGATTTTCGATCTCGCCGAGGATGTTCAATTTGATCTTATGCTTCAGCATAAAATCCTCCACTTGTTTACGGCGCTGGGAGGAATCCTTGATCAGGAAGCAGGGATATTTTCCGAATTCTTCGCGGGTCGCGCCATGATTGATGGCGAGAGGGTGCCCGGATTTGACGATCAGATGAAATCGATCGGCCAGCAATGGGAAAAAATCCACTTCATCATTGCCGTCCGGCTTTTCGGTGAGAATCACATCGACCTGATTGTTTTCCAACAAGGCGAACGAATCGCCAGAACCGGATGACTCGACTTGTAACGAGATGTTGGGAAACTCTTTGTGAAATTTCAGGAGGACGGGGGTGAGAAAGACCGAAAGAAAGACGGGATCTGCCGCGATCCGCAAACGGCGGGTGCCCCATTTGTTCAACTGCGTGAGGGTGCGGCGGGCCTGATTGAGTTCTTCGAGCGCGCGAAGAGCGTGGTGCAATAATGCTTCGCCCGCCTCGGTCAGGATTGTTTTTTTATTCAACTTGAGCAAAAGACGACAGCCCGCCTGCTCTTCCAATGCCCGCATGGAATGGCTGATGGCAGAATGGGTTACGTACAACTGCCTCGCGGTTTCGGTATAGCTGCCGGTTTTTGCCAGGACGACAAAAGCATTCAACTGCCTGATATCTAGCGATTCATTCATATGTGAATTCGATTCACGGCAGTTAATAAATTGTTTCAATTCCAAAAGTCAGAGGCGGCATGGCGCTGGCATTGTGTCTGCTAAGACTGTTTCCACGGAGCGAAATCAGAGCGACGGCGCGGCACCGGATCTCAGTAAAGCATTTGAGAAGCCAACGAGCGAGCAACCCAATAAACGAGGACAACAAACCGTAAAAACCACTTCAGACGTCATGAAACATAAAAAAGCTAACCACCCATTACGGGGAAGAAACCTGGCCCTGGCGGGAGCGTGCCTGGGAATCATTGCCAGCGGAGCGATCGCGGCGCAAGGCCAGACCAACTCAGTCGATTCGGACAAAATGTCTGAATTGGAAAAGCAAAACCAGGACCTGGCAAACCGGCTGAGTGCCCTGGAAGCATTGGCCAAACAGGAAGGCATCATGCCGAGCGGTTCGGCGGCGCCGAAATTTGTATCATCGGTCAGCCAGATGACTATCAGCGGATATGCGCAGGCTTCCTATTTCTACAATTTTCGCCGCCCGATAGGCGGCTATTCAGCGGGCTATCTTTGGAACACCAAGGATAACAATTTTTCCGTGGACAAGGTAAAGGTCACACTGGCGAGCCCGCCGGCGGAGCGCAGCGGTACAGACTGGACGGCTGGTTATCGCATTTCCCTGCTGGCCGGCGAAGATGCGCCGGTGTTGAATCCGGGTGGCATCTCCACCAGCGGCTTTAATTACGTTCGCGAAGCGTATGTGGAATTGAATGTTCCGATCGGCACGGGGTTGAACATCAAGGCGGGACAATTGATCTCCATGTTGAACTGGGAATCCGGTGATGGCGGGGCGGCGAATCCCAATTTTTCGCAAGGCTACCAATGGTATTACACCGGCAACGGTCCATCGGCGGGCGTGCAATTGGATTATTCCTTCACGAGCTGGCTGAACGTGAAATTCCGCGTGGACAACGGTTTGTATGCAGGTGCCGTGGACGCAAACAACGGCAAGGCGATCATGGGCAGCATCAATTTGACGCCCATGAAAAATCTGTGGGTGAACCTGATCGGCTTTGGCGGTGATGGTTCAGCAACGATGGATACAGACGGCGCTTCTGTGCTGGCCGGCTGGCAGGCACTACCCAAGCTGGGCACCGGGCTGGAAGCGGATTATTTCCATTTCAATCCTGATACCGGATCCAGTGGTGAGCTTTATTCAATCGGCGCCTGGGTCTGGTATGATTTTACGTCCAAAATCGGCCTGGCGTTCCGCGCTGAATATCTTGATGACCAGGATGGTCTCGGCATCAAGGGAATTCCGGTGAACGGCCCGGCGGCTTTCACGGCAATCGGTTTTGGATCACCTGACGCCAATGGCGATCTCGAAAGCCTGACGGTGACCTTAAACCTCAAGCCAACCTCCAGCCTGAAGATTCAGCCGGAGTTTCGATACAACCACACGTCTTATCGCGGCGGATTCAATGGCCGGGAAGATCAATTGATCCTGGGCATGGGCGCCTCGTACCTGTTCTAAAACTAACTTAACCACAAAAATAAAAACAAAATCACTTACAACTTTTTTGCTTATGAAAAAAACCTTAATCAAAGCCTTGGCGATGACGGCCCTGCTGTCGTTGAGTGCCCGGGCCATGGCCGAAGACACAGTCAAAGTTGGCATCTTACATTCGTTGTCCGGCACAATGGCGATCAGTGAAACTTCCTTGCGCGACGTGCTGCTGTTCGCGTTTGACGAAATCAATGCCGCCGGCGGCATCAAAGTGGGCGATAAATCCTACAAGATCGAGCCGGTGGTGGTAGACGGAGCTTCCAACTGGCCGTTGTTCGCGGAAAAAGCGAAACAACTGCTGGAAGAAGACAAGGTGGCAGCGACCTTTGGCTGCTGGACTTCAGTGAGCCGCAAGTCGGTGTTGCCGGTGTTTGAAAAAGATAACGGCATGCTGTTCTATCCCGTGCAATATGAGGGCGAGGAACTTTCCAAAAACATCTTCTACACCGCTGAAGCAGTGAATCAACAGGCTACACCGGCGGTGGATTACCTGCTGAACCAGGGGAAGAAGAAGTTCTACCTCATCGGCACGGACTATGTGTATCCGCAGACCACGGACCTGATCCTGTACAAATATCTTCTGCTGCATGGTGTGCCGGTGGAGAACATCGGCGGCGGTCTGCGCAAAGATGCAGATGGCAAAGTAATCTCGGCTGGCAAATATGTTCCCTTCGGCCACACGGACTTTCAACAGATTGTGGCGGACATCAAACAGTTCGCTTCATCCGGTGATGCCTGCGTGATCAACACCATCAACGGCGACTCCAACGTGCCCTTCTTCAAGGAGATTGTAGCGGCGGGTCTGACCCCGGCGGATTGCCCGGTGGTTTCGTTCAGCCTGGCAGAAGACGAACTGCGCAGCATGCCGACAAAGGACCTGGTGGGCGAACTTGGTTGCTGGACTTATTTCATGTCCATCAAAACGCCGGAGAACAAAGACTTCCTGAAACGCTGGGACAACTGGCTGTCCACGGAGAATTATCCGGGAGTGGTAAAAGAAAAGCGCGCCATGGACAGCCCGATGGTGCTTTCTTATGACGGCGTGTATTTGTGGAAGGAAGCGGTGGAAAAAGCCGGCTCCTTTGATGTGGATGCGGTTCGCAAAGCGTTGGAATCCGGCGATATCAGCTTTGCCGGACCGGGCGGCAAGATCACCGTGCAGGCCAATCATCATTGCACGAAGAATGTGTACATCGGGGAAACCAAGGCCAACGGCCAGTTCAAAATCACCAAGACCTTTGACCAGGTGTACGGCGAACCTTTCATGTTGAAGGACCTGGACGCGAAGCTGGCCGCCAAATAAACGGATTTGCTGGTTCCGACTGGCGCGTCCATTCGCCAGAAGTTCCACCAGCGTGTCAGGAACAAGAAAGGCGGAGGCCAATACCTCCGCCTTTTTTCAAATGAAAAAATCGATCAAATTTCTACTGGTAATGTGGTGCCTGGCGTGGGTTCAGGTTGCTGCGCGGGCCGAAGACGAGGCGGCAGTGCGGGCCAAGCTGGTGCAGGCGATTTTGAGCGAAGGCACGAACCAGCAGCAGATGCTTAACGGATTGAGCGATTCGGGCTCCAAAGTGGTGGGAGAGGTTCTTTTTGCCTGGACGCGCGACGGGGTCTTTCTCTATGCCGGTGCTGATGGCACCAAGGTGCCGGTCACCATGGAGGACCAGCAAGATAGTGACGGGAAAGCCCGTGCCATCAAGATATCAGATGGCACGTTCTTGAAAGATACAGCCGGGAAGGAATTGAAATTTGCGGATGGTGACCTGAATTCAGTGGAGACGGATATGCATCTGCGAAGCTCCATCCAGCAGACGATCGACATGCTGGCTCTGGCCAATCCCGATGTGGATGCACGCTGGTCCGCAGTAACGAAGCTGGGCAATTCGCAGAAGTTAAATTACATACCGATTCTGCAGGCGCGTCTAGTCAAGGAACCGGACGGTACCGTGAAACGGGCGATCAAGGAGGCGATCGCCTCTTTGCAGATCAATGACAGCGATCCGGCGGTACAAGTGGCGGCGATTGGTCAGTTGGGTACACTCAAATCCATTGGCAGCATGGATAACTTGAACCGATTGATCGATGATCCCAAGACCAATTCACAAGTGGTGAAGGCGGCCAAAAATGCGGCCAGTGCAATCCAGTCCCACATCGCTTTCGTCAATTTTTTCGGCACGATTTTCCGTGGTCTTAGCCTTGGTTCCATTTTGTTGGTGGTCGCACTGGGGTTGGCGATCACTTTTGGGCTCATGGGCGTGATCAATATGGCTCACGGCGAAATGATCGCCATAGGAGCGTATACCACTTATGTGGTGCAAAATATATTTGGCGCGGGCTTCGCGTTTTCGATCACGCTGCCCTTTAGTGTGGCGGGCAAACAACTGGGCTTTGGGCTGCATCTGCCGGGGCTTAATGCCACGGGCTGGTTTTATCAAAGTTATTTCCTGTTCGCGATCCCGTTGAGTTTCATGATGGCAGCGCTGGCGGGGCTGATCCTGGAACGTACGGTAATCCAATTTTTATACCGGCGCCCGCTGGAATCTTTGCTGGCGACCTGGGGTGTTTCCCTGGTCATGCAGCAGCTCTTCCGCATGGTTTTCGGGGCAAATAATGTGCAGGTCAATTCGCCCTCGTGGTTGCTGGGGCATTTTGCTTTGAACGATGTTTCGTTCGGTTACAACCGCGTATTTGTCATCAGCTTCGCAATCCTGATTGTGGTCGGCGTCTGGATGCTTTTATCCAAAACGCCTTTGGGGCTCTTGATCCGGGCGGTGATGCAAAACCGTTCCATGGCTTCGTGCATGGGGGTGCGGACGAGCCGGGTGAACATGATGACGTTTGCGCTGGGCTCCGGATTGGCAGGCCTGGCCGGTGCGTTTCTATCGCAGATCGGCAATGTCGGTCCCAGCCTTGGCCAGAGTTACATCGTGGACAGCTTTATGACGGTGGTGGTCGGTGGGGTAGGCAGCATCGTCGGCACGGTGTATTCGGCAGTGGGCATCGGGACGGGTGACCAGGTGCTGCAACAGGTCACGGGTTCGCCAGTGATGGGGAAAATTGTGATGCTAACGGCGATCATCCTTTTCCTTCAGTGGAAGCCGGGCGGATTGTTTTCGATCCGCAGCCGGAGCTTGGATTGATTTTTCATGCAACGTAAAGCGGTTAATTTTGAACTTTGGGGAGTGGTGATCGCCACTTTCATCCTACTGGTTGTTTTACCCGGGTTGAATGCCTTCACCCCGGAAGGCAGCGTGCTGCACGTCAGCAACTTTGCGATCAACCTGTATGGCAAATATCTTTGTTATGGGATCGTAGCCATCAGCGTGGATTTGTTGTGGGGGTATACCGGGTTGTTATGCCTGGGCCAATGCCTGTTCTTTGCGCTCGGCGGGTACATGATGGGCATGTACCTCATGCGCATGATCGGCGACCTGGGCCAGTATCACCAACCCATCCCGGATTTTCTGGTGTTTCTGGGCTGGAGCAAGCTGCCATGGTTCTGGCGGCCATTTTCCAATTTTCCCTTTGCGGCGATGATGGTGACCCTGTTGCCGGGAGTGGTGGCGTTGGTCTTTGGCTTTCTGGCTTTTCGCTCGCGTATCCGGGGAGTTTATTTTTCCATCCTGACCCAGGCATTGACGTATGCCGGCAGCTTGCTGTTCTTTCGTAATGATTTATTGATGGGCGGGAACAACGGTTTCACGGATTTTAAATTCCTGTGTGGTTTTGATTTGCGTCAGCCGGCGACACAGCGCGGCTTATATATTTGCACCGTACTTTTGCTCCTGGGCACATATCTGTTGTGTAAATGGCTGACGGCCACAAAATTTGGCAAGGTACAGCGCGCAATCCGTGACAGCGAAAATCGCGTGCTCTTCTCCGGCTATGCCACGGCGCATTTCAAACTGTTTGTCTTTGTGCTCGCGGCAATCATCGCCGGTTTAGCCGGGGCATTATATGTGCCGCAGGTGGGCATCATCAACCCAAGCGAAATGACGCCGGACAAATCGTTGGAAGCCGTAGTCTGGGTGGCGGTAGGTGGGCGTGGTACTTTGGTGGGACCGGTCATTGGTGCCGTGGCCGTGAACGCAATGAAAAGCTGGGCCACCCGCGCATATCCGGACCTTTGGTTGTTGTTTCTCGGGATGACTTTCATTCTGGTGACCTTGTTCATGCCCAAGGGGATTGTAGGTCTGCCAAAGCAAATCATGGCGTTAAAAAAGAAATTTCTTTCGCCCAAAGCAGTAAGCAGCGAGAACGTTGAACCGGTTCCCGCCCCGGAAATCGAAAAAATGCCCGAACCTTCGAATGACACCGCTGCAAAAACCTGAATTCATCCTTCTGCTGGAGAAGGTAAACAAGTCTTTCGAGGGCTTCAAAGCCATCTCGGATCTGACCTTTTACATGGACGCGGGTGAGTTACGTGTGATCATTGGCCCCAACGGCGCCGGCAAAAGCAGCATGTTGGATTTGATCACCGGCCGAACAAAGCCGGACAGTGGAAAGATTGAATTTGGGAAAGACACAGATCTGACCCGGTTAAACGAGCCAGAGATCAACCAGCTCGGCATCGGCCGGAAATTCCAAACCCCATCCGTATATGTGGATCATACGGTTTTTGAAAATGTCTGGCTGGCGCTGGAAGGCAGCCGCAGTGTTTGGGCGACTTTATTCTCGCGCGTGACACCAGCGCGGCGCGAGCGCATCTACGAAGTGCTCAAAATCGTGGCGCTGGATGGAAAGGCGGATGACAAGGCCGGATCATTGAGTCATGGCCAGAAGCAGTGGCTCGAGATCGGCATGTTACTGGCACAAAATCCGAAATTGCTGCTGGTGGATGAGCCGGCGGCTGGCATGACGGATGAAGAAACGCACAAAACCGGCGAACTGCTGCTAAGCCTGGAGGGCAAGCACAGTATCGTAGTGATTGAACACGACATGGCTTTTGTCCGGCAGATCGCGCGCAAGGTGACAGTGCTTCATCAGGGTAGTGTGCTTTGCGAAGGAACGGTAGATGACGTTCAAAACAACGAGCGGGTCAAAGAAGTCTATCTGGGCCGGAAAAAGAAAAATTGATTTAAAATGCTGTCACTCTCAAACATCACAGTTTCGTATGATGGTTCGCGAATCTTGCGAGGAGTGAATCTTACGATTCCAGAGCGCAGTCTGGTATGTTTGATGGGTCGTAACGGTGTGGGCAAGACTACCACCCTCAAATCCATTGTGGGCCTGGTAAAAACCGATACTGGCTCCGTGAAACTGGATGACGCTGAATTGGCAGGGCTGCCACCAGATGCCCGGGCCCGACAAGGCATCGGCTATGTGCCGCAAGGGCGGGACATATTTCCGCACCTGACGGTTTGGGAGAATTTAAAGATCAGCCTGGTGATTCACGGCAAGAAGGGAGACGGCCAGGTGGAAAGAGTATTGGAACTGTTTCCCATCCTAAAAGAATTTCTTCCACGCAAAGGCGGCGTCCTGAGTGGCGGGCAGCAACAGCAACTGGCCATCGCCCGCGCACTGCTGACGGACCCGAAGATCCTGATCCTTGACGAACCTACGGAAGGCATTCAGCCAAACATCATCGACCTGATCGGTGATACGCTCGTAAAGATCAAAAAAGAAGGCAAGTTGAGCATCCTGCTGGTGGAGCAGTATCTCGATTTCTGCCTGAGCATCGGAGACAGTTTTTACATCATGGATCGTGGTGCGGTGGTGGCGGAAGGCCCGATTGCAGATCTTAACAATGATATTGTGAAACGGTATTTGACCGTTTGACGGCGAATATTTTGTCGGATGGAATTTTCAATGGAAAATAGTTTAACGGGCCGGCGGGTTGAGCTAGTTTTGGCTCGTCAACCGCCAGACAGTTTAAAAATCAAACAATGAAAGCAGCTTCAAATCTTCGACAGGCTTGGTTGATGGGATTGTTTTTTCTGGCACCGTCGTTAGCGCAAGCCCACACCGGGGTGGGGCCGACCACAGGTTTCGCCCACGGACTCACTCACCCAGTGACCGGGCTTGATCACATTTGTGCGATGGTAGCGGTGGGGCTTTGGGCGGTTCAACGCGGCGGTCGTGCATTATGGCTGATACCATTTGTATTTGTATCAGTGATGGCTTTGGGCGGAGCATTGGGCGCGGCTGGTGTGGCTCTGCCGTTCGTGGAAAAGGGAATCATTGCCTCGGTTTTGATTTTGGGCGTGCTGATTGCCGCCGCCGTGCGTTTACCATTGCTGGTCAGTGTGTTTTTGGTCGGGCTGTTTGCTTTGTTTCACGGGCATGCGCACGGAGCGGAAATGCCGGATACCGCTTCAGGACTGGCATATGGCCTGGGTTTTATTCTGGCCACTGTCGGGCTGCATTTTTGCGGCATCGGTCTAGGTTTGATGGCCAGACAATTCAATTCAACCAATTGGGTGCGGTATGGAGGAGGCGCCATTGCTGCTTGTGGTGTCTATCTATGTTTGGCCTGATGGTTCAAGCCTGCGCCCATGATGCCCGTGATTAAATCCGGAAGAAAAGATTTCCCTCGCGGTCATGCGTATCTGGGGGTTGAGATGGTTTCCGGACAAAGTGCGGTCACCTCAACCTGGGCAGCCAGTCCAATCAAAATTCTCGTGCCACAATCCCGTGGAACCAGTGCATGGGCTTTCACAAGCAGCTTCGGTGGCGGGTTGGTGGCGGGAGACCAGACTCAACTAGAAATCAAAGTCGGAAAAGGCGCGAGTTGTTTTGTGGGAACCCAGGCTTCGACGAAGATTTACCGTAATCCATCCCGCCATCCATGTTCACACGTGACGCGGGCTTTGCTGGCACCTGGTTCGTTGCTTGTGTTCGCGCCGGATCCGGTGCAGGCCTTCACTGACTCGACTTATGCACAGCAACAAAGCTTTCATCTGGACGCCGATGCGGGACTGGTACTGGTAGACTGGTTCACTTCCGGTCGGGCAGCGCGTGGAGAACGCTGGAAATTCGCGTGCCTGCGAAGCCGCAATGATGTTTTCGTAGACGGCGAGCGGGTGTTCCTGGATTCCATCCGGCTGGATGCAGCTAGCGGGTTCATGGCATCGGAGCATCAAACTGGCCGGTTCAATTGTTTTGCCACTTTGTTGCTGCTGGGTACACCAATGAAAGAGGGCTCAGAAAAACTGTTGCAAGACATCGCTGCGCGCCCGGTGGGCCGGCGCGGCGCGCTGGTGGCCAGCGCCAGCGCGGTTTCCGGCGGAGCTTTGCTGCGGATCGCCGGGGCAAGCGTGGAAGAAGTTGGACGCGAGTTGCATCAACAGCTTAAATTCATCACATCATTTCTCGGCGATGATCCATGGCTGCGAAAATGGTAGATTTTTATGCATCTTTCACCCCGGGAAATTGACAAGTTGATGTTGCACAACGCCGGGTTCCTGGCGCAGAAACGCCTCGCGCGAGGCTGCCGTTTGAATCATCCCGAAGCGGTGGCCTTGATCGCGGCGGTTATCCTGGAATTCATCCGGGATGGCAAAAGCGTGGCGGAATTGATGAATGTGGGCCGGCAGTTGCTCGGACGCAATCAGGTGATGTCTGGTGTGCCTGAAATGATCCATGATGTGCAGGTCGAAGGAACTTTTCCAGACGGGTCAAAACTGGTGACGGTACATCATCCCATTGCCAGTGAAGACGGCAATCTAAGGCTGGCGTTGCACGGCAGTTTTCTGCCGGTGCCGAAGCTTTCCGTATTCAAGCCCATTGCCGATGAGCCAGTGCCCGGGTCCAGTGAAATCAAAGCGGGTGAAATCGAACTCAATGCCGGTCGCGCGGCAGCGGAAATTTCGGTGACAAACTTGGGCGACCGGCCGATCCAAGTGGGTAGCCACTATCATTTCATCGAGGTCAACGCGGCGTTGGAATTTGACCGGGGTATGGCTTACGGCAAGCGTTTGGACATTCCAGCGGGAACAGCAGTGCGTTTTGAACCCGGCGAAACCAAAACCGTAAAGCTGGTGGAGATTGCGGGCAAGAAAATCATCCACGGAGGCAACAATCTGGCGGATGGAAAAGTTTCTGTGGCAGGAAAAAAGACGGCCTTGAAACGAGTGAAGCTAAATCAATTCGCTAACCGGTAATTTTTGTTATGTCGCACAAAATGAAACGAGCGCATTACGCGGACATGTTTGGCCCGACGACGGGAGATAAAGTCCGGCTCGGTGACACCGCACTCATTTTGGAGGTCGAAAAAGATTTCACCGTTTATGGTGATGAGTGCAAATTCGGCGGTGGCAAAGTCATCCGCGAAGGCATGGGCCAAGCCGCCGGAGTAGATGCGGATGAAGCGCTGGATTGTGTCATCACCAACGCGCTCATCATCGATTACACCGGCATCTACAAGGCGGATATCGGCATCAAAGGCGGCATGATCTCCGGTCTTGGGAAGGCTGGAAATCCCGATGTGATGGCGGGTGTAACCAAGGGGATGATTATCGGCGTGACCACGGAAGTCATCGCCGGTGAAGGCCTGGTTGTCACGGCCGGTGGTTTGGACACGCATATTCATTTCATCTGTCCGCAGCAGGCGCACGAAGCCATTGCCGCCGGTCTCACAACGATGCTGGGTGGTGGTACAGGGCCGGCCGTGGGTACTTGCGCGACCACTTGTACACCCGCGCCGTTTTATTTTCGCGAAATGCTACGGGCGGTGGATTCACTTCCTTTGAATTTTGGTTTTACCGGTAAAGGCAACACCGCGAAGCCCGCGGGATTGCTGGACCAGATCAGAGCCGGGGCGGTGGGTTTGAAATTGCATGAAGATTGGGGCACCACGCCAGCAGCCATTGATTGTTGCCTGACCATGGCAGACAAAGAAGATATTCAGGTGACGATTCATACCGATACCTTGAATGAGTCCACATTTGTCGAAGGCACCATTGCTGCGTTCAAAGGGCGAACCATCCATACCTACCATAGCGAGGGTGCGGGTGGTGGCCATGCCCCGGATATTATTCGCATTTGTGGCGAACCGAATGTGCTGCCGAGTTCCACAAATCCGACGAAGCCGTACACCATCAACACCATTGATGAACATCTGGATATGCTGATGGTCTGCCATCATCTTGATCCGAATCTGCCGGAGGACGTGGCATTTGCCGAGAGCCGCATCCGGGGCGAGACGATAGCGGCGGAAGACATCCTTCATGATTTGGGCGCGATCAGCATGATGAGTTCGGATTCTCAAGCCATGGGCCGTATCGGCGAAGTCATCACCCGGAGCTGGCAAACGGCGGACAAGATGAAAAAGCAACGCGGTCGTCTGGCGGAAGAAAAAGGGGACAACGACAATATCCGAATCAAACGCTATATTTCAAAATATACAATCAATCCCGCTCTGGCTCATGGGATGGCACATATCATCGGCTCAATCGAGACCGGGAAGCTCGCGGATTTGGTCTTGTGGAAGCCCGCCATGTTCGGTGCAAAACCGGAGATGGTGATCAAGGGTGGATTTATCGCCTGGGCACAGATGGGCGATCCGAATGCCAGCATTCCAACCCCGCAGCCGGTTTTCATGCGTCCGATGTTTGGCAGTTTTGGCCGGGCACCTGGCGGCATATCCATCGCCTTTGTCAGCCGGCTGGCCAAACAAAAGGGCGTGGCGAAAAGTTATGGCCTGACCAAAAGAATTGAAGCTGTTAAAGGCTGCCGTCAGGTAGGAAAAAAAGATCTGAAATGGAACAACTCAATGCCGAAGATCACGGTGGACCCGGAAACGTACGAGGTGCGCGCTGACGGCGAGTTGCTCACTTGCGAACCGGCCACGGTTCTGCCGCTGGCGCAGAAGTACTTTCTCTTTTAAATATCATCCTGATGAAAATAGCGAAACGCGCACGACGTTCGATTCAGAAAGCAAAGCCAGCCGTTCCCACCGAGGGCAATTCTTTTCTGATGGAAGATTTCATCGTCTGGCAAATCCTTGATTCAGCGTTTCCCACCGGCGGTTTTGTGCATTCCTTGGGGTTGGAGGCGGCGTGGCAACATGGTGAAGTGCGCGGGCGCGTTGAATTGGTTTCGTTTTCCGAAGCCTCGCTCGACCAGCTAGGCCACGGGAGTTTACCGTTTGTATTAGCAGCTTTTGATGCGCCTGAAAAATTGGCTGAGTTTGATGCGTTGTATGACGCATTCACCACAAACCACGTGGCCAACCGGGCGAGCCGTGCGCAAGGGCGGGCTTTTCTGGCTGCCATCGGGCGCATCTTTGACCCTGAGGCTCAGAAGTCAAACCAGGATTTGCGTTTCACACATTTTGCGCCGGTCTTCGGTGCGTGTCTGCGAAACCTGGGAGCCGCGCGTTCGCAGACGGGGCGCATGTATTTTTTTAATCATCTGCGGAGTTTGTCAGCGTCTGCGGTGCGTCTTAACATAGTAGGTCCGATGGAAGCACAGATATTGCAACATCGGCTGTCGCCAAAAGTAGACTCGGTATTGCAAGTATGCGAAGTTTTAACGCTCGATGAGATCGCCCAGACAGCACCGTTGTTGGATATCTGGCAGGGCGCGCAAGACCGGCTTTATTCGAGGCTTTTTCAAAGTTGAACGAAACGTATGAGACTATTATTACACTTCCATTCACACGGCGGAAACGGGCACTCACACGACCATGCAGACCATCCAGGACATTTTCACGAACGCGAACTGCCCTTGGATCGCGACTTCAAAAAAAGGGCGTTTACGGTGGGAGTAGGCGGACCAGTGGGCAGCGGCAAGACGGCCCTCATGCTGCAATTGTGCAAACGGTTGCGAGAAAAGATGAACATCGCCGCTGTGACGAATGATATTTTTACCAAAGAAGACGGTGAATTTTTAACCCGGCATGAGGCATTATCAGCAGACAGAATTCGAGCAGTAGAGACCGGTGGATGCCCCCACACAGCCATCCGGGAAGATATTTCCTCAAACTTGCTAGCGCTGGAAGAATTGCATACGAAGTTCAAACCGCAGATGCTGTTCATTGAGTCCGGTGGTGACAATCTGGCGGCCTGTTTTAGCCGAGAACTAGCGGATTTTACCGTGCAGGTGATCGACGTAGCCGGCGGTGACAAAATTCCCCGCAAAGGCGGACCGGGCATAACGCAGTCCGACCTGTTGGTTATCAACAAGACCGATCTAGCGGCAAGTGTCGGGGCGGATCTGAAAGTGATGGAGCGTGATACCAAAAAGGTACGCGGAGACGGCCCATTCGTTTTTGCCCAGGTGAAACACGGCGTGGGAGTCGAAGAAATCATCGAGCATATCATCCATGCGTGGCAACATGCCAACCACGTTCCGCATCATTGAGAGGCTAAGTCATTAAATTAAGCAGCCTTGTTAAATGCTGTCGTGCTACGTTTAGTTTTCGCCTGAGAACCCAATAAAGAAAGGCTTCATCTATAAAAACTCCATCCACTTCAATCGCGGCAATGCTTTTTTAAAATGTGATGAAAGCTGGTGAAGGCTAATCTTTCTAACGCTCACAGTTCAAGGTCCTGCCAGTTCCCAACCCCCACCGAGTGCTTTATAGAGCGTGACCAAATCGATGACCTGCGAGATGCTCGACTGAGCCAGGGCATCTTCCGAGGACAAGACCGTCCGTTCGGCGTCCAATACTTCCAGAAAAGTGATCAACCCGTGCTGATAACGCTGCCGGGCGAGGTGCAAGGCCAGCCGGTTTTGGTCGCGCGCATTTTCCAGCGTGTGGATGCGTTCGCTTTCCATGGCATAGTTCACGAGTGAATCCTCCACTTCCTGCAAGGCTTTCAGCACGGAAGCCTGGTATTGCAGGCGCGCTTCTTCGCGGATGGATTTTTGCAGCCGGATATTGGATAAAATTCTGCCTGCGTCAAAAATTCGCCAAGTCACTGTTGGGCTGACCAGGAAATACCGGCTGCTCAAGTCGAAAAGATTATTGTACGTGCTGGAATCGAGGCCTGCGCTCGCGACCAGGGCAAATTTCGGAAGCAAATCCGCTTCGGCACTGCCGATCCGTGCATTGCCGGCTGCAATCTCACGTTCGGCCTCTTGGATATCAGGCCGGCGCTCGATCAATTGTGAAGGCAATCCGATCGGAACTATTGGAGGCGTAGCCGGCAAGGCTTGACCCGAAGCCAGTTCATTTTCCAACGCCGCTGGTTCACGGCCCAGCAAGACCGATAAGGCATGGATCATTTCCCGGGTCTGCGCCCGCAACGGTGGAATTTCGGCGGAGGTCGTGGCGGCTTCAGCGGCGGCCCGGGCGACGTCAGCCTCCATGGCCAGACCCGAGCGGGCACGGGAGCGGGTCAATTCAAGCACCTCATTTTGATCGGCAAGATTGGTTTCTGCGATGGCCAGACGCGCCTGCGCACCGCGCAAGGCAAAATAATTTCGCGCGACCTCAGCCACGATGCTCAGTTCCAGTTCATGCCGCCGGTTGGCCGCAACCTGCACCTCGGCATTGGCCGCTTCCACCTGTCGACGTTTTGCGCCAAAAACATCGATTTCCCAACTCGCGTCGAACCCCACCTGATACAGGTCTGTATCTGCGCCCGGCAAGCCCCCTTTTCCCAGCGGGCTCAATTGATTGTCAAAGGCGCTGTCATTGTTGCCGCCCGCGGAACTGTTGCCTGATGCGGAACTGGAGTCACTGCTCGAAGAATCTTTTTCTGCATGCGATTGCACCTTGGTGCCAGTGCCGCCTGTGCTGGTTTTACTTGAGCTGCCTCCACCGCCGCCGCCCAAAGGCAAAACGACATTTTTACTTCCATGTGAAAACGCGTAACCGCCATCCGCATCCACCTGTGGAAACAAATCTGCTGCCACAATATTTCGCTGAAATCTTGACTGTCGAACGCGGGCATAGGCCGCTTGTAGATCATAATTCTGGGTCAACGCTCCTTCGATCAACTTGTCTAATTCGGGATCCTTGAATGTCTTCCACCATTCTGACACCGGCTGGTTCGTGGTGGTCATGGGGTTGGTTTCCGAAAAGTTTTTGCTCAAGGTTACTTTCGGCCGGACATAATTCGGGCCGATGGTGCAACCCGCCATCAACAGGCCGCCCAGCAAAATAATGGTGAAATAGAGCGGGCGCATAATCAGTGAGCGGATGCCTTTTTGAGATCTATTTTCTTCAAAAATGGCGTCAACATGGCCGCGATGAGGCTGCCATACATGAGCACAATGAAGATATCGAGATAGGCCAGCATGGTGGATTGAGTGTTCACTTCGCGAGCGACGATAAATGTGGCGCGCTTCATCGCTGATACGGAGTCCACCCCATAGCCGACAAACCGATCTGCAACCGAATGGACGAAACTTTGGAAATGTAACGCGGTCGGGGTCAGGCTTGAAACTACCCGGTCCTGATGGATTTGGCTGCGCCGCGCCAGCATGGTGGTAGCCATGGAGATGCCCACGCTGCCCCCGAGATTGCGCATGAGATTGATGAGCGCCGAGGCGCTGTTTGATTTTTCCTTGGGCAGACCGGCATACGCGAGCGTTTGAATCGGGACAAAGAGAAACGCCATTCCACACGCCTGAAAAACCCGTCCCATGACGACGACCTGGAATGAAACGTTAGAATTAAATGTCGCCAGGTAACGCATGGCGCACGAAAGGACAATGAAACCAAACGCAATCAGATATTTTGGCTGCACTTTGCGCACGAGAATGCCTATGAAAGGCATGAGCACCATCATCACAAAACCACCCAGCATCAAAGTCAGGCCCGCATTCGTAGCGTCGTAGGGCAATAACTGCTGTACAAATTGCGGCAGCATTTGCGTGGTCGATTGCAGGATAAAAAAGGTGATGAACATCATGATGGCGGTGAAAAGGAAACTGCGGTCCTTCATCATGGGCAGGTCGACAATGGGATTTTTAGTCCCATACAATTCCCAGATAACTCCACCGACCATGCCGATGACACTCAAGATCGCGAATGTGGTGATGAATGCACTGCCAAACCAGTCATCTTCCTGGCCCTTGTCCAAAACGACCTGCAAACAGCCCAAACCCAGAGCTACCAGCGCAAAACCCACGTAATCCACCTTGATGCCGCCTTTCACCGCTTTTTCATGTTCTTTTTTCGAGGCTGGCGATTCTTGAACCAGAAAATAAGTCATGATCAGCGAGATGATCCCTACCGGAATGTTGATAAAGAAAATCCATCGCCAGGAATAGGTATCCGTGATCCATCCGCCAAGCGCCGGTCCAATGGCCGGGGCCACTACCACTGCCACGCCATAAGCGGCGAAAGCCATGCCGCGTTTTTCGGGCGGAAAAGTATCAGCCAGGATAGCCTGCTCAGAGGGCGCCAGGCCGCCGCCACCGATACCTTGGATCACCCGGCATGTCAGCAGCATGCCCAGCGAGATGGATAAACCGCACGCAAACGAACTGAGCGTGAAAAGTGCCACGCAAATCATGTAAAATCGTTTTCGCCCGATCACGGAAGCGAGCCAGCCGCTGATGGGCACAACAATCGCATTGCTGACCAGATAGCTTGTCAGCACCCAAGTCGATTCACTTTGATCCGCTCCTACGCTGCCGGCGATATATCTTAACGAAACATTGGCGATGGAGGTATCCATCACCTCCATGAACGTGGCCAGCGAAACTGTAAAAGCAATCAGCCACGGATTGATCTGCCGCTTGCTTCCACCGTTGTCTTGTGCGGCCATATCACCTCACTTTCACACGGGGGACTACTGACAATCCCGGGGACAGCATCACGGCATCATTCGTGTTCACCGGGCCATCGAATATTATTTTCACCGGCACTCGTTGAACGATTTTGACGTAATTACCCGTTGCGTTTTCCGCCGGCAAGATGCTGAATCGCGAACCCGATCCGGCTTGGAACGAATCTACATGCCCGTGCCATTTGATGCCTGGATAAGCATCCAATTTGATCGTCACCGGCTGCCCAATGCGCATATGCGCCAGTTGCGTCTCTTTAAAATTTGCCGTCACCCACACCTGCGGGTCTGTGAGCATCAAGAGCGCCTGACCGATCGCGACATAATTGCCCACCTCCACCGTTCTTTGTGTCACGCGCCCGTCGGTCGGGGCATAGATTTTGCAATAGGATAAATTAACTTCGGCGCGTTTCTGGTTCGCTTCGGATGTTTTCAACTCGCCCTGCGCGGCATCCACGGAAGCCTCTGCGCTCGTCACGTTTGCCTCGGCTGAAATTTTTCGCGCCTGTGCCTGCTTGAGTTGCGCCTCCGCATTTCTCTGCGCGGTGTCCGCATTATCCAGTTGTTGTTTGGATCGCGCCCGCTCGTCCACGTCCTGGTAGCGCTTTAAATCTTTATTGGCATTGTCCAGTTGCACTTGAGCTGCATCCACCTCAGCGACGGCTTGCTCCACGGAAGCTTTGGCCGTTCCAATCTGCGCCTGAGACTGCGTCAATCGCCCTTGCGCAGAGATCACCTGCGCTTTCGCTTGATCAAGAGCCACTTGATAATCGGTGGGATCCAGTTCCAATAAAAGATCACCAGCGTGGACGAATTGATTATCGTGGATCAGCAGCGTCATCACTTGCGCGCCCGCCCGCGGACTGACTTGCGTCACATGGCCGTCGATGTAGGCATCATCCGTCGAAACAAATTGGCGCAGGATCAACCACAAGATGATTCCTCCGATTAGCAGAACCAGGAAAACAACTGAAACGATGATGATAAAGACGGGCCGTTTATAAAGAGGCGGTTTTTCATCCTTATCGCCCTCTTTTTTTTCTTCTTTTTCGTCCTTTTTCCCGTCTTCTTTGTCCTGCCCTTTGTCCGCATTTCCCTCTTTTCCCTTGGGTGCTATTGAAATGGTTACTACCAAACCGGATTCTTCATGGATCAGTGTTTTTTGGTTTTTTATTTTTTCTGAGCCGCCTTGCCCGTCCTCTTGCTGGCCGGATGAACCTGCTTTTGAATTCTGTTGTTCATCCGGCGAGACAGTCTTCTGGTCCTCTTTTTCCTCAGGGTTCATAGATGCCGTTCGTTCCGCAGCCTATTTCACCCGGTCAATTTTCGCCGCCAGAATGAAATCGTTTTTCGTCAGGCCTCCCGCAGAGTGGGTTGATAACTGGATCCGCACGCTGCCATAGGTCAGAAGAATATCCGGATGATGGCCTTGTTTATCCGCCATGTTCCCCACCTTGACGGTAAATTGAAGGGCGTGTTTGAAATCAGGGAATTTGAACTTTTTCTCCAGTATTTTGCCTTTAACCAATGACCATTTTGAGATCTTTTTTCTAAAAGCGCCGATCTCACTTTGTTTCAAACGTAATTGTTTGTCTCCTGCCTCGACGCATTTTTCATCAGCCAATTCAGTTTTCATAAATTTTAAATTCCTTGGTTCATTGCAAAAATCACTGGGAGATTCGCATTTAAAGTGCCACGAAGAATGCTGCGCGCTTGGGCAGGAAAGTACGGCGCTAAACAATGCTTTAGACCATAAGCCATGCGGTCTACGCTAAATAAATAGCGTTTAAATACTTTGAACGTGAAATCCTTTGGTGGTTGCAAATTGCAGCCTTCAATGTCGCTTCCATGCAAAATGCCTTCGTCCTAAACGCCTTATCCTGCAAAAACCGGACAATGTCACTGGCACATGAAAAGCTAAAAATCGCAGTGGCCTATGGCGCAATTATTTCAACGACGCGCAAATCTATTCGCGCGGATCGGTGTGATTTTACTGGTGGTCATACCTTGTGCCGGTGGATGGGTGTTGCACGACATTTACTGGTCGCCATGGACTACGCGTCAAATGACCCCCATTGAACAACCTGTTCCCTTTAGTCATAAACATCACGTTTACGGCCTGGGCTTGGATTGCCGTTTTTGTCATACCTCGGTCGAAAAATCTTCTTTTGCCGGCGTTCCCTCCACGGAAACATGCATGACGTGTCATTCCCAAGTCTGGAAAAACGCCAAGCTCCTCGCACCTGTTCGCGACAGCTTCGCCAATGACGAGCGATTGAACTGGTCTCGCGTCAATTCCACTCCGGATTTTGTCTTTTTTAATCACAGCATTCACATCGACAAAGGCGTTGGTTGTGTGACCTGTCATGGCCAGTTGGATCAGATGCCGTTGACCTGGGAATCGCACGCCCTTTACATGAAATGGTGCATTGATTGCCATCGCGCCCCGGAAAAATTCATCCGTCCGCGCGAAGAAGTCTTTAATTTGAACTGGCAGTCCACCAATCAACTCGTCTTGGGGAAAAAGCTGGTTGCCGAATATCGCGTACAAATCACGCAGCTCACCGATTGCAGCATGTGCCACCGATGAATGCTGATTCTTCATCTCGAAATTTCTGGCGCGACCTGGAAGAGCTGGCTGCCCCAAACAAATTTCGTGCCCGGATTCGCGATGAGTTTCTGCCCGGTACCTCCCAGCCAGCCCGGTTCGACCGCCGTAATTTTTTGAAAGTGATGGGTGCATCCTTGGCCTTGGCCGGTCTGCCTGCCTGCACCCGGCAGCCGACGGGCAAGATCATTCCGTATGTGAAGCAGCCGGAAAATTTGGTGCCGGGAAGACCGGAATTTTTCGCCACAGCCATGACATTGAGCGGTTTTGCCACTGGCCTTTTGGTAGAAAGTCACGAAGGTCATCCTACCAAGATCGAAGGCAACCCCGCGCAACCGGTCAGCCTCGGGGCTACAAATATTTTTCATCAAGCAGCGTTGCTCGATCTGTACGATGCGGGCCGGTCACAGGCTGTTCTCAATCTAAATGAGCCATCCACATGGAATCAGTTCGTCGCCGCGCTAACCGCTGCTTTGGAATCCGCAGCGGAAAAAAGCTGTCGTTTAAGGATCCTCACCGGCAGCGTTAGTTCACCGACGCTTTATCATCAAATTGCTTCGCTGCTCAAAGAATATCCGCAGGCCCGATGGCATCAATTTGACGGAGCCTGCCGTGACAACGTATTGGCTGGCGCGCTGTTGGCTTTCGGCGAGCCAATCGAAACTCACTACCGTTTTGATCAGGCCAAGGTGGTTGTCTCTTTGGATTCGGATTTTCTACATACACATCCGAACAGCATCTGCTACACGCGGGATTTCACCGGATGGCGGCGCGCCAGTGTGGCGGGACTGGAAAGGAATCGTCTGTATGTCATCGAAAGTTCGCCCTCCATCACTGGATCAAATGCCGACCACCGTCTGCCCGTCAAGGCTTCAGAAGTGGCAGACTTCGCCGCAGCATTGGCCGGGCAGATTGATGGGGCGGACGTCACCATCCCGGGTCAGGAGCGCTGGCTCTCCGCTGTAAAAGCAGATTTGCTGGAAAATCGAGGCCGAAGCATTGTCGTGGCCGGCGAAAATCAGCCACCCATCGTTCATGCGCTGGCGCATCAAATAAATCACCGGCTTGGAAACATCGGACACACCATTAGTTTTACGTCGAGCGCCCTGGTTAACCCAGTAAATCAGATCGCATCATTCAAAGAGTTATGCGACGCCCTCGACGATCATGAAGTTGATGTTCTTCTCATTCTGGGTGGCAATCCCGCATTTGACGCGCCCCCGGATTTTGAGTTTCAGCAGAAAATCACAAAAGCAGGTTTCCGCGCCCATCTTAGCTCCAGCGTCAATGAAACCTCACGCTTGTGCGAATGGCATATTCCCGAAAATCATTTTCTGGAATCCTGGAGCGATGCCAGGACCTTTGATGGCACCGTCTCGATTATCCAGCCATTGATCATTCCCATGTATGATGGGAAAACGGTCCATGAAGTTCTAGATGCCGTTGCCAACGCTCCTGGCCGCACCGACTATGAGATCGTCCGCGCTTATTGGAATAATCAGGACGTACCTGATCTTTTTGAAGCCCGCTGGCAACGCGCCTTGCGGGATGGCTTGATTGAGGGCCCCACACTGCCGGCCAAAGCGGTGCAATTGCGGCCACTGGACATTCCCCCCATTAAGGCAGAATCGAAAGGTTTGGAAATCACCTTTCGTCCCGACCCCAATTTTTCCCCGGGCGTTTCACCGTATAATGAGTGGTTGCGCGAACTTCCGCAGCCCGTCACAAAGGTGGTTTGGGATAATCCCGCCCTGGTCTCGCCGGTACTGGCAAAAGAAAATTCACTGGTCAATGGTGACCTTATCACTCTCAGTGTGGGCGATCGCCGTTTGCGTCTACCCGTTTGGGTCACCCCCGGTCAACCGGAACGAAGCATCGCCTTGCACCTGGGCAACGGAAGTATTCGGAACGCTTCCGCCGACGCGAAAAGCGGATTCGATGTGAATCCTCTGCGCTCTTCCACCGACCTTTGGGCCGCAGAAAATGTCCACCTCAAAAAAAGCGGCGAAAATTATCCGTTGGTCACCACGCAAACCCTTCACGCCATTGATTCCGAAGAACGGCAGATTTTTCGGGAAGGCACTTTTGCGGAATTTCAAACGGACGCGGACTTTGTCCAAAAAAATTCTTCCTCGCCGACGGAAACCCTTTTTCAGCCGGAAGAGTTTAAATATGACGGATACCGCTGGGGCATGACGATTGATCTGTCGGCTTGCATTGGCTGCAATGCCTGCATCCTCGCCTGCCAGTCGGAAAATAATATTCCCGTCGTGGGCAAAACCGAGGTGGCCCGTGGTCGCTATATGCACTGGATCCGGGTAGACACTTATTTCCGCGGCCCGCCGGATAATCCGGAGATGAATCATCAACCGGTGCCCTGCATGCATTGCGAAAACGCGCCGTGCGAACTGGTTTGTCCCGTCGGCGCCACTGTGCATGACAAGGAAGGGCTGAATCTGCAGGTCTACAATCGCTGCATCGGTACCCGCTATTGTTCCAATAATTGCCCCTATAAAGTGCGCCGGTTCAATTTTTTTCAATACGCCGATTATGGCGGGGCCAGCTTGAAACCGATGTGGAATCCGAATGTCACCGTGCGCGGTCGTGGGGTCATGGAAAAATGCACCTATTGCGTTCAGCGCATCAGCGCCGCCCGGATCAATTCCGAAGAAGGCAACCGGAAGATCACAGATGGCGAGCTGAAAACTGCTTGTCAGCAGGTTTGCCCGGCCCAAGCCATTGTGTTTGGTGATTTGAGTGATCCGCAAAGCCAGGTCTCAAAATTGAAAGCGCATTCGCTCAATTACTCCATGCTGGGCGAATTGAACACGCGTCCGCGCACGACCTATCTGGCCAAACTGCGCAACCCTAATCCGGATCTTTCCGCCACATGAGCACTGCCCTAAAAAAGGAGGTGGGACAAGCCTTGTCCCAGCGCGACTCTGACGAGGCACGTCGATGGTTCGGTGAAAAACAAAGCTTGAATGAGATCAGCGAATCCATCGGCTCCATTGTTTTGCAGCCTCGTCAGCCCAAAAGCTGGATTTTTGGCGCTGCCATTGCCTTTGCATTATTGATGCTGTTTATCACGTCTGTTTGCTGGCTGTTTTACCGTGATGTCGGAGTTTGGGGAATCAACATTCCCGTCGCCTGGGGATTTGCCATCGTGAATTTTGTCTGGTGGATCGGTATCGGCCATGCCGGGACTTTTATCTCGGCCATTCTTTTGTTGATGCACCAAAAATGGCGGACTTCCATCAATCGCTTGACCGAAGCGATGACGCTTTTTGCCGTGGCCTGTGCGGGCACTTTTCCTTTGCTGCACCTTGGACGCCCGGAAGTTTTTTATTGGCTCTTTCCCTATCCTGATACCATGGGCCTTTGGCCGCAATTTCGCAGTCCGCTGGTGTGGGACGTGTTCGCCGTCAGCACCTACTTCACCGTTTCACTGCTGTTTTGGTATGCGGGTTTAATTCCTGATCTGGCCATATTACGTGACCGCGCCACCGCTAAGTGGAAACAGAAAATTTATGGCGTCTTCGCGCTGGGCTGGCGCGGCTCGGCCAGGCATTGGCAAAACCATCAGTCCGCCTATTTGCTGTTGGCGGGGCTGGCCACGCCGCTGGTGTTGTCCGTGCATAGTGTGGTGAGCTTCGATTTTTCTGTAGCCATGGTGCCGGGCTGGCACTCAACCATTTTCCCGCCGTATTTCGTCGCGGGCGCGATTTTTTCAGGATTTGCCATGGTGCTGAACATCGTCATTCCCATCCGGAAACTGTATCACATGGAAAATTTCATCACCGAACGCCATCTCGACAACATGGCCAAAGTGATGCTCGCGACCGGCATGATGGTTACTTATGGCTACGTGATGGAGGCGTTCATGGCCTGGTATAGCGGCGATATCTTTGAAAAAGCCATGATGTTTGAACGTGCTTTCGGCGCGTATGGCTGGATTTTTTGGGCATTGGTTTTATTGAATATCGTGGTGCCACAGGCGCTGTGGTCAAAACGAATCCGCCGCAACGCCTTCCTGCTCTTCTTCGTCGCGCTCTCCGTGAACGTCGGTATGTGGGTCGAACGATTTGTCATTGTCATCACCAGTTTGCACCGGGATTTCACACCTTCCGCTGCGGGCATGTATTTTCCCACCATCTGGGATTGGGCCACGCTCGCCGGCAGTGTGGGCCTGTTCTTGACGCTATTGCTGTTGTTTCTCCGTTTCCTGCCCCTGATCGCCATGTCTGAAACCGGCAAACAGATGAACGAGATCAAATGAACGCGCCGGAAAACATTCATGGCTTGATGGCGGAATTTTCCCGGGATGAAGAAATTCGTACGGCCGCGCGGCGGGCCTTCGATCAAGGTTACCGGCATATGGATGCTTTCACGCCTTTTCCCATTGATGGTCTGGCTGCGATCTTGGGCCGGAAAAAGTCACCAGTGCCACTGTTCGTCCTGCTCGCCGGTGTCATAGGCGGTACCGGTGGCTATTTCATGGAGTGGTATGCGATGTCCCGCAGTTATCCGATCGATGTAGGCGGTCGCCCGCTAAATAGCTGGCCGGCATTCATTCCCATCACATTTGAACTGACCATCTTGTCAGCCGCGATCACTGCCATCCTGGCGATGTTTATCTTGAACCGCCTGCCGCAACCGTATCACCCCGTCTTCAATGCTCCGCATTTTAAACGCGCTTCCACCGACAAATTTTTCCTGTGCATTGAAGCGACTGACCCGAAGTTCGACCTTGAAGAAACTAAAATGTTTCTCGCTTCACTCAAGCCGGAATCCATTGCGGAGGTGGCCAAATGAAATCGTCCACCTGCTGCATCGCAGTCTGTGCCCTTCTGGTCATGATGCTGACAGGCTGTCGGCGCGAGATGTTTGTCCAACCCCGTTCAAATCCTTTGGGAGAGAACAACAATTACTCGGACGGGGCAGCTTCCCGGCCGCTGCCACCACATGCAGTTCCTAATGATCAAACCAACTTGGAAGAAGTATTTGATACCGGTTTGATCGGCACCAACCCGATTGCGGAATTTCCCTATCCCATCACCCGGACTGTTCTCGAACGCGGAAAACAACGGTTTGAGATTGCCTGCATTCCTTGCCACGGACGCACGGGCGAAGGCGATGGCATCGTGGTCCAACGCGGATTTCCCGCTCCACCTTCTTATGGCATTCCGCGTTTACGGGAGATGCCTGTCGGCCATTTTGTCAATGTCATGGCGCGCGGTTATGGTGTCATGTTTCCGCAGGCTGAGCGGGTCACACCCGATGATCGCTGGGCCATCGCTGCCTATATTCGCGCTCTGCAATTGAGTCAGGCAGCGCCACTGGCCGTGGTTCCAGAGGCCGATAAATCACAACTGACTTCCACACCGTGAACGAAATTTTCCGAAAACTGGTGCGATTGCAGAAGCTGGCGTTCATTGCTGGAACTTTGTTCCTGGCCTTTACCACGATTGGTATTTTTACAGATGCCCATGCGGTCGCTGTCTCTTATTTATTTTCCTATGTCTTTTGGATGCTCCTGGCCCTTGGCTGTCTGCTGGCCACCATGTTGCATTGTCTGGCTGGCGGTGACTGGGGAGTCGTTACCCGGCGGATTTTTGAGGCCGGCTCCATGACTTTCCCCGTTCTCGCGCTTTTGTTCATCCCCATTGGTTTCGGATTGCATGAGCTCTACTCATGGGCGAACCCCGGCATGGTTGCAGCCGACCCCGTGTTGAAACAAAAAGCCTTGTATGATAATCCGCCGGCGTTTTTATTACGGACGATCATCTTTTTTGTCATCACGATCGGGATGACCTTGCGGCTGCGACGATGGTCCGTGTTGCAGGATCTCAATTCAACTACGGAGCCCACCATCAAAATGCGCACCTTGAGCGGTCCCGGCATCGTGATCATTCCATTTGCGGCTACTTTTATTCTCATCGACTGGGTCATGTCCATCGAAGGCGATTGGTTTTCCACAATTTTTCCGCTCATCTTGATCGCCGGCGGTTTTTTGGCGGCTTTGGCCTTCGTTGTCACGACGCTGGTTTGGCTCCAGCGGCATCCTCCATTTGAAAACGTGATTATGGTGAAACATTTTCATGATCTTGGAAATCTGTTGCTCGCCTTCGTGATGTTTTGGACTTACATCGCCTTCTCACAATGGCTCATTACATATTCGGGCAATCAACCTCATGAAATAGCCTGGTATCTGTCGCGCACGACCGGCGGGTGGAAATGGTTGATATTGCTGGTTGTCATTTTTTATTTCTTTGTTCCCTTCTTTGTGCTGCTTTCACGTTCAGCCAAACAAAGTGGCCGGGTGCTGAAACGCGTGGCCGTCCTCATCCTCATCATGAATGTTCTCGCCATGTTTTGGACCATCATGCCTACGTTCTATCCGGCTGGATTACGGATCCACTGGACGGATTTAACTGCATGGTTGGGGATCGGCGGGATTTGGGCCGGTATTTTTTGTTTGAACCTTCGACGTCACCCGCTGCTCATTCATCAGTTCCCTCAACCCTCAGCCATTGAACCGGTGCCCGTCGAAAAATGATTCAGCCATGTCATCTGCATCTCCAGAATCATTGAGGCGAAAGCACGAAGCCCGCGAACCGCATCTGACGGCACCCGCCATCATGGCCGGCAGCGTGGTGACGTTGATGATCTTGTCCCTTTTGGGAACAGGCGTCTTTATGTATTGGCTCTCCCAACATCGCCCCCTCCATCGCATGCAATCCTTTGGCCTTGTGAGCGCTCCGGATCAAACGCTTCTTGTTCGTTTCCCCGCGCCAAATTTGCAGCTCGACGATGGACATGCCGATTCGACCGCTCTGGCCACACAACAGGAAGCCAAACTAAACAGCTACGGCTGGGTGGATCGCAGCCAGGGCACGGTTCACATTCCCATCCAACGTGCCATGGACTTGATACTGGCTGAAGGACTGCCAGTTCGGCCTCGGCTTACCAATGAAAACAGTTCATTGATTTTAAAAAAGGAAACACCTTGAAACAGGGTATCGTATTTTTTGTTATTTGTTGTTTCTGCCTCTCCAGCAGCGCGCAAAGCTCCTCTCTGTCTGATGAAGCCTTGTTGCAGGTGAAATTTGAAGAAAAGGTGGGTTCATCAGTGCCGTCTGATATCAAATTTCACGATGAAACCGGCCGGCCGGTTGTCTTGCAGGAATATCTTCATGGTCAGCCGGTGATTTTGATCATGGGGTATTACGGTTGTCCCATGTTGTGCACTCTGGTCTTGAACGGAGTGATGGAGAACCTGCGCACCCTGGATCAAACCGCGCGCATTCCTTATCAGGTAGTTTTTATCAGCATCGATCCAAAAGAAACACCTGCTCTCGCTGCAGAAAAAAAGAACATGTACGCCCGTGGATACGGCGGTCATCCCGACAACTGGCATTTTTTGACCGGCGATGATGGTGCGATCCAATCCCTCGCAAATGCCATCGGCTTTCGCTATGCCTACGATCCCGCCGCCAAACAGTACGCTCACCCGGGTGGATTCGTGATACTAACGCCCGGCGGCCGGATTTCGCGCTATTTTTCCGGGGTGACCTGGTCCGCCCGGGATTTGGGTGAAGCCTTGCAGGTCGCCGCTGCGGAAAAAACCACGGAATCTCCGTCCACGTTGAATCTGCTCTGTTTTCACTACGCTCCCGTTACTGGCAAATATGGAAAGCTGGCTCTGAACAGTGTGCGCGCCGGCGGTGTGCTCACCATTTTGGCACTGGGCGCCTTGTTGGTATTCCGCAAAAGCAAACCTGGGAGGGTTCCATGAATTTCCCCATCTTCCCGAAATCTGCCTCCACGACCGCCGTCCAGACGGATCATTTATTTTTTCTGTTGCTGGCCTTCAGCGCGGTGATGATGGCCCTCATTTTTTTGCCGATGTTTTTCTTCCTGTATAAATATCGGCGCCAATCCAATGCGGATCGTTCCTCGCGAAAACTCCCTACGGAATACATCGAGATCACCTGGACGGTGATCCCGGTCTTTATCTCGCTCGCCTTTTTTGCCTTGGGCGCCCGGGCCTATTTCAATGAGGAAGTTCCGCCAGCAGATACGCTGCAGATCAATTGCGTGGGCAAACAATGGATGTGGAAGTTCCAGCATCAGGAGGGCAATCGTGAAATCAATGAACTGCATCTGCCCGTGGATCGCCCGGTGACCTTGACTCTCGCTTCCGAAGACGTGATCCACAGTTTTTATGTTCCGGCCTTCCGCATCAAACAGGATGTTGTGCCCGGGCGATTCACCACCGAATGGTTCCAGCCCACCAGCACCGGTTCCTACCGGTTTTATTGCACGGAATATTGCGGCATGGACCACGCCAAGATGGCAGGAACTGTCATCGTGATGACGCCCGCCGACTATCAAGACTGGCTGGAGCATGGTTCCGTGCGCGATACTTTGGCGCAATCGGGCGAAGCCCTGTTTCGTACGCTCGGCTGCAGCGGCTGTCACGCCGGCAACAGCGCCATCCATGCGCCTCCACTGGAAGGCCTCTATGGCCGTCTTGTTCCTCTGAGCGACGGCACTTTTGTCCGGGCTGACGATCAATATCTGCGCGATTCCATCCTTAATCCCGCTTCGCAGATCACCGCCGGTTATGCGCCGGTGATGCCCGCCTACGCGGGCCGCCTGTCGGAGGAAAATTTGCTGCAGTTGATCGCCTATCTCAAAAGTCTGGCGAAAGAGACGCCACCCAAAACTCCATGACCGCCGAGCCGCAAAACTATTTGAACGGAGAATACACGATCAAGTCGTGGTTGCTCACCACCGACCACAAGCGGATCGGCTTGCTGTATCTGCTCACCATCTTGTTCTTTTTCGTGATCGCCGCCTTTGCCGCAGGCTTGATGCGGCTGGAACTGCTGACCCCGCAGGGCGATCTTGTCAGTTCAGACACGTACAACAAACTTTTCACCATCCATGGTGTGATGATGGTATGGTTCTTTCTGATTCCTTCCATCCCCAGCGTGCTGGGAAATTTTTTGGTGCCGCTCATGATCGGCGCCCGGGACGTCGCTTTTCCACGGCTGAATTTATTGAGCTGGTACTTGTTCGTACTTGGCGGGTTTTTCACCTTCCACGCGGTTATCTTGGGCGGTGTCGATACGGGCTGGACTTTTTACACGCCGTACAGCAGCACCTACTCTAACTCGCATGTGACCGAAATGGCGTTGGGCATTTTTATCGCCGGTTTTGGATCCATTCTCACCGGTTTAAATTTTATCATCACCATTCAAAAGATGCGCGCCCCGGGCCTGACCTGGTTCCGCCTGCCGCTGTTCATCTGGTCCATGTTTGCCACCAGCATCATCCTGGTGTTGGCGACTCCCGTATTGGCTATCACGCTACTGTTGATGGGCGTGGAACGGATCTGGGGCATTGGCATCTTCAACCCTAAACTCGGTGGCGATCCGGTGCTGTTCCAGCATCTCTTCTGGTTTTACTCGCATCCTGCGGTGTACATCATGATTTTACCCGGCATGGGTGTCGTCAGCGAGATCATCCCGTGCTTCAGCCGTAAACAGATTTTCGGCTACAAATTTGTGGCTTTCTCCAGTGTAGCCATCGCTGTCATCGGATTTTTGGTATGGGGACATCACATGTTCGTGAGCAGCCAGTCGATCTATGCCGGCATGGCCTTTTCCTTGTTAAGTTTCCTGGTTTCCATTCCCTCGGCCATAAAAGTTTTCAACTGGACGGCCACCCTCTATCGCGGATCAATTTCTTTTGAAGCCCCCATGCTTTATGTACTGGGTTTCATCGGCTTGTTTGTCGTGGGCGGATTGACCGGCTTGTTTCTCGCCACCTTGGCCGTGGATGTGCACGTTCATGGAACTTATTTCGTCGTGGCCCATTTTCACTACATCATGGTTGGTGGCATGGTGACTGCCTTTATGGCTGGCATTCACTTTTGGTGGCCAAAAATAACCGGACGCCTATATCCGGAAAAATGGGCCCAGTTTTCTGCCATCATCCTGTTCATCGGTTTCAACCTGACGTTCTTCCCCCAGTTTGTTCTGGGATATCTCGGGATGCCCCGGCGCGTTCACGAATACGCACCCGAATTTCAAGTGTACAACGTCCTCTCCACCGCCGGCGCCACCATTTTGGGTGTAGGCTATCTCTTGCCGCTCATTTACCTCTTGTGGTCGCTAAAAAACGGCCCACGCGCGGATCAAAATCCCTGGCAGGCTGCCGGGTTGGAATGGAAAACTGCCTCACCCCCGCCGGAACACAATTTTGAAGAAACGCCCGTGATCACCGAAGAAGCTTATGCTTATCCACCGCTGACTTCATCACAGCCAACCCCTGAAGAACCGCATGGCTGAACGCACCACCACCATCGCGAAGCAATTCGAAGATCTGCCCCAGCAGCGCGAGGCCGTCACATTGGGCATGTGGACTTTTCTGGCCACCGAAGTTCTCTTCTTTGGCGGACTGTTCCTCGTCTATAGCGTCTACCGCCATTTTTATTTCAACGCATTTGCCGCCGCCAGCAAACATACCGATGTCGTCTACGGCACCGTCAATTCAGTGATCCTTATCACCAGCAGCCTCACCATGGCGCTGGGCGTTCGCGCTGCCAAGCTGATTCAATACCGGAACACCATCCGTTTTTTGCTTTTGACCGTCTGCCTCGGACTGGCTTTTCTGGCCGTCAAAGGCTTTGAATACCACAAGGATATTACGGATCGCCTGGTACCTGGTCTGGATTTCAATCCCGACCTGCCGTTGCACGGTCAGATTTTTTTCTGGCTGTACTGGACCATGACCGGCTTGCATGCGCTCCACGTTATCATCGGGCTGGGCGTGATTTCCACCATGATTGGGCTGCTGTCCCGGCGCAACGGGCGACCCGTACACGCTCACTCCATTGAAAACGCCGGCCTCTACTGGCACTTTGTGGACATCGTCTGGATCTACCTTTACCCGTTGCTTTATCTTGTTGGCAGACACTCATGAAACCGGAAGCTCCATCGATAAAATCATTGGTTTTCACCTGGCTCATCCTCGTGGCGCTACATTTTTCCATTCTGGGTGCAGCTTTGTTACCCATCGGTTTTTTCAAGATGCCTCTGATTTTGACCATGGCCGTTGTACAAACCGCCTTGGTCATGATTTTTTTCATGGAAGCCTGGCACGGTGGAAAACTGCTCCGCTTCTTTGCCGTCGCCGGATTTTTTTGGCTGATGATCCAATTCATCCTCGTCGCCGCCGACTACACAACGCGCATGTGGCACTAAAAATGGAACTCTGATCTCCATGCGCCCCGACACCAGTTATCGGTCAAAAGAAAAGATCGCCGCATCCTGATTGCGCCTGTCTAAAAAATTGTCGCGAATGATTTTGGCGGCGATGACGCTGTAGGTGATTCCATTCCCCCCGTAACCCAGCGCAAAATATGCATGCGGCAGCGAGCGATGCGCTCCGATGTAAGCCAGACCATCCTTGGTTGAACTAAAAGTCCCTGCCCAACTGAACGCCGTCTCCAGTTTCAAATGAGGAAATAGCTTTCTGGCTTTTTGGTGCAAGATTCGTGTTTTCGCGGGAATGAGCCGGTCACGGCTTGTCGGATTTACCAGCTCAATATCCTCGCCGCCCACTATGATGCGATTTTCTCCCGTCGTCCGCAGATACAGATAGGGCGATCCCGTTTCCCAAATCAAACTACGCCGAAACCATCCCTGCAAACTCGTTTCTGGCTCGGTAATCAGCGCGTAAGTGCTGGTAAGCTGGCCAAACTGACGCGAAAGATATTTTTGGGATTCAAAGCCTGCAGCAATCACCACTCTTCTTGATTGGATCTGGTGGCCAGTCTCCGTGACCAGTTCCATGCCCCGCCGGTTTGGGATGAAGCGCGTCACATTCGTTCGATCATAGATTTTCAATCCCGCATCCACTGCCACCGTCAACAACCCTTGAGTGAAACGATGCGGATCGATCTCCCCTGCCTCTTCCGAGAACAAGGCTCCCGGTCGCGAAAACGGAAAATGTTTCTCCACCGTCCGCCGGTCCCAGAATGCCACCTCGATTCCGATCTTTTGGCGGAGCCTCGCCTCTTCCTCCAGTGCCGGCAAATCGTCTTCGGCTCGCGCCAGAAAAAGACTCGGCCGCGCCTGCCATTCGCATTTCAAATGATGCTGCTTCACGATCTTCGCGATCGTTCGGATCGCGTCAAGGCACAGCCGATAGCTGCGTCCCGCTTTGCGCATTCCCACTTGTTCCCGTAATTCGCGCAAAGGTTTGTCGATCTCATATTGCAACAGGCCCGTGCTTCCGCAGGTGCTGCCGGTGCCGATATCACGCTTATCCAGCAAAACCGTTTCCACGCCCGCTTGCGTCAGGTGATACGCCACCAGCGCGCCAGTGATTCCTCCGCCGATGATGGCAACCTCGCAATTCAAGTTCGTCTCCAGCGCCGAATAAGTCGCCAGCAGTCCGTTTCTCACCGCCCAAAATGGTTCACCGCCGCTTAATTTCATGTTTTTGCCGTGCAAAATGCGTTCGGGCTTTGCTCAGGGATTTCCACCCCCGCCGGACGCGCCATAAACTTGTCCCGTGGCATAACTGGATTCCACGGACGCCAGCAACACATACACCGGTGCAATTTCCACCGGCTGACCAGGCCGGCCCATCGCCGTTTCTTTGCCAAATTGTTGCACTTTCTCCGGCGATTGACCGCCGCTGGCTTGCAATGGCGTCCAGTACGGCCCCGGCGCGACCGCATTCACCCGTATGCCTTTATCCGCGATCTGCTGGGCCAGACTTTTGGTGAAAGAAACGATGCAACTTTTCGTTTGGGCATAATCCACCAGGTTGGGCGATGGATCATAAGCTTGCACCGATGAAGTATTGATGATGCTCGCCCCGGCTTTCAGATGCGGGATCGCCGCTTTTGTTATCCAGAACAGCGCGTACACATTCGTTTTGAAGGTCGCATCAAATTGCTCCGTCGTCAGGTCCAGGATGGAATCCACCGCCTGCTGTTTGCCCGCGTTGTTGACGAGAATGTCCAGCCCGCCCAACCTCTTCACGGCGTCGTTGACCAGCTTGCCGCAAAATTTTTCATTGCGGATGTCGCCTGGCAGGGCGATGGCCTCACGCCCCTCCGCATTGATCAATTCAATGACCTCCTTCGCATCGGATTCTTCAGCCGGCAGATAATTGATCGCCACATCCGCGCCTTCCCGCGCAAACGCAATCGCCGCCGCCCGGCCAATCCCGGAATCTCCGCCGGTGATCAACGCTTTTCGCCCCTGCAATCGCCCCGAACCGCGGTAACTCGTTTCACCGTGATCCGGTCGCGGCTTCATTTTGCTGGCCAAACCCGGCGGCTTTTGCGGCTGTCGGGGAAAAGGCGGCTGCGGATAATCCGGATTATTATTTTGTAAGATCGATTTCATGCTCCGACTCTTTGCAATAATCGGGCCATTCGGCGGGCGGATGAATCTTCTCTCTGGCATGGAGTTCCCTCATCAACACCTGGCATAAAATTTTGCAATGTGACCGATATCGGTATGCACCATGCACTTCGCATATCCCCACGGAATCTCAAACCCCAATAAAATCAGGCTTTTGGCGGTGGCACCCAAAAAGCTGTCACAAGCCAGACTCCCGGATTAGCCAGCGTTAAAAAAACCGTTTGGCGGATCGACGGAGATTTAATTAAGAAACCAACCAAATGAAAACTATACTGAGTCCAAAATGTTTCGCCCTTGGCGCGGCGCTTTCCCTGCTCGTACCCGTCGCCTGGGCGGATGACGATACCAACGCCGTTTCCAATCAAGGCGTGAACCAGGGCGGCATGGAAAACACCAACGCCAACACTGACGTCGACAACAGTCAGTTGAATCAGCGCGATCGCTACAACCGCACCCGCACCCCGCTAGAACAAGGCAACTCTCGCGAAGACCTTCAAGTCACGCAACAGCTCCGGAAATATGTGGTCAATAGCACCAACAACTTTTCGATGCTCGCCCAAAACATCAAGATCATCACCCGCGATGGTCATGTCACCCTGCGCGGCCCGGTGAAAACCGACGATGAAAAATCCAGCATCGCCATGATGGCCCGCGAAGTCGCCGGCACCAACAACGTCAACGATCTGCTCGAAGTCAAAAACAACCCCTGAATAAAAATCTTAAACCAACCACCAACCAAAAAATTATATGTCAAAAACTTCTGTCCTTTGCATCACCAAAACCGAACAACAGGCGGCCAATATTGTGGACCGTCTGAAAGCGGCGAATTTTTCCAACAACGACATCTCCGTGCTCTTCCCCGACAAGCGCGGCACCAAGGATTTCGCGCATGAACAACACACCAAGGCCCCCGAAGGCGCCACCGCTGGCGGCGTCACTGGTGGTATTGTGGGCGGCGCTTTGGGTTGGCTCGTCGGCATCGGCGCCCTCGCCATTCCCGGGGTCGGACCTTTCATCGCTGCCGGTCCCATCATGGCCGCGCTCGGCGGTGCCGCTGTGGGCGGAGCCGTGGGCGGCATTGCCGGTGCTTTGATCGGTTTGGGCATTCCTGAATACGAAGCCAAACGCTATGAAGGCAAGATCAAGAGCGGCGGCATCCTCATCTCCGTTCACACGGAAAACTCGGATGAAGTCAGCCGCGCCAAGGAGATCTTCAAGCAGGAAGGCGCCGAAGATATTTCCAGCACCGGCGAATCCGTTCCGCCGAAACTTAAGGGCGCAGACCAAAACCTCGCCGGCACCAAAGCCCGCTTCTGATTTAAGCATCCCTTAATCTTAATGTTTGTTCTGATGTTCCAAACGCCAGCCGGACCGGAAGGTCCGGCTGGCTAAATTCTTTGCATGCGCGTTGGACAAGGTAGGGTTCGGCCATGCTCGAAAATCGTCCCCTTGCTCAAACATATTTTCCTACTCTGCGACCGCACCTCCTTTGAGATGTAGCAAAATCCGTCGCCGACAGTCTTGCCGCTGATTCGCCCGCGACAGCACCACCGCCACATTCCGGAAATATTGACTGATACCCGGGAACCCATCCAAGTCGATGAGCTCGCCTTGAAACTCAACCCCAGCCAGCCAGCCACTCTTCAAGCTCTGGTCATGCTCGGAACCATGGTCCAACTGGAGATCGCCCAACAAGAACCCCTGACTGTCCGCCTCAGATAGTTAGACGCAGTTGTGCTACTTCTTGTGCTAGTTTTGCCAATTTCTTGACGTCTAATAATGGCGGGCAAAAGCTGCGTAAAACTCACTTTGCCTCAATTGCAGTAACGCTTTGTGAAATGCGCTGAAATCCGGTGAAACCGTTTGAAATCGATACTTTTGAAAACCTGAATCTAGCGCGTCTGCCAATTCCGCCACGTGGGCAATCTGGTGATCGGTGTCCGGGCAAATGCCCTGGCGCCGGAGCCAATTTGTCCGTCAATCTAGCAGAAGGCGGGATGAAGGCAAGCGCACGATTTATGGCCGGGGCTTTCAATGACTTGCCAAAAGAGGACCTTTCGCCCTTCTTCGCGCGAAGCTCATAGAACGAATGTTCACTGCCACTCATCTAAGAATTGCGCCAGAATCGTGGCACTCAACCCATGCCCGACACCAACGCGCCAATTCTTTCCCGCCGCAAATGGCTGGGGCTCGCTTCGGCATCAACCATTGTCGCTTCGACGGGCGTTGATCTGAACGCCGCGCCGGCCACCAACAGTAATCAAATTGTCGAAATTACTGATGGCGACCAGCAACGCGGTGCGCGTACTTACAACATCCGGGATTTTGGCGCCAAAGGGAATGGTGTGACGCTCGATACGGCTGCGTTGCAGTCGGCGATTGACACTTGCAACCGAGATCATGGCGGAACCGTTCTGGTTCCCGCCGGCGTATTTGTCATTGGCACCGTTGAGTTAAAAAGCAATGTGACCTTGCACCTCTCCGCTCAGGCAACCTTGCTGGGCAGCGGTCATGGGCCGGATTATTTTGCCGCCGATGCGATTCCGTTACACGGCGACACGACGCTGGAAGATGGCAATGTCGGTTTGCTCTTTGCCGTGAATGCCGAGAATGTCACCGTGGAAGGGCCGGGAACAATTGATGGTCAGGGCGACCTCTTTCGAGGTGTCCGGGGTGGGCCACCACCGCCGGCGGGCATCAGCGGGCCGCATCGGCCATATCATCTGCTTTTTTACCAATGCCGGAATTTGCGCGTACGGGACATTTTCCTGAAGGACAGCGCGTTTCATTCTGTGCGGATCATCCAGAGCAGTTACGTCTGGCTGACGGGCATCCACATCCGCAGCCGACGCATCCACAACAGCGACGGATTTCATTTCATCAGTGCACGCTATGTGCATATCAGCAACTGCGATGTGGAGTGCCAGGATGACGCCTGCGCGTTGTTTGGCAGTTGCCAGTTCGTGACCGTGGCGGATTCATCTTTCAGCACACGGTGGTCGGTTTTCCGGTTTGGCGGCGGCGTGGCGGAAAACATCACCGTATCCAACTGCATCATCTATGAAACCTACGGATGCCCGATCAAGATGCGGTGCAGCCCCGGCTCACGTTTCGAGAACATCTCGTTTTCAAACCTGGTGATGAAGGATGTGACCGGTCCCATTTCTATCGGGAATGGTCCGCACCGGCGGCGTTCGGCTGACGCAACCACCGCGAATGCTGAGCCGGCGCCCGAAATGCCGCCGGGTATTGTCCGCAATATTTTCTTCAACAACATCCGTGCAACGGTGGCCAAGCCGGTGCCGCTGCCCGATTGCCCGTTCACCAGCAATTACAATCCGGGCGAAATGTTTTCCTGCATCACGCTTAATGGATTTGACGAGGCGTTTATTGAGAACATCAGTTTCAACGATGTACATGTGAACTTTCCCGGTGGCGGCACGGCCGAGCAGGCATCTGAGCGCGATGTCCCAAAAATCGCGGGTGAATATTATGCCATGGGTGTGCCACCGGCTTTCGCATTGTTCGCGCGCAATGTACGCGGATTGACGCTTCAGAACGTGCGCTTCGAACTCGCCGCGCCGGATCTGCGACCCGCTGTCGTGCTGGATCATGTCAGCGATGCCTCGCTAAATGGTTTCAATGTGCAGGGAAATCCGCAGGCCGAATCGGTGCTCCGGCTCATTGACACGCAGGACACGATCCTGAGTGCCACCCGGCTGCTGACTCGCGCCGCGGTTTTTATGGGCGTTGAAGGCGATGCCAGTCAGGGAATAACCATCGATGGCGGCGATCTCTACAAAGCGGAGAAGCCATTGGCTTTCAGCAACAAGGCCGATGAAAAGTCAGTAAGACTCCGCTCGTAACTTCAATCATCACCCGGATTATTTGGGCGAGAGTACAAAAATCGCGGCACTCGCCGCAGGAATCGTAAGTGTGGAAGCTGCGTCTACCGGTTGCCAATGGCCATTCCAACTACCATCGCTTTGAATAGTTGCATCGCCCAAAGTTTCTCCGTTCGTGGCGGCCACGTCATTATTGGGAGCCGATAAAGAAATTGTTTGAGCGGCAGTCAAGCCACCCAGCGAAATGTTCGCTGCTCGCGCATTTGTCCCATGCTCCTTGTTGATGATGGTGAGATAAATTCTTTGATCATCGCCCAGGACCGCATAGGCGCTGAGATTCAAATGGCCGGGATTAGAAATGGTTGCCGGAATCAGATGTCCGTGACCGCCCAGGGAAAAAGCTTTGATGGCATAACCCAGTGGCCGGATATTATAGCCATTGGTCGTGGAAAAGAACGCCGTGTATTTGGATGGCTGCAAGGCATAACCCGCCGCCACGCGATCGCCGGTGTGAAAGTTCAATCCTGTCGCTCCATGCGCCGCCCACCAATACATGAAGTCCAATCCCCACAAGGCCGACGCAAAAGTGTTGCTCACATTCGTCGCGCCGCCGTTGAAATAATTATTCACTTCCTCCAGCCGGTAGGGCAGGCCGTTGGAAATTGCCATCGGCACAAAACTGTCATAGAGCTTCGCGTATTTGGCCTTGAAATCATTGGACAACATGCGGTCGCGCCCGATTTCCGGCGTCGGCACTTTTCCGCCTGCGCCACCGGCATAAAGATGTTCAGTGACCAGGCCCACATGATTGGTCTGGCCGAAGTCCGTCATGAATTTTTGCGCCCAGACACCGTTATTGTGAACACTCGGGCCGGCGAACTTCACGTTCGGATTTTCCGCGATGATGATATCCGCAAATTTTTTCCAGTCGGCAGCGTAGTCGGAATATTGATATTTCTCGTTGGTCGCGCCCATGCGTTCACCCTGCGGGCGGGTGTCGGTTTTCTCCACGGGATAGGCGCTCGGTTCCTGGCCGATAGAAAAACAGTCCAACTGCGCGGCATAATGCGAAAGAATATATTTCGCCGTGGCCGCATCGGCTTGGGGATCACCATTATGCAGACGCAGACAGTAGATGACTTTCACATCCGCTGTCTTCGCAAATTCAAACAAACTATCTAGGTCAGCCTCTTCCGGAAGTTTCCTGGCATCCCGGTCGGAAGTATTGCCGCCAATACGAAGATTTTTGATACCGAGCGTATGGAAGAGATTAATGAGCGGCAGATTGTCCGGTCGAAAATAACGGATGCCTTGGTCATTTGGCAGCAGGGTGGAAACCTCAAAGCTCAGTCCAGAAAAATCCGGCGCGATGGCAGGGCCAGGATTTTTCAGATCAAGAGTGATGCCGACCATCGGTGATGGATCAACAGGAGTGATCGGCTCCATGGCGGCTGCCCGCACCGCTCCGGCACTCAAAATAAATCCGGCGCTCGCAGTCAGCCCGGCCAAAGATGCTTTAAGCCATTTCAAACGTGGTTTCATTTCGGGGTGACGCCATCCAGCACCGGCGAATTTCGCACCGACACATTTTTTACGTTCTCGAATGTTGCGGCGGTGACGCCGTCGGCCAGTTGCGCTTTGAAGTTATCGATCTCCAGGCCGTCCGCATCCACGCACGCGAGGGCAGGTCGCATATCCGGTTCATTGAAGCTGACATTGATGTCCGCCAGTTCGAGACCCTTCACATGGCGCGCGTAAACTCCATAGGCAGGCAAAACGCCCAATGTGCGGGGTTCGGGATAGCCTATCCCAAGTTCCTTCGGCACACGTACGGCGTCGTTCGTCGTGCCGCCGCCATTGTTGATGAGCCGGATGTTGTCCAGCCGAACACCTTCCACCGGCAGCTCAGGCAGGCCCATGATCTGGATGCCGCTCATGCTGCCAACACCGTCCATGATGACGTTGGAGATAAAAATATTTCGCGCGTGGCTGGTCGTGGTCAGCCCCGGTGTCCGGTTGCGTTTGCCCGTCGTGATGTAGATCCCATATGCGGGCGTGTCCATCATGGTGAGATTGTTGATGGTGATGTTTTCCATGATGCCGCCGTCCACTTCCTCCAGCGCCAGGCCGCGGCACGAGCGGAATGTACAGTTGGCGATGGTGCAATTGCGGTAGCCGCCGCTGGACTCGGTGCCGAACTTGATGCGCCCGTTTGGATTGCTCTTGGGCTTCATGGTGCCGTCGAGCAGCGTGCCTTCCATAAAACCGGAAACCTGGCAGTTCACGATCGTCAGGTTTTCTGTGATGGCCGGATGACCGAGCGCACAGGTGCTCTTCGGGCAGATGCCATCGTCATTCGGTGAATTGACGCGGCAATTGCTCACCATCGTATCGCGGCAACCGTCGATATCGATGCCGTCGCGGCCCGTATCCATCGTCACGTTGTCCACGGTCATGTTGTCGCAGCCCGTGACCAGGATGGCAAAATGTCCGCCGTGAAAAATCGTTACGTCGCGGATCAAAACATTCCGGCAAAGTTTCAGCGCAATCGCTTTGTTGCCCAGCCGGACTGGCGGCGCGGGTGTCAGGATGGGCGGATTGAATTTATTGAAACCGACCATCTTGTCGAGCACACCATCGCTGCGCACCAATCCGCCGCCGTTGATCATGCCGTGACCGGTGATGAACACGTTGGTCAGATTTTCGCCCCAGATCAGGCTGTTGTGAAAATAACAATGACCGCCGTCCTGATAGCCGCCGAGCGCATACGGTTCTGTCTCGTCGTAGGCATTCAGGCTCTGCGGCGCGCCGAGAATGGTGGCGCCCGCATCGATGAGCAGATGGATGTTGCTTTGCAGGTGGATCGATCCACTCAAATAAGTTCCCGCCGGCACCAGGACCGTGCCTCCTCCCGCCGCGCTGGCCGAGATGATGGCGCGGTCGATCGCCGGACTGTCGAGCGTCGTGCCGTTGCCGGTCGCGCCAAAATTGCGGACATTGAAAACATTTTCGACTGCGCTGGCCTGATGAATGCCGAGTAAAAGGCCGGTTGCAAAAAGTAATGGGCAAAAAACTTTCATGAAATAGTTGGTTTGAATGGCGGCAATCCTGTGCTCGAACACCTGCCGAATCAATCAGACATTCGTTCTATCCCAACAGGTGTAACTTGAGGCGGAACGGCCCGGTCTAAAATGAATATGACCAATCATCTCAGGTGCGGGCGATTCCTTGCTCTGTTGGCCACGACGGCATTCGCCGGACAACTCATGGCCGCCGAAGCGGCATTGCCTCGCGTCTTTTCAGCCGACCCGCAAGTGCTCGTGGCGGCCAAAGCCAGCCTTGCGGATGTTAATTCACCACTGAAGCCGGCCTTCGAGAAACTGATATCCGAAGCGAACCACGCCCTGGCCATCAAGCCGACTTCGGTCACGGACAAGAATCAAGTGCCGCCCAGCGGTGACAAACACGATTACATCAGTCAGGCGCCGTATTTCTGGCGCGACACGAATTCGCCGGATGGAAAATACATCCGCCGCGATGGTGAGCGGAATCCTGAATCCGGCAAGGACTCGGATGCCGGGCATTTCGGCCAGGTCTGCACGGCCACACATACGCTGGGGCTGGCATATTATTTTACCGGGGAAGAAAAATATGCGGCCAAGGCGGCGGAAATCAACCGAGTCTGGTTCTTCAACGAAGCCACGCGCATGAATCCCAATCTGAAATATGGTCAGGGCATTCCCGGCGAGGTTGAAGGCCGTCCCACCGGCCTCATCGGCGCCCGCGGCCTGGCGGATCTGGTGGATGGCGTCGGTCTGCTGGCCGGGTCAAAATCGTGGACGGCGGACGACCAAAAAAAGATGACAGCATGGGTAGCTGATTATTTTCACTGGCTCACTACCAGTCCGATTGGTTTGGGTGAAGATGCCGCCTCCAACAATCACGGCACTTTTTACGATCTGCAAGCCGTCTCGCTCGCATTGTTCATCGGCCAGGCCGATTTTGCCCGGGAAAAACTGTTGAAGGCGCAAACGATCCGCATTGCTAATCAAATCCAGCCGGATGGCCGGATGCCGCGTGAATTGGGCCGCACACTTTCGTTCAGTTACAGCCTGTTCAATTTGCATGCAGATATCGGGTTGGCCACGCTCGGTCGTGCCGCTGGTGTGGATCTATGGCACTACCAGACCGCTGATGGCCGGAGCCTGCAGAAAGCCGTGGATTACATGGCTCCGTTTGTGGATGAGAAAAAGAAATGGCCCTATCCACAAATCCGCCAGGCCAATTACAACGATCTGGGAGATTTGCTATTGCGCGTTTCCGCAGAATTCCCTGATGACAACATCATTCAGAATGCGCTGAAATCTTTCCCGGCCACGGATGTTGCCGGCAATCCCGAGCGGTTATATATAAAACTGGGAAAACCATGGTCGTTGAACTGACCGGCAGGCTTCACGTTATGAGCCGACTGCCACCCGCTTGCCCGTGCGCGCCGCCTCATAGATCGCTGTCGTGATCCTCAAGTCGCGCCGGCCCATTTCACCGCCCACTTCCGATTCGCGTCCACTCTGGATGCAGTCCGCAAAATCATCGATCTGCAGCGCCTGTTGATTCGGTGCCGGGAAATTCACCGGCCCCCGGCTCGATGCCACTGTTCCCACCTTGTAGCTGAAAGCGTGGGCCTGAAAGGCATACCAACCCTTCGCGCCTTCGGCACGGAACGTATCAGAATTGTGATTATAGCTCGTCACGGCGTCGCACACCGCGCCATTGGCAAACTCCAGTTTGAAGCGGATGGTCTCCTCCACCTCGCTGAAAAAATCCGGACGCAATTTTGGTTCTTCGTGCGCGGTGACGGCAATGGGGGTCGCGCCAGTGGCCATGCATGCCGCCTGAATCAGATAGATGCCCAGATCCATGAGTGGCCCACCACCGGCGAGTTTCTTCTCCACGCGCCACGCATGCTGACCAAAAACAAATCCCCGGTCGCCCGTCATCGTCATGAAATCGCCAAAATCCTTTTCGCGTTGCAACCGCATCAACTCCTTGAGATAAGGATCAAAATGTAGCCGGTAACCGATGGACAGTTTCACTTTCGCCGCCTGGCAGGCGGCGATCATCCGGTCGCAATCGGCCACGCTGGTGGCCATGGGTTTTTCCGAGATGACATGCTTTCCCGCTTTGGCCGCACGGATGACAAATTCCGGATGCAGCGCCGGCGGCGTCACCACATAGATGACATCGATGTCCGGATTATCCGCGATCCGGTCGAAATTGTCGTAGTTGTAGAGATTTTTTTCCGGCAATGAAAAGTCCTTCGCCCATTTCGCGAGTTTTTCCGGGTGGCCACTGACCACGCCTGCCAGTTTGCAATTGCTTGTTAATTGCAAGGCGGGGGCCAATTGATTGGTCGCATATTTGCCCAGCCCGAGCAGGGCCACTCCAAGCTTCTTGCGGGGCGCAGACGCAGTTTGAGCCAGCAGCGGAACGGGAATTTGAACCCCGGCCACCAAGGCCGAGGTTCCAACCACCGCCTGGCGTAAAAAAGTCCGGCGGGAACTTTTCATTCACTGATCTTCACCAGCTCCGCACTGTGCGGCGCCACGGGCAGGGAGAATTTATCGCTGAAACTGCCTAGATCTTTTTGCCGCCACAGGTCGCGGACTTTTTTACCGCCGGAGATCTTCAGGTCCGACCATGCAGCGGTGACCCTGATGGTGTCATTCGTGCCGGTGTTGAACAGGCCGATCACCTTGGAGCCATCCGCCATGTTTTTGGCATAGACGCGCGCATCGCCATCGTGAGTCACTTCCGTCGCTTGATCACCGAGCGAATCCTGGCTGACCGCGATCACTTCGTCGTTCTCCAGCAGGTTTTTCGTGAACGCATCCATTTCACTCATGTCATTGGCCAGCAGCAACGGCGAGCAAACGAGGCACCACAAGGTCATGTGCGTGTATTCTTCATCCGGCGTCAAACCGGGTTGATTGCGTTCCTTGGTCGCGATCTCAAGCATGTCCGGGTCATTCCAATGCCCGGGCTTGGAATACTTGCGCCATTTGTCCTGGCCAAAGCCGCGGTCGCTCATGGATTTCCAGTTCGCCTTGATGTCACCGGTGGTGCGCCAGCTATTCGCCAGCGGTGTAACGGAGTCCGCATTGGCGGGGTTCAGGTTGTTCGACAGGCTGAACACGATGTCGCGCCCGCTGTTGCGCAGCGCGCTGCCCATTTCACCTGTCTCAGGCGCTTCAATCGGATTCCAGTCGTACTTCAGATAATCCACGCCCCATGCGCCCCATTGGTTCGCATCATTGGTGTAAAAATGATAAGGTGCGATGGCGCAGGGCAGGATTTTTTTGTTCTTCACGGTTTTACCCTCGGACTTGGTCCAGGTGCCTTCGGCATTTTCCGAACTGCCGCCCGGGAAGCCGGCATAAGAAGTTTCCCACGGTGTGGAATAGATCCCGAATTTCAGGCCCATCGCATGGATCTGATCGCACAATCCCTTGATGTCGGGAAATTTCTCGTTGCCTTGCAGTCCGTGGAATTGTCCTCCGCGCGCACCCTGCCAGGTGTCATCGATGTTGACGTAGCTCCAGCCGTGATCGATCAGGCCGGAATCCACCATCGCCTTCGCGTTTTGCAGAACGATGTCCTGGGTGATGCGCCCGGCATAATGATTCCAACTATTCCAGCCCATCGCCGGGGTCAGGCCGATTGTTTCTCCGACCACGACCTTGAATTTCTTATCGCTGATGCCAAGGGTGTTTTTGGCATGGAAGACCACATTGTATTCACCTTTTTTATGAATCGTGCCCGTGATGTTCCCGGTCTTGGGATCCAGCGTTAAACCTTTGGGCAATTTATCCGCGGAAAAAATGATCGGACGGTCGCCCGTCGCGGGAATGTGATACAAGAACGGGTGATCGGGCCGCACACCGAAGATCTCCGGGCCGTTGATGTGAGGCGTGGGCGCAGCGGCTGGCGTGCGGATTTCCGGTGAATCTGCCGCATGGGCTGACGTGACAATCAAGCCCGCGATCAGCGCGGACTGAAGAATTTTTGAGTTTTGCTGTTTCATTCGGCTTTCTGGCTGGTTTCTGGCTGGTTTAAAAATTATTTGGGCAATTATTAGGACTTTTTATTTAAGCTTTCCCACCCACAAGATGGGTTGAGTGATGGGGATGTTACGGCGAACTTCTTCATTGGCCGGGTCAGCCGGAAGTTTGAGCCACAGCGCGATATAATCCTTGTTCTCAAAGGCCAGCCCGGCGAACAGCAGATTCGGCTGGCGGGCGGGCCATCCGTCCCACGCCATCACGTCCGGTGGATGCGGCCATTTCGATTTGTCCGCGAGATACGGATAAAGAAACGCCACCGCTTTGTGGATGCCGCGTCCGTCTGGCAGCGTGAATTCCCAAAGATTGTCATCCGGGGTCGATAACACCTGGCAGAGCGTGGCCATGTTATCGAGTTGAAAAATGGAGTACCCGTAAGGCTTTGTGCGCGCCAGTTCGCGCGGGAAACTGCCGTCAGCCTCCATTTGGTTGCCGACAAATACTTCCTTGAAACGCTTGCGACACGCTGCGAGCTGCCCTTCGTTGCCAGTGAACTGGGAGAAAACCGCCACTTGCAGCCAGAAAGCCACGGCATGGTTATTGGCAGCGGCGGCTTCCTCCAGACCATTTTTACTCGTGGTCATCCAGGTGATATAATCCGCGAACCATTGTTTTAGCCCGGCATCCACGTCTTTCGGAAAAGCCGGGGATGTCTCCATTGCTTCCACCGCTTTCGGGATTTCAATCAGGTGCAGCGTATCGATGATGCCCGTGCCGCGCCCCGGTGAAACGCCGGGAACCGCTTGGGCATATTGCAGGTTGGGATTCATTCGCGTCGCCGGATCCAAAAAGAATACCCGCAACAGATCAACCGCCTTGCGGACGTAACGATCATCGCCGGTGATCCGGTAAGCGGCTCCCAATGCGGCCACAGCATCGCGTAAATGCCAGATACATTCGCGGTGATGATTGAAATTATCCGGGTTCGATTCGCCATCGCGCTTGATATAAGGCAGGCCGTTGGTCGTGGTGGGGTTCGGCCACCAGTAATCGCCGTTGGAATAGAAATCATTCGGCCCGCCTTCGCTCCATTTCGCCCGATATTGGGTGATGGTGATTGGCGCGACCTTGAGCGCCCAGTCCGCTGCCTGCAAAATCCGGTCATGATCAACCTGTGCGATATCCAACGCCGACGCGGTTAGGGCGACAAATAAAAAGATTCCGCCCAGCAATCCGGGACGGCTCCATGACTTGATCGCGATGGGCATGAGAATAGAGGGTAAAGCGAGGCTGACTCTATTAACAAGCGGCATGTCTGGCCATTGAACAAACGTTCAAGCTCCCGACGCTTGACGTAGCCGCGCAAGATTCATTCCATGAAGCAAGCCCAAATCAATCTGGTGAACGAGTCATGAGACCCATGCTTTTTTGCGGTTGGCCGGCTCCAAAATGACATTTCATCAACTTTTTTCCGCCCGGATCGTCTTGTTGCTTGTGGCTGGCATCCTTCGCGGCGCTAATGCCGACGAAGTGAAATCAGACATGAATTGGAGTGATTTCCTCGCGCGTCAGGATCTGGTTTGGAATTCCGCGCCCAATACCTGGGAGGAAGGCGCCTTCATCGGCAATGGCCTGCTCGGGGCCATGATTTATTCCGGCGGCACGAACGGCTGGCAGTGGGAGGTAGGCCGTTCCGATGTCACCGATCATGGCGATCGTATCGCTCTCGGAAAATTTCTGCTTCAGCCTGGAGGCGGCATCAACAGCGCCACCATGCGGTTGGACTTGTGGAATGCCGAGGCACGGGGCGATTTGAAGACCGCTGGTGGCGATATTCATTGGCGTTCATTCACTCATGCCCGTGATCTGGTGAACGTGATCGACCTCGAGGAACCGTCTGGCCAAGCCCCTGCCAAAATTACCTTCCAGCACATCGCCCCCGCTCCAGCCCGGGCCCAGTATCAGAACAGTTCTATTTCTGAAGATGACCAGAATCCCGCTGCGACGTATGGCCAAACCGGCGGCGTGAATTGGTGCGAACAGCCGTTGCATGAAGGCCATGGTTACGTGGTCGCTTGGGCGGAAAACGATGCGATTCCCGGTCACCGGCATTTTTTCTTTACGGTGGATTATTCCCAAGGCGGTGAGCTAACGACGACGAAAGCCGTGGCTGACATCCAGACAGCGATGAAACAGGATTTTGAAGAACTGGTCGCCTCGCATCGCGCGTGGTGGCACAGTTATTATCCGGAAAGTTTTCTGTCGCTGCCCGATGCGCGGATGGAAAGTTTTTATTGGATCCAGATGTATAAACTCGCCTCCGCCACGCGGGCGAACCGTCCGGCGATTGATTTGATGGGTCCGTGGTTCCGTCGCACCCCATGGCCGCACATCTGGTGGAACTTGAATATCCAGCTCACCTATTGGCCGGTGTACGCGGCCAACCGTCTGGAGCTGGGCGAATCGTTCGTTCATCTGATCGATAATGATTTCACCAATTTCATCAATAACGTGCCGGCGCAGTGGCGTTCCGATTCCGCCGGTATCGGGCGTTCGAGTGCCTATGATGGCAAACGTTCCGTTCCCGGCCTGACCGGCAGCGGTGTCATGGAACGTGGCGATCTGGCCTGGGCGCTGCATAATTACTGGCTCCAATACCGCTATTCGGGCGATGAATCGTTCTTGCACAATGGGCTGTATCCCAAGTTGAAATACGCCATGAACTATTACCTGCATGTCCTGGCGCCTGGTTCCGATGGTAAATTGCACCTGCCGCTGTCCACCTCGCCGGAATATCCCAATCCACACGGCACCGGAAACGCGCTCGTCCACGACGCGAACTATGACCTCTCACTATTGCGCTGGGGATTGAACACCTTGCTGGCCATCAACGACCGGTTCAACCTGGCCGATCCGCTGGCGGGAAAATGGCGCGACACACTGAAAAATCTCACGCCGAATCCCGTGGATGAAAACGGTTACATGGTTGGCTCGGACCAGCCATTCGCCGTGTCGCACCGCCATTTTTCACATCTGTTTTCCGTCTATCCGCTGCACCTGGTTGATGCGCAGTCCACGAATGACCGACCGTTGATCGAAAAATCTTTGGATCATTGGGCCAGCATGCCAAAAGCGTGGCGCGGCTATTCCTACACCGGTGCGAGTGCGATGTCATCCTGGCTCGGCCGCGAAGATGATGCCGTGAAATTCCTTGAAGGATTCCTGGATAAATTTCCCAAGCCGAACACCATGTACACCGAGGCAGGGCCTGTCATCGAAACGCCGCTGTCCTGTGCGGCCTCGATCCACGAACTGGTCTTGCAAAGCTGGAGCATGGATACCTTCGGCACGCATCTCCGGATTTTCTCCGGTGTGCCCGATAGTTGGAAGGACGTGGCGTTTGAAAATCTGCTGGCTGAGGGTGCGTTCCGGGTTTCGGCAGTGCGACACGATGGCAAAACGAAATTCGTCCAGATCACCAGTCTTGCCGGGGCACCGTGCCGGGTGAGCACAAGTCTTCCAGGAAAAGTTGTCGCGTCAGGCAGCCGCCCATTTCAGGTGACGGAAGAAACGGATCGCGATGGCCATCCGATAACTGTGATCGATTTGAAAAAAGGCGAAACCGTCCTGCTGACTTCCGCCGATGAACCGCTTTCCGCCGAAGATCTGGCCATCAAACCAGTGACCGGCCAAACCGGTACTTTAAATTTTTACGGTTCCCCGAAGTGAAACTATTGAAACAAGCATTTCCATTATGATCCAAACCAACCGTTCTATTTTTTCCGCACTTCGAAACCTCTCGCGATACGCCCTCGCGGTGATATTGATAACCGGTGGCAAACTTTTGGCCGCGGATACCGCCAGCTCAACGAATGACCCTGCTTTTGAAGCCTGGCAGCAGCAATGGGGTCCCACGCATGATGAGCGGATGCAATGGTGGCGACAGGCCAAGTTCGGGATGTTCATCCACTGGGGTGTTTATTCTGTTCCCGCCGGTACTTACAAAGGTGAGCAGTCCAAACATATCGGGGAATGGATCATGCGGGATTACAATATTCCGGTGGCGGAATATGCCGGGTACACCAAACAATTTGACGCGACCAACTTCAATGCCGACCAGTGGGTGAAACTCGCCAAAAACGCGGGCATGAAATACATCGTCATCACCGCCAAGCACCACGACGGCTTTGCCATGTTCCACACGCAGGTGGATGGCTACAACATTTATGATGCAACTCCGTGGCATCATGATCCACTCGCCGAACTCGCCGTGGCCTGTCGCAAGCAAGGTATCCGGCTCGGCTTTTATTATTCGGAAGCGCAGGACTGGCATCATCCCGGCGGCGCGGCGGCGAACAAACACCAGGAAAACGACCTCGACGCGCAACATCACTGGGACAAGGCGCAGCAGGGGAGCATGGACGACTATATCAAAGATGTGGCTGTACCGCAGGTGAAGGAGCTTTTGAATAATTACGGCCCCGGCGTTCCGGCGGTATTGTGGTTTGATACGCCGGTAGGCATGACGCCGGAACGGGCGGAACAATTTCTGCCGCTGTTCAAATTGAAGCCGGATCTCATCATCAATAACCGTCTCGATTCGCATCACCTCATTGGCGATTACCAGACGCCCGAACAAAAAATTCCCGCTCAAGGTTTGGATGGTGACTGGGAGACCTGCATGACCATCAATAGCACCTGGGGTTTCAAGAGCTTTGATTTCAACTGGAAAAGCACCGACACCATCGTCCATAACCTCATCGATATCGCCAGCAAGGGTGGCAATTATTTGCTCAACGTCGGTCCGACCAGCACTGGCCTCATTCCCCAGCCCGAAGTCGAACGCTTGCAGCAGGTCGGCGAATGGATGAAGGCGAACGGCGAGGCGATCTACGGCGTCAGCGCGAGCCCCTTTGGACATGCGTTCAACTGGGGTCGCTGCACCGCCAAAACCAGCCCGGACGGGACCACACTCTATCTTCACGTCTTCGACTGGCCCAAAGACGGCAAACTATTGGTGCCCGGCCTCAAGAACAACATCGAGAAAGCTTACCTGTTGCCATCCAATTGGCTCGGCTGGCACAAACACCTGTCCGCAGTCAACGGCACCGACGGAGTAACCCTCACTGTTCCATCGACCGCTCCGGATAAAATTTCCTCAACCATCGTTCTGAAATTAAAAGGCGCACCGGAAATTCAATAGCCACTGTTAAACCTTCCGGCTCGCATTGGAAACGCCAACTCCGCGCCTCGCCGACCGCCTTTGCGCACTATCTAAATCAGCGTTTCCGCCCGTGAAATCCACGGCGCCGAACTATTTCGCCTGCGCAGTTTGGTGCTTAAACCATTGTTGTCGAAGCCAGCTCCAGCCAGCCCTTGAGCGCCAAACAGTTAGTCATCTCCCGTCGGGCCTAGAACAAACGTTCAGTTGTGAGCGACCGCTCCAGTAGGCGAAAGTACAGCCAATGAATTCCCGCAGTGGAACTTTAATGCGGTATTGTCTTCGCGTCGCGTCGTCGCTGGCTTTTCTGGCGGCCTGCGCAGTCCATGCGGATGTCCGTCAGACCTTAAACTTTGATCCCGGCTGGAAATTCATCAAAGCCGATCCCGCCAACGCCTCCCAACCCGGCTTCGACGATAGCCAATGGACCCCCGTTTCGCTCCCCCACACCTACAACGACGTCGACACCTTCAACACCATCGCGCCCGGCCGCATGCTCGGCGATACCAATCAATGGTCCGGTCGCACCTGGTATCGCAAAACTTTTCTGCTCCCCAAAAATCTCCGCGGTCGCGAAGTCTACGTCGAGTTCGAAGCCGTGCGCCAGGTCGCCGAAGTCTACCTCAACGGCCACCACCTCGGTGCCAGCAAGAACGGCTTCGTCCCCTTCGGCTTCAATCTCACGCCCTTCGTCGAATTCGGCAAAACCAACGTCCTCGCTGTCATGTGCGACAACCGTTTCATGATCAGCCAGATTGATAACACCGCCGACCCCGTAAAATCTAAAAGCGAAAACACCAACGCCACCACCGACACCTTGTCCGCGTACGAAAAACGCGTCAACCGCTCCGTGCCCCAGGACGTGGACCAGATCCAAGCCGATCAAATCCCCTGGAACAATCCCCAATGGCATCCGCCGCTCGGCGGCATTTATCGCAACGTCCGCCTCTACGTCACCGATCCGCTGCACATCACCCTGCCGATTTATGATTTTCTGCAGACCGCCGGACCCTACGCCTACGCCACCGAAATTTCCCGCGAATCCGCCGGCGTGACCATTGAAGTACCCGTCCAAAACGATCGCACCACTTCCCAGAAAATCATCGTGCGCGCCGAGATCCAGGATCGCGATGGCAAAACCGTCGCCACGCTGGAACAACCTTCCGAGCTCGCCGCCGGCGCGCAAACCATCGCCAAACTTTCCGGTGCCGTCGCCAATCCGCAATTATGGGAGCCCGATTATCCCTATCTCTATCACGTGGTCTGCTCGGTGCGTTCCGGCGCAGATCAAGTCGATTCGTCGGTCGTGCCGCTCGGCATCCGCGCCGTGCATTGGGACATCCGCACCGGCTTTTCGATCAATGGCCATCATCTGAAACTCCACGGCTGGGGCCAGCGTCCCACTGACGAATGGCCTGGCCTCGGCACCGCACAACCGGACTGGCTCCATTACTACACGTTGAACCTGATGAAAGAAGCTGGTGGCAATTTCATCCGCTGGGGTCACTGTGCGGCTGGTCCCGAAATGATCCAGGCCGGCGACGAACTCGGCTTTGTCACCGATCAACCCGGTGTCGACGGCGAAGCCGACACCGTCGGCGCCGCGTGGAAAATCCGCTCGGATGCCTTTCGCGATGTGCTCGTCTATTTTCGCAACGACCCCTCCATCCTGATCTGGGAGGGTGGCAATCAAAAAGTCACCCGCGCCCACGCGACCGAGTTGCGCCAATATTTTGAGCAGTACGATCCCCATGGTGGCCGCGCTTATTCCCAACGTCGTGCCGACAAGACCACCGGCGAATTCATGGACGTCACCATCGGTACCGAAGGCAGCCACGAAGTCCCGCGCCTGCCCGTCGTCGAAGGTGAATACGATCGCGAAGAATCACCCCGTCGCGTCTGGGACGATTTTTCACCTCCCGGCTTTGGTTATCCTGAAGCCAAAGGCCAGACCTACGATCTCACTTCCGAACAATACGCTGTGAATGAGATCGGCCAGTACATTGACAAGGTCAGTCCGCCTGCGGATTGCGGCGGCGCGAACTGGATTTTTTCCGACAGTACCAGCGGCGGACGCAACACCGTGGAAGTCGACCGCGCCAGCGGCGAAGTGGACGGCGTGCGTTTGCCCAAGGAAGCGTATTATGTTTGTCAGACCATGTTCCGCGACCAGCCCGGCGTTCACATCATCGGCCACTGGACCTATCCGTCGGGAACGAAGAAAACCATTTACGTCGCCTCCAATTGTCAGGGTGTGAAATTGTTCGTGAATGGAAAACTCATCGGCGAAGCCAAACCCACGCAACAATATCTGTTCACCTTCCCGGACGTCGCCTATGAACCCGGCGAAATTGAAGCCATCGCCAGCAACGGCGGCGCCTCCATCGTCACCAATCTCATCCGCACCGCTGGAGCTCCCGTGTCACTGCGGCTCACCTCCCTCACCGGCCCCGGTGGATTGCAGGCCGATGGTTCCGATGTGGCCTTGATTGATGTCGAAGCCGTCGATGCCCATGGCGAACGCTGCCCGACCTTCCAGCAACGCGTCGATTTCCAATCCACCGGTCCCGCCCTCTGGCGCGGCGGTTACACCAGTGGCAAGGCTGATTCCATCAATCATCCCTATCTTGATCTCGAAGCCGGCATCAACCGCGCCGCGCTCCGCTCCACTTTGGAGCCGGGAGACATTACCGTCACCGCAAGCTGCCCCGGTCTGCAAACCGGCAGTCTGACCATTTCGTCACATGCCTTCCCGCTGAAGAACGGTTATTCAACCGTCCAGCCCGCCATGCCCGCTGCTACGTTGCCTGCCGTGCAACCAGATTTGACCAGCCTCACCGGCGTGTTACCACCCATGACCGTCACCGCCGCCTCGGCCAGTGGCAGTGCCGCTGGCCGGTTCACCGAGACCTTCAGTTACACCGGTCCCACTGAACTTGTCCACGTTGAGCCAAACGCCACCGATGCCAAAAATGCCTACTGCGATTGCGATTGCCCCTTTCAAAATCTGCCCCGGAAATTGTCCGGTGCTGATTGGGTTCAGGCCGCGGAAGGCGACCGTCTCTTCAGCGCCGCCGATCTCATGCAGCTTGCCGTCAAAGCCGGTACCACCGTGTACGTGGCCTATGACAGCCAGTTGCCCCGGCCCGAGTGGCTGCGCCGCCAGTTCCATGCCGCCAAGATGTCGTTTGAGTTGAATGGCCGCGCCATGGAAGTATTTGAACGCCGGTTGCAGAGTGATGAGAGCCTCACGCTCGGTTCCAATACGGACGATTCCACACCCAAGTCCGGCAATATGTACCTCGTCTTTGTGAAGCGTGATGGGCTCGATACCTTGTCCAGTGCCAGCAATTGAATGGCGTTTGTATCCGTTTTTGACTGCCGTTTTTTGGTGATGCTTGATTCTCAACCGACGTTGACTAACATCCATTTGTGTCCACACCATCGGCTTGCCGCCCAGAGCGTTTAAAAAAATACTGTGGCCAGGCGGTGCGAGGATTTTTGGGTTTGAGCGAGGCTTTGGCGAAGGAGCATGCCAGCAACGGCCTGGGACTGAGCCGAAACGAAGCTCAAACCCAAAAAGACCGCATTTTCGCTTTTCCCCAATCCTTTCCCGCCTTTTTCTCATCGCGCGGCCACAGTATTTTTTTAACCGCTCTCGGCCAGAGACTGGTTCTGGCCGTTGCATTCCTCCTGTTGCCTGCGACCGGCTTGTTCGCCGCCGATTCCAATCCTGGCTGGGGCATGCGTCCGTGGCAGTCCGATGATGGCTTGCCGGACAATAGCGTCGCCGGTCTCGCCCAGACACCCGATGGTTATCTCTGGATCGGCACGCCCACCGGCGTGGCGCGGTTTGATGGCATTCGTTTCGAGACTTTTTCCCTGACCAATGTTTTAGCGCTGCCGAATCATGGCGTTGTCACCATGATGAGTGGTCGTCAGGGCGGCCTCTGGCTCGCCATGGATCGTGGCGCCGTGGTTTATTTGAATGAGCAGGCGTCGCGCGCGTATTCCAAAGATCTGCCCAATGTCATTCCCAACTGCATGGCCGAAGCCGCTGATGGTACCTTGCTCATCAGCTATCGTTCCGGGTCCGTCTTCGAGATCGCGAATGGCAAAGTTCGTGAATTGACCGCTAAAGATGGATTGCCCGCGGGTGTCGATATCTGTGCGCTCACCTCGGACAAACAAGGTCGCATCTGGTTCGGCAAATCCGGGCAGGCTGGGATTTATTCCAATGGCGTGCTCCAGACATTATGCCACCTGGATGCACAACCCATGCGATTGGCTCCCGCCCGCGATGGCGGTGTCTGGATTTGTTCCGGCCATCAATTGCTGAAATCGGATGCCGCCGGGAAACTTCAAAGCTTCCAGGAATTTCATCCGGAGAACAGCGGCACCGAGGCCACGGTCATGTTGGAAGATCATGAAGGTGCCGTCTGGATCGGCACCTCGTTTAGCGGCCTGTTCCGGCATGATCAATCCGGGTTCACCACCATTCCCACCACGCATCAAAACATCCTGAGCCTCTTGGAAGATCGCGAGGGAAATATTTGGGCCGGCACCTTCGGCGGCGGATTGGATCGCATCCGGCGGCGCACCATGGTGCTGGAGGCCGCTGGTGCCGGGTTGCCTTTTTCTTCTGTCCTGTCCATTTGCGAAGATCCCAAGGGCAACATCTGGGCCGTCACCCAAAACGGAGTGCTCGTGCACAAGGATAAAGGCAGCGAAGAATGGGCTTCCGTGCCCGTCACGACCAATTGGCCCGGCTTGGCCACCTGTGTCGCTGCCGACAGCACCGGTGTTTTATGGCTCGGCACTCACACGCATGGCCTGTTTTGCTGGCGCGCCGGCCAGATCACCCCGTGGAATGGGAGCGGAGAATTACAGAACGCCACGCTCCATACCATTTTAGTGGCCAAGTCCGGGGATATCTGGATGGGACGCGAAACGCCGCCCGCCATTCTCAGATTACATGACGGCCAGGTTCAGGTGTTTCCGATTCCGCCGGACAGTCGCATCATTCGCGCCATGGTCGAGGATGCGGATGGCAACATCTGGGCCGGTACCTCAAAGGGAGTTTTATTGCGCGTCGTCGGCGACCGGGTGGTGGATGTCACTCCGCGTGCCGATCAAGAGCTCGCTTCCATCCGTTGTCTCTACGCCACCCCCGAAGGCGCGTTATGGATCGGTTACGCCGGTTGGGGCTTGGGCTGTTTGTGGAAAGGACATTACACGGAGATCAATTCCAGTGCCGGGCTCTATGACGATTATATTTCCCATATCATCTATGATGAACACGGTTGGCTCTGGTTCGGTGCCAATCGCGGCCTCTTCAGGGTTCGGATGCAGGATCTGAAAGATCTCATTGCGGGTCGCGCCACCCAGGTGCGTTCCGTGCATTACAGCCGTGATGAAGGCGAAACCAGTTTGCAAGGAACGTTCGGCGATTCTCCGGATGTGTTGCGCAGCCATGATGGGCGGCTGTGGATTCCCATGCAGACGGCACTTGTCGTGGCGGATCCGGCCAAGGAACCCACGCTGTCGCCTCCGCCCGTTTTGCTGACCCAGGTTTCGCAGGATGAACGGATGATCGCCCGGTATTGGGGCGTTGTGGATCGACCCGCAAAAAATGATGAGACCGTCTCTGATCTATCTTCGCGCAAATTAAAGCTATATCTGCCGCCGGATCATCGCCGCGTGGAATTCGAATTCACCGCGCTCGGGTTTCGTGAGCCGGAAAACATCCAGTTCCGTTATCGCCTCGCCGGGTTGGAGGATGAATGGACTGAAGCCGGCACCCATCGCGTTGCCACCTATCTGCGGCTGCCCGGCGGGAAATATACGTTTCAGGTCACCGCTTGTAATAATGATGGCGATTGGAATCAGGACCTGGCCGAGGTCAGCCTCGTGGTCCGCCCGTTTTTCTGGCAACGCTGGTGGTTCCGGCTGATCGTGTTGATTTCCTTCACCGCTGCCATCATCGCCGCAGTTCGCTACGTTTCCTTCCGCCGCCTGCAAAGCCAGTTGCGCGCACTGTCTCAACTCGCCGCTTTGCAAAAAGAACGCGCCCGCATCGCCAAGGACATCCATGACGATCTCGGGGCCGATCTGACCCAGATCGCTTTCATGGGCGAACTCGCGCAGCAGGATCGCGGCGAACCCGAACAGGTCGCCAGCCGGCTAGCCAAAATTTCTGCCACCGCTCGCCAGGCCATCAAGTCGCTGGATGAGATCGTCTGGGCGGTCAATCCCCGCAACGATACGCTGGCGCATCTCATCGATTACGCCGGGCAGTTCGCGCTCGATTACTTGCGCGTCGCGGGCGTCCGCTGCCGGCTGGATTATCCCGAACTGATTCCAAATCGCGAACTGTCCACTGACCTGCGCCATAATCTATTTCTCGCCATCAAGGAAACCGTCAATAATATCGTCAAGCACGCTGGCGCCACCGAAGTATGGCTGCGTGTTCAGATCACAGACACGGCTTTGAACATCGTCATTGAGGACAACGGCTGCGGTTTTGAAAATGCCCCGGATGATGCCCTGGCCGATGGCCTCCGCAATCTTCGCCAGCGTCTGACTGATATTGGCGGTGAGTACCGGGTGGAAAGTTCGCGTGGCCAGGGAACGAAGGTCAATTTACGGTTGCCCTGGCCCGAACCAAAAAACTGAGTCGAACATTCGTTCAATTGCATGAATAAAAATCCTGAGCCAAAATCAAAGAAGCCTGACATGCGTATACGCGTTTCCATCGTCGAAGACAACCGCGGCACCCGCGAAAGCCTCACCGAGCTGCTCAACCGCGCCCCGGCCCTGCGTTTCGTCGGCGCTCATCCCGATGGCGAAGGGGCCTTGCGCCAGATTCCCACCGAAGCCCCGGATGTCGTGCTCATGGATATCAACCTGCCCAAGATGAACGGCATCGAATGCGTGGCCAGGCTCAAGGAAACCATGCCCAAAACGCAGGTCTTGATGCTCACCACCTACGAAGAGGGCGATTTGATCTTTGATTCCCTGCGCAAAGGTGCCAGCGGTTATCTGCTGAAGAACACCACCCCCATGGAACTGATTCAGGCCATTGAACAGGTTCATGCCGGCGGCGCTCCCATGTCCATGCAGATCGCCCGCAAAGTGGTGAGCCATTTTCAGATGATCAAAAAACCCCAGTCGGACATGGAAAAACTCACCAAGCGCGAACAGGAGATCCTCGCCCTGTTGGCCAAGGGATTTCTCTACAAGGAGATCGCCGACCAGCTTGGCATCAGCTTGAGCACCGTGCGCGCCCATTTGCACACCGTTTACGAAAAATTGCATGTCCAGTCGCGCACCGAAGCCGTGGTGAAGTATCTCAGCCGCGAATAACGTTAGTTTCCCAGGCGCAGAAATATCC